>ERZ1292644.193-Hain-H14-01um-R2-193-length-43988-cov-16_pt1 | contig 43988 bp, 63 predicted proteins | sample MGYA00564402_ERZ1292644 | MGnify/ENA primary metagenome ERZ1292644 (study PRJEB36523, sample SAMEA6512644) | groundwater metagenome | collected 2019-01-09 | study: AquaDiva: Metagenomics assemblies of 32 groundwater samples
AAGGGGGTGATACATATAAGTAGTTAACATAACAAGGACAACTCATAGCTTAAAGTGTTGCAATTCACAACAGAAGGGAGGTAACACTTATGCCTAACGGTATGCACGGCACAGGTGAGAGCCTAGTCAATGGCTTTGACAAGGCTGAGTACACCGTGCTGATAGATCCAGAAGTAGTAGCACAATTCTTCTGCACCTACTACGGTGTAGCAGAACCAGTACTGAAGAAACTACCAGCCAGGGCTAATGGCGGATGGGGAGGGCGATACTCATACAAGACCCGCACAGTAACCTATTCTATAGAATGGACTGGTGTAATAGTACATGAACTTGCTCATCATATAGATAGGATGCTGAACGGCAGTAGCCCTCACGTGCATCACGGAGAGAGGTTTAGTAGCATACTACAGGAGATGGTAGACCTATGGAAGTAATGGTTGCATAGCGCAACAGAAGGAAGGTAATACCGTGCATAAGTGTTACACCTGCGGAAAGTTAGGTGCTACATACGCACTGTATATTTTTGAGCGTAGGTATGGAAGCGCACAGGTAAAGAAGAAGGTATGGGTTCACCTTAGAACTTGCTAGATATAAGTAAGGTTATTGCATAGCGCAACAGGTAGGTTGACAACCATTGTACTGTATGGTATACTTATATCATGGTAGGAAAGGAGGTGATACTAATGATTACTTGTGAGAAGCACGGTAAAAGGGGAGACGTAGCAAGTGGAGATTGTGTAGCCTGCCGTCTGGCTTTAGAATGGGAAGCAGCGAACTCAGAGCGGCTGCGGATAGACCATAGTCTCGAACTTGAATGGCTAGAAGCTCACAATCTAGAGTTCGTTAAGTAAGGAGTAACTTGTCAACAGCACACACTCACCTAGCCCGTGAGGCACTACGGTTTGTTGATACTGACTCACTCAGGCAAAAACTAAACCTGATGCTAGGTGCCAACCAACTGTTAGGTCGGCAAGTAAACACTGAGTTGCTACAGTATACGCTATGTCTTATAGATGGCAAACCATTACCCAGACATAAGGCAGAGAATAGAAGTAGCAGGACACAGATAGTAAAGGAGGTAATATGAGGCGCACACTTGTATCAGAAGAAATGGTAGTACAGATGGTTAAACTCCGTGAGCAAGGGCATAGCCAGCAGGATATAGCTAACCGTATGGGAGTAGCTAAGTCAACGGTGTTCAGGTATCTGAAACTCTACAAATCTAGGATAGAGCACACAGAAACACCATCTACTAATGGTATGACTATGCTAGGGGCACTCAAGGAGCTTATAGGTGAGAACCTAGCCCTCCACCAGCGCATCACTAAACTAGAGGAAGCCACCAGAGCAGAGGAGTTCTGGAAAGTTTATGATGATTACAAGAAAGGACACTAGCAGTATGAAGCAACTAATTGATACTGAGTACTGGGAACCAGAATCACTGCTAGCCAAGCTGGTAGTGGGTGCAAGGGTAAGGGTGCGCGGGTTCGCTGAGTGCCCATGGCGGAACCGGAGTAATGCCTTCCACGGACAACCAGGTGGAAATAGTTGCCATGAGGATAAGGTTGTGGGGAGCCTGGGGCTTGTTGAGGCAACTAACAACTTGGAAGGCGAAGGACATCGTTTTCTTGTGCGCTTTCCTGATTCTAAGGATGGGAGGGTAACAACAATTTTCCATGGGCACTACGCTGCCATAGAGCTAGAGCCTATAGAGGAGGTAAAGAATGACACCTAACGAGTGGAGAAAGTTACTACCTGAGTACAACTGGGTATGCGCTGAACTTGCCAGCCCTCGGGGATATATGCTCCAACCTTTGAAGTTTGCCCATGCTATAGAGATAGTTGTATGCCCCGCTGAGTTTACTCCATCAGCACAAGGAGACTTTGCCTTTACCAGTAGCTATCACTGGAATGGGAAGTACTTAACTAGGGGTATAGGTTATAGCTACGATACTATGTTAGGTAGCAGAGTCAACCCCTATACCAGAACAGTAGATGTTCCACCTGGGCACCGAGTGTGGATATGCACCTATGACGGACAGTGGGGTGGAAGGTGGAGTAGAGTGCTTGTCTTCTGCCACCCAGAGGACCGAGCCGCCCACCTGTTGCGTAGTGCTATCTCAGGTTGACATCTTAAGCTACTATATGATATACTATATGTAAAAGGAGAATATAAGTAATGAGCCAACCGCTATTTATACCTGCCGAACTATTCATCTATCATATACCAGACCTAGTCAAGTTAGTTGAGCTCTACTATAACCAGGCTAACCTACATAACATAGATAACATACTAAAGCACAAACTGCTAGTAGGTGCAGATATCTGTTTTAGATTAACTAATACAGAGAACTAGAAAGGAGCCGTTGTGAAGACTAATATAAGCAGTGCTATCTGCTATTCCTGCCATAAGGTAATAAGCCAGGTAGATAATATAGAGGAGTATATAGTCTTTGAAGGCAAACGATATAGACGTATAGAACCGGCAGGATATAGGGCACTATTTCGCAGGTCTTTTGAGAAAGTGTGCTCAGATTGCTACAAAATACTTAAACAAAGATAAAAGTAGTATGGAGGTTGCTACGAAACGTTTCTGGATGGTTTATATAGAGGGCAGAGGTAATCCCACCTATGAACATCTTAGAGAGGCAGACTCACTTACCGAGGCGGCAAGACTAGTCAGTACTGGAGCAACTAGTGCTTATGTATTAGAGGCTACTTATATAGTAAAGCAGGCAGAATCGCCTATTATCTCTGAGAGGCTGGAGAGTGATTGAGCCAGGAGATATACTAGAAACTTATATACAGCTAGGTAATATAATCTATGGTTATGAGATACTAGCTATAAATGCTAAGCCTGAGCCATCTGCACTTTACAATTTTAAGGATGCCTACTGCCCCTCATGTGATAGTATCAACACCTGCTGTATCAACAAGTACTACTCAGATGATGGACTCTATGGGTTTGGCGGACACTACTGTCAGGACTGTAAAGTTATATGGCAATTAATTCTAATAGGAGAAGCACCATGATAGAGCGAATACTCCAATGGCTAAGGAGAAGGGTCTACTGTAACCACTGTTATCATAAGATAGAGGATGGTGCTTATAGTAGAGAATGTTGTAAGTGCTATTATGCAATTAAAGTATGATACAGCGTAGAAGTACTCTTAGCAGTCGCAAAGGTAGGCTTAGGTATCTGCTACTACATCTACTATCTAAGTATATGGTAGGATGTTACCTATGCTCTGCACCCTTTACTGAGTCTGATGTGCCAGTGAGAACAGTAGACCTGCTAACTGAGCATCACATAGACGGCAACCACTTTAACTGGAATAAAGATAATATAGTCCTAACTCACCGCAAGTGCCATAAGCAGTACCACGGTAGAAATAGAAAGGAGAGTTAAGATGAGTCATGATGATTATATTGTAGGAAGGCAGATAGCTACTAAAGGCTACCCATTCTACGCTCTTATCCAAGCGGCGATACGCCAAGCCGATACTGATAATCTAGCTAAACTAGAATATACTTTTCCAGAGATAGTTAGAGAACTACGAGAACGCTATCAATCTCCTGAGGGAAGACTGCCTGAAGATGGTGAGAGGTCACTCAATTTGAGACTGAGAAAGGAGAAGGTATGAGTCTGAATGAACTAGCACAGGAGATACACTTAACTGCTAAGAAGCATGGCTGGTGGCAAAAAGAAGTTATACCTACACCTAATGGAGATATATCTATAGAGCCTAACATACCTGAGAAACTAGCTCTAATACATAGTGAAGTATCAGAAGCACTAGAGGAGTCTCGCATAGGAACACCTCTAACCTCTACATTCCTAGGCACAGATGATAAGCCTATAGGATTCTCATCTGAACTAGCAGATATTATTATTAGAGTACTAGACCTAGCTGCCTATCTATCTATTGATATAGATAAAGCAGTAGCAGCTAAGGTAGCGTATAACAAGTATCGCCCTTATAGGCATGGTAATAAACTAGAGTGACTCAGTCTATAGCCGACCTGCGCCGTCGTATACTTAATCGCAGAGATATTAAGTTGGAGAAGCATACTCGTAAACCTCTACTCTTTGAACAGGTGCCTGATGAGTTCCATAAGACTCCCAAGATGAAGTACTTAGAGCTTAAGTATCACCTACGGCTAGAGCATACTCTACACAAGGGTAGCCTACTAGACATATGTAAACTATTCCATTGGGAAGTAGACCGTAGCACTGTATCTCGTTGGCGCAAGTATATCAGGAATATAATAGTAGTAACAGAAGGAGAGCAAGGAGGTCTATAGTGAACAACGATAGGTTTAGAGAGCTAGCTGGTAATTATAGTAAAGAGCTAGAATGCAACAAAGATGATTATTCTAAAGCACCACCCGAAGAAGAGAGGCAGGCTATACTAGCACAACTAGCTTATGAGGACTGGCAGGCAGAAGAGCAGTATCAGCAGATGATAGAGGAAGATTACTATGCCGACATACTCTTTGAGCAGCTAAATACTGAACAGTCTGAGTACTACGAGTGTGAAGAAATCATAATCTGCTCTTGTGGATGTAGAATTGTAGACTTATTGGGTCATAGTTACCATGACCCAAAACTATTTAGAGACTGCCTCAGATATAACTTTATTCTATACTCTAGAATATGTTCTCACTGTCATAGAAGTATTACTGCCTAAAAATCAGGGAGCAACAGATGTATAATCTAGTGCAGATAGTCACTAGCAGTAGTAGCACTAGCAATCATAATGAGTGATATTCACTCTAAATCGCATCGCCTCTATACTGTTCAGGACCTACTCTCCTGGCAGCCGCCTCCCGCTACTCGTCTCATACACTCTGGCATACTCAACATCAATAACCGTATGCTAATCTTTGGTGATGAGGGTAGTTGGAAATCTATTCTGGCTCTGCATACTGCTCATACTCTCTCCAGAGGTAGCCAGTGGTTAGGCTTTATGACTTCACCGTGCAATGTCTATAGGCTACAGGTAGAGCTACCAATGTATACTGACCGTGAGAGGATAGCAAAGTACTGTTATAGTAGTAGAACTATCTACCTAGCTAAGCACACTCAGCAGATACTTAACTCTGACCATGCTGATAGACTAGAGGAACTAGCTAAGTCCTACTCCTACCCCTCTACTATTATCAACCGCACAGAGCAGTTTATACATATAGACGAGTCTAGTGGTTGGGAGTCTCTTAAGCAGGATATAGATAACTGTATATCCTTTCTGCCACCTGCTCCCCTAGTTATTATTCTTGACCCTCTATACAAAATGTTTAATAGAGACCTTAACAACGAGACTGACTTTAAGCCACTCATAGATAAGATGGATATACTAATGGCAGACAGCAAGGTAGGTATCGCCTTCATAATCATCCATCATAGTAGAAAATCTCAAACAGATAGCACAGGTGCAGTACTGAACCTAGGTAGCCAGGAAGCTACTGGTACTAGAGCCATCCTACGCTATGTTGATACTGCTATGCAAGTTATACCCTACCATAATGACCCTACTCTATCAAGAGTTACAGCAGTATTTACTAAACACCGTAATGCTGAGGAGCCGTTGCCAGTCATAGGTATTAAGTGGAATAGAGATACACTACATCCTCAACTACTCTACCGCAAGGCTCCAGTCTACGAGGATACAGACGAGATAGAGGAGAGAGGGGATTCGTTATTACAGCAGCTAGAGTAGTCAAGTAGGATAACATGGAATATACAAACTGGTGTAACCACACTATTTATCCTTAGAAAGGAGTAGTTATGTTAGGCGATAGATACGAGGAGGAGCTTGCTAAAGAGAGGCAGGCAGAACTGGACTTTAGAAAGACCGAGTCATACAGAATTGGTAAGGATACCGAAAGTATGGCATCTAAAGATCTAATTAGTATGGGATTTACTATTACAGACATAAGTATGGAGAAGCTAGTCAACTCGGAAGGTAAAGAGTACTACTCTCAGTTTGATATATTAGCAGTCTCTGATACATACTCTTTTGTAGCAGATATTAAACACTCTTATCCTATCAAGGGAGAACCATTTGTTATAGGAGGAAACAAGTTATTCAACTACAAGAAGCAGATATGTCAGACTCCAATCAACGATAAGCTACTTATCCTGTATACTACAGACCGTAAGAGATTGTATATATCTGTAGATGATATTGACAAGTGTATGAAACACTACTTTGACTTTCTTATATTCGAAAGAGACACTAAGTCATTAGTTAATCTATCAAGAATAAAGGAGGAAAAGATACTAACATATAAGGAGATAGAAGTTCTGAAGAAGTCTAGAATCAAAGCTAGACGGGAGGAGTTCATTAAAACATGGAAAAGCTAATTGATTCTTCAGTTTGTGTATTCCATTTTATCCGTTCTCTACCAAGTGCAAACTGTATTTGACACCTTAATTACTATATGGTAAAATGTATAGGGTCGGATACATTAACAATTTGCAAACGGGAAGTATGCCTAGGAGTATCTAACTGAGGCAAGATAGTTAAAAGGGCAGTTGCTACAGTGAAACCTTCAACAGTGAATACCCTTGATACTCCTAGTAGATTGCCCTGTGGCGGAAGTCTTAACAGAGACGCTAAAAGTCTGCAAGTTATGACCCAGACATCCAGAGTAGGGGGCTGGCAGTCTCAGGAGCTTATTATTTCTGGGCTAAAGTTCCAGTCCGAGTGCTGGCAGGGCAAAGCATCGTGTCAGGTAAATCCATCGGCGCTATTCCCCAGCGTGGAGAGGGACTGCGAGACCCGCCGAGCGGTGCAAGCTGAGGGGTTGGCAAGGTGAGCAAGTATGGCAAGTAAGAGCCACGCTGTAAAAAGGGACAATAGGGGTGTGTGCTTGCCTAAACTCCCAACGATACCCCCCCTCGGCAAGTGGTAAGTAGGCTAGGTGTTCGCACTTGAGGTGGCAAGCAACTAAGTCCACTGAGTGTGTTGAGCCTAGCCGAAAGCCCTAGAGAAAGGACGTGATGTGGTAACAGCAACCAAGCTCAAACTCCTCTTTGAATGTAGCGATTGCCGAAAACGGTTTCGCTCTTGGAATAAGACATTTGAGCACCTACTCAAGAATCCTGACCATGCCCCAGTAGGTTATGGGCTAATAAATATCTATCGGCAAGATGCCTTCAATATGTTATAGTGGCAACGCTAGTAGTAGGAAGGAAATACCTGACAAAGCATGGGATATTGACCTATGCAGGTATGTATTCTTACCCAGGATTCACCTGTGATGGATGCAAGAAAGTCCGAGACCGTTTCCACGAGTTTGTTGTAGGAGATGTAGACAACCCTCACGAGCATTGGGATTATGGTAGTGAGTGTGTTAAACATATAGGATTAAAGCCTATTGAGGAGGCGTGAGATAGTAACGCGCAAAGAGGGCAGAATACTACTGTGGAAAGACCAGTGCCAACGGATGAACACAGGGCGCTTTTGCCATCTACCAAAAGGGCATACAGGAGAGCATGAAGCAGTGGCGTCTTATAAGAATCGTTTACCCATCTATGTGAGATGGATGAGCTCCGAGGAAGAGTCTACGACAGGCGTTTCAAAGAAGGAGGCGTGAAATGCAGGTGAAGAACCAGACAGCCGAGGCAGCCTATAAGAAGGCTGTAGCTCATGCCAGGGTTCTAGCCTTCTCAAAGTGTGCCCTAGCATGGGCAGCCTTTGATGAGGCGGTAGCTCTAGCTAGGGCAGTTTATGAGAAGGCTAAGGAGGATATATTGAGGACATAGTAGCAGTACTGATTCTAAGCATAACAATCGTAGTACCAATAAGCATAGTAGCAACACTAATAAATAGAAGGAGAAAGTAAATGACTGAGGAGAATAAAGTAAGTACCAGAAACCTTGTAGATACAGGACTAGGACCTCTACGCAGAGTTACAGGCATACTAGATAGTATGCCTAGAGAGCCACAAACCTATGAGGGAGGCAGAACTGCAAACAGAATAAATATAAACCTCAAAGATATAGAGGTCATAGAAGCAGTAGAGCCCTATCACTTCCCTATCTATACTATCCAGGTTAACGAGTCTAATCGCAAGAAGTCTAGATGGGGAGCAATCGCAGAGTCATTTAACAGTGCGGTAGATGCACAGTACTCTCCCGCACAAATAGACCCGAGTAGCCCAGAGTATGTAGCACCAAAGGATAGACCAGATATAGGAGATTACATAGGAGCAAGACTGGGATTTGTACTGCAAGATGGAATAGATGGCAGACCTACCCCACCCTCTATGTGGGATGGGAGGCAGAATAAGGAAGTCCCTACACCATGTTGGGCAGTATATTCAGTAGAGGGAGCTAACTCTCAGCATAGTGCACTTGATACTGCTATAGAACTGCTAGATGGTAAGACATTAGCAGCCTTTAATACAGCGTTTATGGCTAATGTAGGAGCTAGAGCAGATGCAGCGTTACTAAAGGCTGTTAGTATGCCAGTATCTGCCCCTAGCAGCTTTACTAATACTATGATAGCTAGTAAGCAGTTTACTAAGGATGCACAGGGAGTGTTTCATAGAGTAGGGAAGTAGAGAGCTAGTAGCGGGGTGAGTAGGCTAAAGCGTATATTGAGGCTTAAGGTATAGGTGGATAAAAGCGTTACCTCTTTGCATAGCCGAAAGCCCCGCTAGGAGATACTATGGAGTTTAGCGTAGTTAAGGAGTTACTAGCAGAGAATATCAGCAGCCTTATGACAGGCTACGCTAATCCATTCCAGATTGTAAGTGATAATGAGTGGAGTGGTAACTGTCCTGCACATACAGAGCCTACTCCTCACCTGACAGATAATAGTAAGGTGTGTATGGGCTGCCACAAGATTCATCTGGTAGAGTCTCAATGTAGCAGCTCAACCCTTAAGACTGTATATGAGTCAGCTAAGTTTATAGTAGATAACTATAAGAGGCAGAAAGTATTATGAAAAGAGAATCTGACCCTAGACTAAGAGCAGCAGTACTTAGATGGCTCGCTAACAAGTATAAGCTAACTGATGTGAGAGAGCCTAACCACCTAAGTAGTTATGTATACTGTATTACTAAAACCTTCTTTGACCAGAAGGTGCAGGCTATACCTACTGAGGAGGAGATGCTGCTGTTTGCTATAGGCTATGGGTTGCAGGAAGTACTAACACCACCAGAAGCTAACATACCTACCTATGATGTAGCAGGTATAATATATAGACCAGACATAGGCTTCACACCGCTTATACCAGAACTACAGCGGCTTACTGAGATTAAGACCACCCGCAAGTCGTCTAAGTATCACGAGAAGGAAGATGCGCTGCCCGAGACCTGGGTAGAGTATATGATGGGTGGCTGTAAGATGACTAATACACTAGAGTATAGTTTAGTAATACTATATCTTATGGGTAACTACAGTCCACCTTTTCCACAATTATATACAGATAGAATTACATTTGAACAAGCAGAGCTAGATGCTAACTGGTTAAGGTTAGCTCAGAGAAAGCGAGTGCTAGATGAAGCATTAGTAGTAGGAGACCCACCAACTCCGTTTAAGTGGAATAAGGAGTGGGAGTGTAAAGGATGTAGATACCTCTTAATGTGCCAGACTATAAGTAGTAGAGAGAAAGGAGATACAGATGGCTAAAATACCTCCCAATATAACTTGCATCTACTGTAGAAAACTAGCAGACGGACCTATGCTTTATATGGGAACTTTCCTAGCGGTTAACCAACCATCACTGGCACACGCTAAGTGTGTTCAGGAAAAGCTAGATAAGCTACTCAATCCAGACGATGAGGACAGCCATGATAACTGATTACTTAGGCGTTATAGCAATCTGTGGTGAGGAAGGAACGTGTAAGACTACTATGGCACTTACATTTCCTAAACCTCTGAGACACTACGATATAGATGTAGGCGGATATAGAAGAGCAGCCTGGAGACTAACCACCAGTGATATAGTATCTAGGAGCTATCCTAAACCTATACAGATAGAGAAGCTAATGGGCACTACACCAGGAAGTCCTACTACTAGAGCAGTAGTGCCCAAGAAGGTAGTAGGAATGAGAGAGTTGTGGCAGAGAATAGTGCAGGACTTTGTTACAGATTGCCAGGATAAAACAGTTAAGACCATAGTAATAGATTCTGCCACTCTGTTCTGGAATATAGCACATAGTAGCCATCTACAGGAGTTGCAAGAAAAACAACTAGCACAGCATCTAGCCAAGAATGGAGCTAGAGTTCCTTTTGATGAGAATGATTATAGAGAGAGGTTACAACCTATGGAATATGGACCTGCTAATGACAGAATGAGGACAGTACTACATACTGCCAGGAGCTTTCAGAAGAATCTAGTACTTACACACTACCCTACAGACGAGTATGGAGTGGTGCCAGATGCTAGAGGTAATATGGTAGATGGTAGGACAGGTAGGCAGGTTATAGACGGTTTCAAAGAGACTAGTAAACTAGCAGACCTGATTGTATGGACTAGTATAAAGGATATAGGAGTTGGTAAGGATAAGACTAAACAGCCCATAGCTAGGATAACTAAGTGTGGGCTAGAGGGATTGGGACTAAGTGGTGTAGGGCTAGAGATAGAAGCTAGCTATGAGGCAATAGTTAATCTAGTAAATATGTTTAAGCCAGAGGTGGCTAATGCCTAAGTTGTATACAGATGCTAATCCTAATACTATAGCCTACTATATAGAGGATATAGGTAGTGGGTATACTCAACTACCTAAGCCAGTAACAAGTATGCAGGCAGAGTATCTGGCTATTAGATATGGACTGATAGAGTACTTTATAAAGTGTGGTGGAGAGCTAGACGCCAGGCAAGGAGAGCTAGATATAGAGAAGCTAGAGGCTACTGGTAAATATGAGTTCTATAATGTAGCCTCACCAGCAGATAGGACTCCCAGACCACTGCCACCGCCAGTAGTAGTGCTCTGTGATAATCAGGTAGTAGTTAATCAGCTATCTAGACAGTATCACATAGGTAATGAGGAGCTAAGGAAAATAGCGCAGAGTATATGGCAGATGACGAAAGGAGTAGATGTAAAGTATGAGTGGATAAGTAGAAAAGAGAATCTGGCTGGTAAGATGTTAAAGTAGAAAGGAGCTAGTATGATTATAGACTTACAGAGTAAACAGCTACAGATAGAGAGTAGAGATGTTAACTATATACTCCCTGCATATATTAGAAACTACCTGTATGCATCTAAAAACGAGGATCCTAAGAGCATAGTATTCCCTATGTTCAGTTCAGTACCTCATCCTTATAAAGCAGGAGTAAGGATACCAGTAGAGTGGATACCTGGCACAGACCCAGTAGCAGTAGCTATTGCTAAAGATGGTGCAGTAGTGCCAGAAGTTACAACTGCACAGGAAGCTGCACTAGATGAGAAGGACGATATTATCAGGCAGTTGAGAGAGGAGAACCAACAGCTAAGAACTACTAACTATGTAGGAGGGGAGGGGAGCGTAGTGAGGGGAGGGGCACAAGCGGACACACCTAGCCAGCCTGCTAGAGAGGGTGAGAATAAGGTTGATAGTAAGGTAGATACAAAGACTAGCCCTGCACCTGTTAGACCTACCCGCACTCCACGTATGCCTCCAGGAGGTGATTTAGGACCTGGACTATCCCCTAGTGATATGCAGAGTAGAGATACCACAGACTTGGCTGCTACCAGAGCAGCACTTAGAGATGAGCCTGAGATAGATGATAGCAAGGAGAAACCATTCACCAAGAAGTTGAAACGAGATGCAGAGGGCATACCAGTTATAGAGGAGTAATATATGGCAATAGAGTTAGTTTGGATACCTATCCTATTGACAGCAGTCTTTGCAATTACTCTGCTATTCGGGCGCTATCTTAGTGGGAAGTAGACTATGTATGTGAAACTATTCACAATCCAAGACCGTTCAACTGTAGTAGTAATATGAGTAACTATCCACCAGGTATGACTAGGCACGATTGGGAACATATAGACGGTGAGCAGCACTTTCTAGACTGTCCCGCTAATCAGGATGCTTATGATAGGCTTTGTGCAGTATGTAATGCTCCTTACATTACAGGTTATGCATGCCCTCACTGCGGTAGCGAACCTGACTGCATCTGTGATGATATAGAACAGGCTATTAAAGATGCAATGGCAGAACTAAAGATGGAAGATACTCTATGAAACTATCTGTATCTGCTCAGGTGCTACTAGGCTCTGACAAGCAGAACTGTTGTGTGCAGATAGTGAAACTTACACTACTAATGGTATCAGTACTAGATGAGGCTAAGAACTTTAATACTACCGCTAGTCAGCCCACTAACAAACCTCAGCTACAGATTATCTACTTCCCATTAGTACGCAACACACTAATAACCAAGGACTTCAGCGGAGATGGCTTAAGACTAACTGCAATCGTAGACCTAGCAGAGTCTCAAGAGTCTAGCACTCTAATAGATAGTTGGAAGGCTAAAGGTATAAGCGTAAAAGAAATGAGTATATCAGATGATGCTAGCAGATAGTAATGAGCCTGACAACTTAATCAAACTACTCAGTCAAGCAGTAGATACGTCCAAGCAAGACCTGAATAGACAGCATATGTCTGATTACTACTTTGCTAATTTTATAGGCAAAACTTTTCAGTTTAGCCGCAAGCAGGCTGGAGAGCTAGTAGGTAATTTAGACGAGGCTGAAGACCAGATTAGAGACTATTACAATCAGGCAGACGAGAATTATCAGATAGTAGAGGGTATACTTAGCCCAGTTAGAATAATGTCCTTCCCACTAGATGACCACTCTATTGCTAAGGGCAGAGTATCTACTAGAGACCTAGGAGCTAAGATATACTGCTATCAAGTCCAGCCTAATGGCTTTATTAGTAAGGGACATAGCTTCTCGGCTATTAGTGTTGGAGTTCTATATGCTTGGATACACAGGTTGGCACAGAGTGGAGTTACTACATACTGGACTATTAATTGGATAGAGACTGCTAAACTACTAGCTACTATTTACAGAAACGAACAGAAACCACCTGAGGAGCATACCACACTTAAGCGAGTAATTAGACCCCATATATTTACTCACGACCCTGACCCACTAGTGAGAGCCTTAATGTCCCTGAGTATAGTATACAAGATAGGTATAGGAGAGGATAAGGCTAGGGCACTAGCAGATAGATTTGTTAACCTGCTAGACATAGCTACTGCTACTAGAGAAGATATTACAGATACACCTGGTATAGGTAATGCAGTAGCTAATAAACTGTTACATGCATTAGGTAGAGAAGTATGATGCAGAAACTATTTGCGCCGGAGTATCAAAGAGATGAGAACGGGTGGATTAAGTTTCCTAGAGACGACAACTACCGCAAGCAGATGTTCCCTCCTGAAGTAAATACTCATCCTGCTAAGGCTAATGTCTATATGGTGCAGAGTATTATAGAGTATGTATCAGAGGTAGAGGATACAATACTAGATTGTATGGCGGGCACAGGCACAATACTGGTAGGAGCACTAATAGGTAGAAAGGTTATATGTGTAGAGATCAGTGAAAAATTTCACAATCTAGAGGTTAAGACAGTAGAGATAATGGAGTCTATAGCACCTGGAATAAGTGAGCAGATTACCTGTATTAACTTACCATGCCAGGTATTTCTGCCTATACCTAACTTAGCTAACCATATTATATTCTCACCTCAGTATGCAGGAATACTTAAGAAGGGAGAGAATTATAGAGAAACTGATAGGCTTACTAGAGAAAAGCAGGGTAGTTATGACTTTAGTGAGTATAGCAAAGACCCACTAAACCTAGGCACTATGTCTGAGTTTCTGTGGGCACAGGAGATGGAAAAGGTCTATGATAAATGTTATAAATCGCTTACTACGTCAGGCAGTATGACCCTGATTACTAAAGACCATATATCCGCTGGCAGTAGAGTAGCTCTAACACAGAGAGCTATAGATGCATCAGTAGCTGTAGGATTTAAGTATAATCCTGCAGAACACTTTAAGTGGGCAGCACCTGGTATGGCATATACTCACATTAGAAAGGCGAGAGGAGATATAGTGGTTGAGGATGAGAACATAGTAGTTTTACGGAAGGTATAGAGTGTTTGCCCGATACTACGGTAATGGAGACCCAACTGAGAGGATGCAGTACTTTATTGCTAACCCTCCACCAGTAATTTCCGTGGACGTAGAAACTGTATCCATAGCAGAGCGTATACCACTAGGTTTTGCTATTGCCTTTTCAGCAGATGAGGCAGTCTATATATCAGTATACCCTACTGCACCAGAGGAGCTAGCTAAACTTGCCACTCTGCTGTGCAACTCGCAAGTTAGAAAAGTAGCACACAATGCTATATTTGACTTAGGTATACTACCTACTATTCCACACCTAGCTCAGTTGGACAGAAGCAATATATGGGATACTAATGTAGCAGCCAGATATTTAGGTAGAGAGTTTACAGACCTACCATACTTAGCAGAGTTGGAGCTTACTGATATAAAAGTTACTGCAGCTAGAGATATGCTAAAGGGCAAGAAGTCTATGCTAGAGATAGATGCTGAACTGCTAGCAGACAAGTGTCAGAGAGATGCTAGAGCCTGCCTAATGCTATATCAGAGATATCTTCCACCTATAGAGGCACAGCATAAAGATAACTTTGCAGTAGATATGAAGGTGATGCCTATACTAATAGACATGAGCCAGAGAGGATTACTAATTGACCAGACCGCTAGAGCTGCATTGCAACAGAGATACTCTAGAGAAGTAGACTTCTATAAGCAGCAGGTGCTAGGCTTTGGAGTAGAGAATCCTGCTAGTAGTCAGCAGGTAGGTTATATGCTAGCTAAGAGAGGAAACTTTCTACCACTAACTAAAAGTAAGAAGCAGCTATCTACTAGAGTAGGAGAGCTAGAGTTCCTTGACGACCCTATGGCAGCAGCAGTGTTAGGTTACAGGCACTATAGCAAGTTTAAGAACACTTACCTAGACCCGCTAGAGGGTGAGGATAGGTTTTTTACTGAGTATTATCTAGATACTTCAGTAGGTAGACTAAATAGCAGAGACCGTAACATACAGAACATCCCACTAGATGCTAGATATATGATACTGCCAGATAATGGACTATTCACCTCGGCAGATTACTCGCAGGAACACCTCTATATCCTCATGCACTTTAGTCAGGATAGAGCCATGAAACAGGTATATGAGGAAGGATTGTTTAGCGGAGACATACATAGTTATACTGCTGAGCAGATGTTTGGTTCAGTAACACCAGATAGAAGGAAGCTAGCTAAAACTATTAACTATGCGATATGCTACGGTGCTACTCCTAAGACCATATCAGAACAATCTAAGATTAGAGATAGAACAGTATGTAGTAGACTGCTTGACAACTGGTTCAGAACATTTAAGGGAGCGGCAGACTGGATACAGACAGTGCAGAGAGAGGGTCTGCGTAGCGGGTGGGCAGAGCCTACACTATTTGGTAGGCGTATTAAGCTGCCTGAGGAGAGCGAGGACGGGCAGAGAAGGAAGGCTGTTAACTTTCCTATATTAGGCTCAGACGGGGAGGTAATAAAGAGAGCAATAATTAGATGTAGCGAGTTACAGTTAGGACCTCCAGTACTAGCTATTACTGTGCATGATTCACTACACTTTGATGGAGATATAGAAGTGCCAGTAGAGGAGCTAGAGATGATACCAGGCTTTAAGATTCCCGTTCAAGTAACAAAGACACTACACTGGGAGTAGATAAGGAGATAAATGGCTAGACCAAATTGGCATCAGTACTTTATGACTATTGCAGAGAAGGTGGCAGACAGGGCTACCTGTCCTAGAGCTAGTGTAGGAGCAGTGATAGTTAAGAACAATCGCATAGTAGCTACTGGCTACAATGGAGCACTACCAGGCTATAAGCATTGTACTGAGATAGGCTGCGAGATGGTAGATAACCACTGCCAGAGAGCTATACATGCAGAGGCTAATGCAGTGGCACAGGCGGCTAAGTTTGGAACCGCTATAGAAGGAGCAAGTATCTACTACTATGATTCTCAGAAGCGTCCGTTTGGCAGCTGTGTTAAGTGCCTACAGATAATAGAAGCCGCTGGAATAGCTGCTGTGTACTATCTAGATACTGCCAACAATATCTACTGTACTCAAGGATTTAGTAGTATGTATCCTGCCACATCTATACATACTATCTTAGTAAAGCCCTAGTAGTATTAGGCATCTGGTTGACTGCACCAGAACTAAAGTCTCCTATATACTGTTTTCTATAGACAGCCTTGATTTAACCACTGGATATAGTCGCACAAATCAGACAATCTTTGTCTAGTATCTTCTGTAATATGCACTCCAGTTCCACCTACTAGAGAAGCTGCCTCTAGTAGGACTTTTCCTTGCTCATGTTTTACTATTAAAGAGTTCATAAACCTTGGCAGAACTTCTACAATAGTACTACCATGAACATTCAGTGTGAAGCAATGTCTTCTATTATATCCATCCCCAGACTGAACTTTATCTGCTAAATATACCTTACCTACTCCAAACCATAGTGCTATATCTTCTAACACTTTTCTATCAGTATTAACAATGCTTAGGTGAGGCGCATAAGTTGTAGTATACTTACCATTATGTCTTATTATACAAAGACTTCCCTCACCGTCAACGAATCCTGCTACATAATCCTTATTCATTGCTGCCTTCCTTGGTTATAGCTAGGCATTTGTCTAGTAGCAGAACTACTAAAATCACCTATATAAGTTTTACGGTCTCGCCATATAGACCACGCCTCATCTCGGCGCAGATTAGCCTCTGCCCTGAACCTATCACTAAGTGCCATATCTTGCACTGCAATGGTAGTATATCGGTCTGCCTCAGCTAGATACTGCCCCATTTCGTTGAGGCGGGCAGTAGCCTCATCTATATAACCTCTGCCAGTAGCTACCCGTTGATTAGCCTCAGCCACAAAGTCCTCTGCTATACGAGCATAGGCTAAAGACTGTTCAATATAAGTGCGTAACTTATCCATTCTGGAATTAGATTCAAGTATATATTCATGAGCCTCAGTTTGTCTAGCTACCTCTCGTTTAACCACATTTTCAACTATACTTAGCCTCTGCACTGCCTCATTTACAAAGCCTGCGGCTACTCTGCCCCAAGCATCAGCCTGCTCTATGTAAGTACGTAAGTTGCTAAGGCGTTGAGCCGCTTCCTGCATATAGGCTAGAGCAGCATTAGTACGGGCAGTAGCGTTTTGTAACTTGAATTGCCTATCCTGCTCATGAGCTGCAACTAGTGAGTCCTTAGTAGCCCTAGCGTACTGAGCATACATTTCAGGAGTGCGCTCACTCTCCCCACCGATAGTAACAGTATCAAGTTTAGCATCTCCATCATCTAGATACTTCTTAATATCAGGAGCTACACCACCGTCTACATAGTTGGCAGTAGCGCCCATATAGTTAGCACGAGCATTGTCAGCGGCAGTTAGGTCAGTAGCTACAGCATCTGCGTAGGTATTGAGAGCATCAAGGGCAGTTACTATAGCAGTTCGTAAGTTAGCTATATCGGTAGTAATTTTAGTTAGCCAGAACTTGCTATCCTCATTAGTATTATTCTGCAAGAAGGTATTAACTTTGTCAAGAGCGGCTATTGTGGCAGTTATGGCAGTAGCAGCATCAGTATAGGTAGCAGCTACTAATAGAGTATGAGCTGCATCTAAGGCAGTTTCAGAGCCAGTACGCAGGTTCGCAATATCAGTAGCTATCTGAGCTAGCAGTGCCTTGGTAGACTCGGTAGCACCCTCAACATAAGTAGTTACTTTTGCTAGAGCAGTCGCAGATGCTGCCAACTGCACTATAGCAGCAGATAGAGCAGTTCCGAAGGCAGTATGTGAGATGGCAGCTATTTGAGTGCGGGCAGAGGCAAAGTCTGTAACTGCCTGATGCTCTGACTTAAGTGCATAGATAAATAGTGCATAGGCAGAGGCAGCTAGTAGCACAGTATCATCTAGAAACTCAGGATAACTACCTGGTGAGTAGATTGTGGGAGGTTGATGATAGGCATTGTAGTAGACAGATATCTGTTTATCCTCCTGCATAGATGCTTGGTCTTCACTCTCTCCTAATCCAGTTAAGTTCAGCACCTTGCCCCAGATGTCCCACTGAATACGAGACTGAGGAATATCAGTAGCAGGGTAGATTACATGCTCTACTCTAATCAAGTCATACAGGTCTTTCAAATCTACCCACAATTGCCCCTTAGTATAGGTAATAGTGTAGGCAGTACTAGCAGCCAGTAGTCCTCCACTAATAGGCTGCAACCTACCATTGGCATAGTCCATGTAGAAGTCAGTATTACGAGCACCAACTGAGGCAGTCTCAGATGCTGCTTTGATAGGTTTGTTACCTAATTCTACCCAACAGGTAGTATAGACGGCTATGCCCACATCTAACACGTCTGCTGTAGCAGCAGTACCAGATACTTGGTCTAACTCTACTTCTAGTATCTTCTTGAACTCTAGTTTACCAGTCTGACTCTTACCACCAGAGAAGTAGAATGTTTCCTGCATAGCCTTACCTTTAGAGTCAGTACCTTTTACTATTATAACCCAGTTGGTAAGAGAGTCATTAGCATCGGTAACTAACATTGTAACAACCCTAGGATGGTCAGGTTGTGAACCTGTAAGGGTGAAAGTGTCCCCTGCTACCTTAGCATTGAAAGTTTGTGCAGCCACATAGCGGTCTGCATCAGTTGTTAGTGGGGTTGTAAACGCCTCGGCAGTTACTGTAAACTGTAGAGATAGTTCATATATCTTCTCTAGTGGTAGCATACGGCTAAGATCAGAGACCGCCCTCTCAATACTACGGTCAAGTTCGGCGTTAGACCATAGTGCGGCAGTATCCTTTAAGTCTACCCTGAGTGCTTCTCGTGCCTGGATTAAGTTCTTGACTGGCATAGTTACAACCTCCTAGCAAACTACACTCTTGCAAAGTACTAACATAATACTCTACCAATCTATTAATAGTAGCAGTTCTCACTTGTGCCCCACCCACCTCTGCCACCCCACCTCAAGACCACTCTCCCCTCCCCTCACGCATAGCAAATATGACTTGAAACGACTGCTTACTCTCCTTCTCTATACAGTAATCCCATATATCATCTGGGTCTGCTACCCAAGGATATACACCAAAGTTTAGTCCCACCTGTCTATATGCATAGGCTACTACCCAACTACATATAGGATACTTGTCCATTCTAGCTAATTGTCTAAATAGGTATATGTTACCTAGCAGCCTGTCCAGTCCATGAGCTAGTATCTTTAACCAACCATACTGCCTGCCTACATAGGTCTCAGCTTTCTTAGCTACTGCTATCCTCTGCCACCCAGTCATATCAACTCGCCTTACTATATAGATTGTATCCCTACTACTATTATAGTCAGCTAATCCATGCTTAATAGTTTTACCTGCTGACTCTACTATATTGATACTATCCACCATTACTCCCACATGATTAACTACAGTAGGTCTCTCCCACCTAGACCTAGTAAATAACCTTATCAATCTACTTATCAGGCTATAGCCTCGTACTAGCACTATATCTCCAGCTAGATAAGTAGGTGATATGGTAGCCCAACCTCTAACTACTCTTGACTGCTTTCTCACTCTTATCTTTAGCCTCAGCATCCCTAGCCTCCGCTACTGCCTGTGCTACTGCCAACTGTTGTAACAGATTTAGAGCCTGCTGTATAGGTATATTGCCAGACATAGTGGCTCTATTAGTAGCAGGGTCTACTGCAAAACTAAATATGAGTAACTCCTTGATTACACTACCAGTCTCCTGCTTACCATTCTTCATAGCCATATTATTCCCTCCCTAGTAAAGTTAACTCACTAAATACCATACTAAGCCAGTACTGTAAGTCTATAGGCTTCAGAGATACACCACTACTAGCGCTCGCCGATAGAGTTTTAGCAGTTCTATCATAGGTATAGATTCTTATACTTACTCCTGACTTAGTCAGTTCTAGCCTCCTAGTAGTAGGAGATAACTGCTTAGACTCTATTTGTATATCTCCTAATAGACCAGAAGTCATATCTAGTTTATCTAGAGCCTGACTCAGCCAATCAGTAGTAAACTGGAAGTCCACCAAAGCCTCTCTTACTGATATACTAGCAAGTACTGGCAGAGATGCGATAACTACCATACCTGTTAACTTATCTAATGCCAAAGATATAGATACACCAGTAGATAACCTTACAACTAGCTCCGATGTTCCTGCTATCTCATCTAACACTATCCTTCTATATGGTGCAGGCATAGTATACCTCCTCTAGGCTAGTAATACGAATCTCCATACTGCTCCCTGTCTAGCATATAACCTACCTGCTACTCCTGTATCTAGTGCAATAGCGCCATCTATATTTCCAGCTAGAGCATCTCTGGCAACATCACTTGCTGCCCCAGACATATTGGCAACTGGAATAATAACACTACCTGCAGAGCCTGTTGTCAGAAGTGCGGCACGCCCAACTGTGATACCTATTGGCGCTACTGCATCTGAGGCACCAAACTGCCTGCCAGATGGTATCAGAATCGAGGTTTCGGTAATAAGAAATGCTACTACATTATTAAACAGAAAGCCTATAGTTTTGCCCGCTGGTGCATTAAACTTCCATCTATCAGAGAACTGACTTATCTCATACTGAGTGCCAGTTATATCTACACTAGTTGTAAATCTTACTCTAGCAGCTGTATCTATACCTGCGCTAAAAGTTTGCAGTGGCGTAAATGTTTGAGCGAGACCTAATACCGCTAGAGTATCATCTGCATCTAAGAGAGGAATAGTTAAGTTTCTAGCTGCTACAATAGCAGAGGCTACAATAGTGTAGGAAAAAGTATTTGCAGGATTGCGTACGGCTAGAATAGATGAGTTAAATGTTTTAATTCCAGTAGTAAAGGTCTGGGCTAAAGATAGCACAGCGATAGTATCTGTCCCTGTTAGTACTGGTAGATTTAGTATTCTCTCCGCTACTATTGCACCAGCAGTAATAACATAATCAAAGGTGCCAGCAGGATTGGTTAAGCGCAGAGTGCTAGTTTTATTAGTAAGACCACTAGCTCCTATGCCCGCTACATCTACCCCATTTATTGCAAAGTTAATAGTCTTGCCCGTAAGTGCATTAATAGTAAGGTCTCCTGCATTATCCATATTAACGAAGACTTCAGAACCAGCAGGCTGGGTCATAGTCTGCAGTATTAGTGCCCTAGACCTAATTGCTATACCTGCTGCTACTAGCAGTTCTAGTGCAGAGCCATCTAGCCGTAGAAACTCTATTATAGTTAGATTCCAGCTAACAGAGAATATCAAATCTGCCTTTCTATCAGCATGGTCAATAGTAGTCCACACTGCATGGATAATCGCCATCGCAGTATCAGGAGTAGTGCTAGTCTCTGCATCTAGTACTATACCTGCACCTATACCAGCAGCAGGCACACCAGTAGTATTATGAGCTACATGAAGAATATATCTAGGTAAATTGTTATTCGCATCATTAAATCTTACAGACCACTGCGCTCCATCTAATACTGCATCACCAGCAGCCCCGTATATCCTGCCTACCTCAGTACCTACAGGACTTTCCAGCACTACTGAACTAGCGATATTAGGTAAGCCATCAGGCACTCCCAACATAACTGGGTAACTTAGTGTAGGTGCGCCAGTTTTACTTCTCATCTGCGCCTCGTAACATCTCTAATCCTATTCCACAGAGCCTGTAGTGGATTAGGAGCTGGTGGTAGGTTAGCTACACCTAGTCTGTTCAGTATCTCTGCCTGCCTTATATCCTCAGGAGTAGCAGGTCTCATCTCTGCCACAGGCTGTGGAGGCTGCCAACCTACTGGAGCCTGCCAGAGACCAGGAGCTACTGCCTCTAATCTAACTTCAGGTGGTAGGTTAGCTACTGCCTTCTCCTCTATATCATTAAATACTATAGTTTGCAGTCCTACAGACCTAGCTATATCTCTAGTAGTTGATACTCCACCCAGAGTTATCTGTAATCTGTACTGTCCTGACTTAACTGTGTGCCTAAGCCCATTCACTCGCACAGTCCCATCAGCAGGGTAGGTGTTAGCTGAGACTCTGTTATCTACAAAGGCTACTTTATCAAGTAGCTCTATCTTGCAGTGGTGTGGCACTTCACCGATACCTACTACAGACTCAGCCTTTATCTTAGATAGCACAGCAGCAGCTAGCAAATCTACATTACCTTGCACAGTTACATTAGGAGCTAGCCATATACCTCTCAAGTCTGCATATGCAGCTAATGAGTCTGCATCGTTAACATTACCATTGATAGAACTAGTCCACTTGAGGTCTGTGCCTGCGTTACCATAGACTATTACTCGGCTAGGCACATGCACTATATCTCTGTATGTAAACTTATAGAAGAATGGAGCAGAATTAGAGTTAAAGGTTAAATCAACTACATCAGCGGCTAGAGGATATCTAACCTCAAAGGTGAGAGTAGGTTTAGGTCTGAGTAGGCACTTAGTCATTCTAAGTAACCTATAGACTATTCCTGATGCTACTTCAAACTCACCCTCATTGAGAACAAAGTCTGGAGTGAGAACATCTATAATACTGTCAGACTGAGTGCCTATAGCCTCCAGCACCCAGCCTAGCTGAGTCTCTATTATATTCTCTAGAATAGAGTAGATAGTATTAGCTGTAAATGGGCTATCATTGTATAGCGGGGCAGTTCCTTTGATAATGAGAGTCTCACCCATCTGCGCCCACATACCCTCTAGTTCTAATATAGTATATAGCTTACCACCTGCTGAGATAGTCTGTTGACTCTTTACCCACAGCCTAGAGCACGCCCTAGCACCTCCATTAACTCCATCTCCAGCATACTCGTTACCAGTGGCAGTAATATCTCCATAACCTATCTCAGTCCAGTAGCCCTTGATAGCTGGAAGTAGCTTATCACTATTCCTTAGCACTACTACCGCATACTCATTATATGCTTCCTCTACATGGTCTATAAATAATATGCGATTACCATAGGCAACAGAGTTGGTGGATAGGTCTCTAGTGGTAAGCCCATCCTTACTAGTAAATAGCATCTTGATAAAGGGCTTACGTGCAGTAGCAGTTTGAGCAGTGAGTAGAGTGCCTGCAATAGCTCTAGTCATCTACAGACACTCCCATAAATTAGTTCCTAACTATAACCTCGGATAGTAAACACTCTGTCGGCAGCCTGATTAGCAGCAGCCTTGACTCTCACATACTGGCAACCACCTATACGAAAGGTTACAACTATTCCACCAGTACCAGCAGTAGTGGCGTGAGCGAAGTGCCCAGTAGCATCATCATCTAAGGCTACAACAGCTACTGGAACCGTTGCAATAGCACCATCTCTTTGCACCCAAGGCTCTACTATCGCTGAGGTAATAGTAGGAACAAATACTGTCAAGAACTCAAAGTCTGCACCAAGGTCTACTAGCTTAGAGAACTGGTCAACATCATCTCCAGTAAACTCAGTAGCTCTATCTATATCTATAAGAGCCTCTCTCCAAGGTCCTGCCACCATAGCTTACCTACTTTCCATAGTCCATAGGGTTACCAGTTTTCTCTCTAGCCATACCATACGCCTTACCTGCACACGCCTTCTGCTCTCCACCAGGCTGAGACATACAGAGCTCTATCTCAGCACTTATGGCGTCCTGTATCTGCTGATGGGTAGAGTCCTTAGTTAAATTCTCCATTTTAGAGTTTGGCATCTTCTACGGCTCCTTTCTTATTTAGTATCCTCATAGCCTCAGCAACGGCAGCAGCTTGTTCAGTATACCCCCAAAAAGTTGGTGCTCCAGTTCTAACATTCCAAGACTCATGAATAGCCCAGAATGATAGCAGAAGACTAGCTTGCTCTACTTTTAGCTTAAGAAACGGCTTGACTATTTTAACCAGCTTAACTGAGTTACTACCAGATATAGTCCAAACATAGCTTATTTTATGGTTACTATTACTAGGCTGATGAGTTGATATATTACCACCAAAGGTCTGCTTAAGCCAATCCATCAGTACAGGATTGGTATTAGTTACCGTTAGTATACAGTTGAATCTATGAGGATAAGTAGAGTGGCGGGCTACGCGAATACAACCTTCTCCATCAACTATTCCCGCTAGATAAGCTAAGTCGTTATCAGTCAACATATCCATCTTTGCGTTAGGCATAGTAGTTAGCCTCCTTAGCTACTAAACTACGATACTATGATTCTTGCAGCCTACACCCTGCACCTGGGCAAGATAGCCCACCTCACCACCCCTCCCTATATACCGTTTATATTACTATCTCTGTTGGAGGAGAGGACTCAGCCAGTAGCAAGCTTATCCTCTCCTCCAGTGTCAGGTTGTTCTACTAGTGAGAGCCTCTGCACTTCCTTTATATTCTTCTCTATATACTCAAAGGCTCCCTGCATGTGATAGAGAGCTACCTCAGCTTCTCTAGCCTTAGCCTGTAGACTTTGGTAGAGAGAGTGCTGGTCTACTAACATTTCTATATACTCGGCTCTATCTGCTATTAATCTATCTAGAGGTAGACCAGCACCCACAACTACACCTCTACCAATACAGTCTCAAACTTGCCAGTTGCTAGGAACTCAGCTACCCTGCTATCCTCTACCTCGTAGATATCATCGTTAGTGATATCCTCGTATCGCTCTGCGGGCAGTTCTACCCCAGGAGTGATAGGCATGTAGCAGGTTGAGATGCACCTAAGTTTAGCCATTACTAACCTCCTTAATCAACTCCAGTGAATACTGGTATTCTGTAGTCAGTTGAACCTATCCTAACCTTTAAGAATCCGTTAGCAGTGGAGTAGGTTCCAGCGGTAGTATCTAACACACCCACCCCAGTACTCTGCAGGTTTAGCAGGTAGTCCCACTTCTTAATGTTCTCGTCTCTAACTTTAATAACACTAAGTTTTCCACTATATGTGTAGGTACTCGGTACTGCCAGAAACGTCTCAAAGGCTGAGACATCACCAGTGATAGTTCTAGTTCCACTAATGCCAAAGTCTATATTAACCTCAACACCCTTGACACTACCACTGAGATTACCACTGCCAGCCTTCAACACTGGGTCTGCTAGAATAGCTCTCAGGTCGCTACCTCCCATACTAGCGGCAAACCTGGGAGACACTTCCAGTCCAGTCATACCACCAGTTCCATCTACACTTTTGTTAGGCTTTATCTGAACTCCAGAGTGGTCTCCAGTTGCCTGGGCTACGTCCCTACTGTTTATCCTAACATTCTTACCATCTTTGACCGTGTCTATAGAGTGGTGTCCCAGGTCTGGCGCATCAGCCCCACCTGTAGCGAATACCTTAAACTTGTGAGCAGTTGCCATCTATGTTTCTCCTTTCTGTCTACTCGTTAGACAGTTATTGCTACATCTTCTATATCAAACTGACGACTGAGACACAGGCTAGAACCGAGCAGCACTGCTCCATAGGTAACTAACCTTAGCCCACCTGCGTCGTAGTCCTCAAGTTCAGGGAATCTGACTAGCTTGTATAGGTCTCCCTGACCTTCAGTACCACCATAGACAAAGGTTATTCCTGGCTCCTGATTCATCACGTTACCGTGCTTGATGCCGAAGATACTGTACTGATTATCTCCCGAAGTTCTGAGTGCTCTAGCAGCACCATCTGCCCCAGTACCAGTATTAGCCTGCTCAGCAACCAGGTAATCTGTCCTGATGATTGGCACTGCATCCCAGAACAGAACCCGCTTACCTAACTCATTGAATCCCATAGTCAGGAAGCCCAGACTACCAGCAGTACCAGAAGCCAGCCCTACAAACCCCTTTTCCTGGTAGGCTGCGTCCATTCTGCGGATTATCTCATACGGTGCCCAGAGCTCGTCTATACCGTGCTTCATCTCGTCCACTTGTAGTCTGAGCAGTGCAAGAGACAATCCTGCCTCGTTTGCATCTATGTTCTTAGGGTCGTTACCACCAGATGCCCAGGGAGTTGCTAGTGCAGCCCCATGCTCGTAGGCTAGCGCGTGCAGTCCATCAAACTGCTTGGCAGAGCTAAAGGAATTATCAGCATAGATAATCCTCGCTCCTAGTTTCCTCTTCAGCCCCTTCTCACACTCAAGCAGTTGCCTAGCCTCATAATTGTTGTAGGTGCCGTAGATACCAGGCAGAAACTTGTCCAGTTTCCTCTGAATATACAGGCGTCGGAGTGTCATTTCCTTCTCCTCGTACTGCACATCATCAGTCCAGGATAGTTGGTTTCCAATATCTATCTCAACTACTGCCGCCTCAATGTCAGTTACGCCTGCTGGCACTTCCCGTAACCACTCAATCTTTAGCCCGCTATGTGCGGCTTGTCCTACAGTGAGTCTCTCAATAGGATTGTTACGCTTAATATCCTCCTCAAAGACTCCAGGTATTTTAAGTGACTGAGTTAGCTTTTGCGCCTCAGCCAGTGTTTTCCAGTGGCCTCCGCTGTCTGCGATTTTATTTTCCCCCTTCTATCCTAAAAAGCTCTAATAGCCTTTGGATGTTTTTTAGGTTTTAGTCTCACTCTGTCGTGTCCCTCTAAATGGTGTGCCTGCTAGTACTCTACTTGCTCTCTCCATAGGAGTCTCAGTACCAGCTCCACCAGTCCCTCCACCAACGGCATAGTTGCCAGGACCACCTCTAGTAGTATTCAATGTCTTAAACGCTTCCTCAAAGGCATCCAGCTGCTGGAGAGACTTGTCCTTCAACTGCTCGGCTGTAATTCTACCACCAGACTGTAGTATTATGTTAGCTCGGCGCAGTTCTAGGACTTGGGTAGTAGATGATTCTACTAGCTTCTTAGTTGCCTCCAACTCTGCCTTTGTGGTCGCAGCCTCTGTCTCAGAGACCGCACCCGACTTACGGGCTTGCTCATTCTCCTTCAACTTTGCGTTTAGAGCAGCTATCTCTTGCTGTGCAGTAGACACTTCCATCTTTGCTGTGTCTATAGCAGCATCATGCACAGTCTGTGCATCAGCCAGTTGCTTCTCCAAACTATGCTTTGCAGCTATCAGGTCAGACTCAAGTACTACCTTCTTGCCGTCTAAGTAAGGAGTATTATCCTTAAACTCAAACTTGGGAGTAGCACCATTCTGACCCTCTTTGCCACCAGCATCACCTGTCTTGCCAGGTTCAGTAGCCATATATTCCTCCACTTAATAGTGTATCATACATATAATCGGTTGTCAAGGATATTAAATAAACTATGCCTATAATTATCCACCTCCCCTACTCTATCATTCTCTCGGTTAGGTATTGTTTAGCCAGGCTGTCATACTGCTCTTTAGCAGCAGTAGTAAGTAGCGTATCAGTCTTGCCCCAGAAGTAGAGCCAAGCATCTAGTGTAGAGTCTATCTGCCTGAGACTGTCTCGAGCATCCCGCAGTTTAGACTGATAGCCAGATATTAACTTATCACCCTTAGCGTCTAGTACTTTTTGTAGTTCAGTTCTCTCATCACCCCTAGCTACTTCAAAGCGGCGTATCTGTTGCTTCTCTATATCAGTATAGGTTTCTAGTACTATATTACGCATACTCCTATAAGGACGCAGATACTCCCTACTAGTTTGCCAATATAACTGCTCTATAGGAGTCCAGTCTATTTGAGTACGCTGTAGAAATCTTTCCCTCTGAGTAGAGCTTAGACTGCCTAGTAGCATGTCAATCTTAGCAAAGTAAGTTTCGTAGTCATTCTGCATTCTACCTGCATCCCAGTCGTAGGCTAGTTCAGGCTTAAGCTCGTAGTAATACCATAGCAACTCCTGGTCAGGTCCGTAAGTAGGAGTAGGTATACCTCTATCTCTATATAGAGCTTCTCTCTCCTCAAGTGTTTTAGGCACATCCTTATAGACAGCAGAGTTACCTAGAGCCCTACTACCTGCAGCTATACCAGTCTGTAAATTATCTCTACCTGATAACCATTGGTCTGGACCTATTATTTTACTAACTAGTTGACGATTAAGTTCTATCATACTAGGTTGCACTAGCTTACCATCCTCATATACTCCAGTATGTCTAGCATCAGTAGTTAACTTAGCTAACTCATCATAGTACTGAGAGATTTTAATATCTAACTGCTGCCAACCAGAGGGCATTAGAGATGCACTCACTCCCTGCCACTGCCGCCACTGCTCCCAGGTATAGAGTAGTTTAGACTGTAGTATATCTAATCTATAGTAGTCAGATAGCCGCTTACCTGTAGTAGGATATAGGCGGTCTATCTCAATCTGAGTTTGTATAGGCACACCAGTAGCCTCCTGAATCGCCTGTCTAAAAGCCGTAATAACCTGCGACTTCTCCTCAGGTCTAATCCGCAGTAGTCCAGTTTGCTGCATCAGTATACCCTTAACTCCATTAGCCTTGTTCTCAGCAGTTAGCCATAGCTTCTCCTCAGCAGGTAGCAGCTTAAGACCCTGCTTTTTCTTCTGCCATAGCTCATCTGCATCATAGCCCATCCTACCTAGTTCTAGCATAGTTTGATAATCTCTAAAACGGTCAGGATAGTATATGTCTAGTAACTTGCCTATACCCTCAGGAGATATAGCCCTAAGTGCAGATAACCCAGACTGCACCCAGGCAGGAGCTAACTGCCCCCACTCAGGCTTACCCTCGTGAGCACCAGCGAGTACTATAGGTGCCATCACATGAATACCTGGATAGAAGCCTAGCCTACCAATATAGTCTATAAACTCTGCACCAGGAAAGGCATCATAGTACTCAGGAAAGTCTCGCAGTAGAGTACTCCTTAACCCACCCATCCAGATAGAGCCACGCAGAGGGTTAAGTTGCATACCTAGAAAACTCTGTGGTATATAGCCCTGGTCAGAGTAGTTATCCCACCTGGCTAGCGCAGTTAGAGTGCCTGGTGTTCTCAGAAATGTGCGAGGTAGCCAGCGCCACCTGAACAGTTCATAGTTAAGGAATGGCATTAGTGCTCTACCACCTTCCTCCAGTATATTAGCATCATCATAGGTAGGGAAGGCTAACTGGTGCATCTCACGTGCTTTAGTTATAGCAGATTCCTTCTTAGACCACCAGTCAGCAGTGCCAGAGAGTCCAGCAGATCTAGCAGTTGGAGTTACAGGCGGAACTACTCCTTTAGATAACCTAGCAGCTATAAGTCTAACAAACGCCTCCGCAGCCTCCTTATCTCCTCCTGCTACAGCGTCATAATAAGCAGGCAACAACTCTCTAGTTAACATATCTATATCATCAGCAGACATACCCTTAGGAGCCTGACCAGCAGTAACAGGCCTAGTTCTAACCTGCTCTATTTTAGTAATAAGGTCAGCAGCAATATCCATCTCACCTCTCTGCTGCGCTACTATCAAATTCTGCTCTAAGTTAGCTAGTATCTGTATCCTAGACTCCTGGTCAAAGGGTAAAGATTCCGCAGCCTTAATAACATCAGCAGTTGCAGGTGGTACTACCAGAGGCTTTCCCACAGTAATAGGCTGATACATTGGCAGTTTCTCTACATCATCTGCTACTGAGTTGATATACTTGCGCCACTTGACTATATCAGGAGAGTCTCCTTTAGGAAAGTATTTCTCAAAGAACTCTAGACGGTTGGCGTCTAGCTTTATCAACTCATCTCTAGGTTTAGTAATATAATCTACAAAGTTGTCTGCGAACTCTTCTTTTACATTAGTTCTCCTTAGAGTCTCAAAAGGACTCTCTATTCCTGCTTCTCGCACAGGTGCTATCCTTAACCAGTCCGTTGCAAAATCTAAGTTCTGCTCTATACGAAACTGCTCCATAGTACTATGACCAATCTCATGATATAGAGTATCTGGAACAATCTCCTCACTGCTTCTAAACACTATCTCTCCAGTATTAGCACTATAGAGAGCTAGTGCATCCAAGTCTTTAGCGAGAACCCTAGGCTCATTTATACTAATACTTTTAAGATTAGCCTTAATTCTGAATGGTAGTGCATCAATTAACTTACTAACCTTAACTATATCTGCACTAGATATATCTACGAACTTAACCTTAGACAAGTCCACAGCACCAGGAATTTTGTTAGTAGCCTGTAGTCTAGCTAGCTCCTGCCTAATCTCCTCTAACTGCATCTGTAGTGGAGAGTCCTCTACTATCTTATTAGCATCTAGACCCAGGTTCCTCCACATCTGGTCATAGACATCACCTATAGCCTCATCACTAAATCCTATCTCAGCAGCAGTTTTATTTAACTTAGCTGCATAGGCATTGGCTCTAACTGCTACATAGTTAGTGAAGTCTGCCTTAGGCATGAGCACAGTTGCATTACCAACTACCTTAGTTAAGCCTCTATAAGCATCATCACCAGTAGAGCCGAATAGATAAGCTACATGGCTAGGTGTAAGTCCAGCAGTAACCTCAGGTATAAACTCAGGTATAAATACAGGGTTATTGACAGATTGCAGGAAGTTCATATAGGCAGTCATGCTGCTACGCTTGAGAGTGTTCTCACCTACACTACCTGCCTTACCATCTCTATACTCGTCCCAACTAGCAGATTTAGCAGCATCCTGCTCAGCATAGAATCTATCAGTTTTATCAGCTCTAGGAGTTGTAGAGTATTTAGCATCTATAGATAGATTACGAGTACGAACATCTAGTACACGCTCTAGACGAGCTCGCTGAATAGCTACTACATCTGCTAGTCTAGTAGCTTGATTATCAGTAAGTCCTATAGTTCTAGCATTAGTAGCTAAAGTGTTTAATACCTTACCTAGCTCAGTATTAGCAGTCTTTAAGTAATCAGCTAGTATCTTAGCACTACCTACTTGGAACCTATCCCTAGCTCTCACATCCTTTATTAACTTAGCCCTAACTGCTTGAGTCTCTCTGTAGTTAGTTATCCTCTCAAAGGTGCCCTCTAAGTAAGCACCAGTTATATTCTCCATATCCCACAGGAAGTCTGGTAGTGTCTTAGGTGGATTAGCTAGATACAGGTCAGCAATTACGTGCAGCCTGTCAGTCTGCTCCACTAGTGAGGCTATACCTAAACTTCTCTCCTCAGCTAGGGCAGTATCATACCAGTTATCTATACCCTTCTGAAATAGAGAGCCGTCTAGCACGCTATCCTCTAACCTAGCTTTAGTAACAGCACTAACCTGGTCAGCTTTATCTACAGTAGAGCGCAAGTCCTTAAGCAGCTTCCTCCGCTCCATAGTAAACACATCTACATTCTGCTCTGCCCTAACTGCGTCAGGACCTACACCTATTATCTTAGACCGTAAGTTGCGCTCTACCCCTTCTATGTCCTTTGTATCTATTATAGACTGAATGTTATTAAGTTCCGCCCTATGGCTCTCAAGTACTCCATATATGCTATTCATCTCGTCAGGAGCTAGTTCTGCCAGAGCCTTATTGAAATGAACATCATAGTCTCTAACTATCTGTATGCGGTTTATCTTACCCCAGGCATTGTAGTCATCCTGCATACTACCTATAAATACATTCTTACCACCTATGTTAATAGTGCGCCCTATAGGTTTGCCACCGGCAATCTGCAGCTTACCTACTAGAGGTAACTCAGGTATCTGCAACTTCGGAAACCACCCAGGTAGAGTTACATCTCTAGTAATAAATGGTATTTTGCCACCTTCAAATAGTTGCCCTGCGTTTAACTTAATCATATCCGCAGATTCCTTAGCTTCTGCCTGCTCAAACATAATAGTTTCGTAGGGTACTCCCGCTAGACCCTTAGATGCAGTAGTAAACTCGGATGTTAAATAGCCAGGTGGAGCTAGTAGCTCACCTCCACCTAGAAATGCTCTCATAGCATTCTCACCAAAGTTGAAAGGACCGAAGGTTACAAACAGCAGATTCCACTTAGCAAAGGGCATTACAAATCTACGCTCAAAGCCTACTAGCTTAGCATTATATAGTATAGTATCTGCCATTCTACTAGTCCAACTAGCTGTCCTACCAGCCTGAGTCATATACTGAGTAATAGGATTCGTTAGATTGTTATAGCGAGTAGTTTGCAGATGCTCAAACAATCTCCAGATAGCATCATTAGGAGAGCCAGTAGATACTACTTTACCTACATCCTTAGCGACAGTATCCTTAAAAGCTGAGAGCTTAGATGCTAACCTACTCACAGCCTGCTCATAAGCCTCATTACTCATACCAGAGTCTGCGAATAGCTCGGCAAGCATATTACCTGCCGTAACCCTATCTCCTTGACCACTAAAGCTAAGTGCCACTTGCTCGTTTAGGTGAGCGAGGTTAGGGGAGAATATCTCTACATCTTTGGCAGCGTCTCCTACCATCTGTCTAACAGTATCCGTATCTAGATAGGTAAACTCCTGCAAGCTAGCACCTGCCCTTACCTGTATATCATTACCTTCAGTAGGTCTAGTACGGGCAGCTTCTACAGCCTCAGAAACAGTATCAGATATATCCTTACTAGTTAATCCTTGTAGATTTTTAACATGAGGATACTTGCGTTCTAGTACTGCCTTAAAGGATAGTAGACCTCCACGAGCGAAGTTACGACTCATTTGAGTAAGTGTCCTGGGCACACCCTCTATACTTAAGCCCGTAGTAGTAAATACACCTCCTCTAAGTGCAGCCTCTAGTCCTACATTGATAGTGTTCAGTCCCGCCTTGAATACTACATCTGCACCTGCTGTATATCCATTCTCTAGCGCCCAGACAGTAGGACCAACTCTAGTGCCTATGCTTTTCAACCCTACTTTAGTTAGACCACTACCTAACTTAGTAGCCATACTACCCGCAACACCCATACCAATAAAGCTAGTTGGGTCGAAGCCACCTTCCAGTAGCATACTCATCCACCAGGGCATATCCTCTGATATATCCCTAAAAGTACTGGTATATGCCTGCCAGGGAGATTCACCACTAGCTCTATGAGTATTATAGTACTCCTCCATCTTAGCTGCCCAAGTGTCCTCAGGAGTCTTAAATAGCCTGTGCACTGCTATATTAGCTGCTACTACTGCTGGTCTAGGTAGTATATCAAAGTACTTGTCTAGTGCTACTACTCCAGCCATCATAGGTTGGACAGCTAGCAGTTTTAGAAACTCTCCAGGTGTAGGTTCTATAGGGCTAGGGTTAGTTAGTCCAGCCCTAAGTAGATTAAGTTTATCTGCCTCAGTAGCCCACTCAGCAGACTTCTCCAGTAGCCAGCCATCTAACTGCTTAGTCTCTTCAATAGCTAGCTCAATTCTAGCTAGCAGTTCCCTGGCTTGCTCAGTAGTCATGCCCTGTGGTAAAGCACCTATCCTGGGCTGGAAGGTTTTAAGCAACTCATCCACAGTTAGCTTATTAACATTTGCCATCTGCACAGGAGGTTTAACTAGTACTTGCTCCAGCAGTTTCTTCTGCGCCTCTAATACATCACCAGTAAAACCTTCGGGCAGAGTGTTACGTAGAGGTATTAGTTTATTGAATACTCTACCTAGCCACTCTATATCGGCGGGCTGAGCAGTGTCATTAGGAATAAGCTGCTGAATATCCTCTAGTTTATCAGTGGTATAGTTAGGACTCTGCATATAGCCAGGAAGTAGTTGTAGTACTCTCTGCCTCCAGCGGATATTCTTAATCTGCTGAATAGATATATCCACTTCCTGCTTAGCCTTAACACTCTCAGGCTCTACGCCGAATAGTTTAGGAATTAAAGGCTCGGCAGGTATTTGCAAAGTTACAGGCACACCAGGTATCTTAACCATAGTAGGTATCTTAGCCTGAGCCGATTGTAGTTGCTTCTCAGCCTGGCTTAGCTGTAATCCTAGCCCTTGTATATCCTTAGTATAACCAGGGTAGAGCTCAGGTGGCTGAACTGGTGGAGGTAGGTCAGGAGCTACTACTGGCTTAGGTGGCTGTAGTTGGTTAGTAGTCATTCTACTGTTTTCCTGCTGCTAGTTGTAGTTGTTGTGGTAGTGCCTCAGTCCTATTACCTATAGGTTGGGCAGGAGCAGGCTGTCTAGGCTGTCCACCACCCAGTTGTGCCTGAGCTGCTTCTCCAGCCATATCATATAGCTTAGCGTTTTCCTCATCTCCTAGAGTTCTCAGATACGCTGCCTGCTGTTGGTAGTACTGTATCAGGGCTATTACGGCATTACTAGGATGTAGCTCTGCCTGGTCTGCCCTAATCATAGCCCGCTCCTTAATTCTGTCCCTAATGTCAGGGAATAGTTTCTCTACTACATAGCTATAACTAAGTCTAAAGTCTGGGTCTAGCATACGAGCTACAGTAGCCCTCTGCACTAGGTCGCCAGGTATCTCTACTGCAAAGTCAGCAGTTACTAACGCCTTCTCAGGTAGCTTAGCAGGCAGTTGCCAACCATACGGTTTAACTCCTCTATGTCGTATATCCTCTAGCCAGTCATTATCCTCATCCTCATTTAGAGATACTATAGCATCGTGGAAAGGTTTAATAACTTGATTGGCAGAGGCAGCTATCTGACTCATCACATAGGCAGTCATAGAGCCCTGGCCGCTACCAAACATAGACCAGTTAACTCCACCTCTCTGCATCATAGCCTCAAGGTCAAGTTGAGTACTTCTCAGTTCAAGTGGTATAGGCGGAGTGCCTAGAAAATCTACAGAGTCGTCAGGTCCACCTCTAAATATAGCTCCTCTCCTGAACACGTCCTCAGGTTTAACTATTGCCTTGCCACTTCTACTTCGCTCAAATATGCGAGGCTGGGCAGTATCCCTGAGTAGTTGCAGACTAAAGCTCCACCACTTATTCCATGACCTGTATATATGCTCATTAGTGGCTACTATACTCTGCCCTAACTCCTCCTTCCAGCGCTCGGAGTTAGTAATAGCCCCTGCATTATAGGAAGTAGTGCTTAGCTGAGAACCCTCCGCTAGTGCGCCCATATCAGGTAGTCCTGCTACTGGTGCTACATAGATAGGTATCTTACTAAAACGGGTAGACTCAAACTTCACTAGTTTAGTTCCTATAACTATTGCGTTCCAGACCTCTAGTGTAAAGGGAAAAGTAGTAGCTACCTCAGTCCACCAGTAGTCATAGACAATCACATCTCTACCTACTAATCTGTCAAGTGCCCAACCGTTCCTAGCAGCCATCGCCTGGCACTGCCTGGCAGAGATATTAGTTATATGAGCTACTTCAGATAGTCCTAGATCTCCGTCCCACATAGGATAGACTTCAGCAGGATTCCATATATCTACAAAGGCTTTAGTGCCATCATCAGATAACAGGCTAAACTCGCTATACCAGCCAGTAGCTAGCATGAAGCCTATCCTAGTTCTATTGAAGCTCTGCCTAGGATTCCCTCTTCGAAAGTTACGCTTAATATCCTGCCAGGTAGTTGATAGAAACTCGCCTACACTAGTTACAGCATCTACCACTTCCAGGTCAGCTATATTAAAGCTCTCTATTCTATGTGGCATCTCTACATCTAGTAGGTGGAGTACTAAGTTAAATAGGCTCCTAGGGTCGTTACCTACGAACGACTCCATCTTATCTGTCCGCAGTTCATCCACCATCTCTATCAGACGATACCACGACTTCATCTTAGCATTTCTCGGACTCCAAAACCGTCTTAATTCAGAACACCTAGCGATAACAGATTGAGAATTGCGCTCCATACTATACCTCTACCAGCATTCTACCAATTGATGCTAACGCCACTATTGCACAATCTTTCCCCGCATTCTCCTTTGCTTCAGTATACAAATCAACTAAACCAGAGTCTACTCCCTCTGCAAAAGCATGGCATCTTGCACAGAGATATAGTCCCATAGAAGGAAGCTCATTATCCCAGTGGTGATAGTCAAATCTCTTAGTGTTATCTATCCACTGCCTACCACAAATCTCGCAGATAGCTGAATATGGTCTTTTGCGCTCACCATCAGGCAATCTGATATGCCCTACTCTTCTCTGGTCTCCCCCATTCTTAGCCCTCCAGATTTTCTGATACTCTCTCCTATCCTCAATACTATGATTACCTAACCAGGTCTTCTATTGACAATATGTAGAACAATACCTCTGTTTAGGAACATTCTTAGTGAATGGTTTCCTACACAAGGCACATAGGTTACCCAATTCGGTAGAGTTATTATCCATTTAGCGCCCCCAACTTTCACTCCAACCTGCCGAGCCTACATACCCTCTCTGCACAGGCTGAGCAGTTCTACATACTATAGCAATAGCACTTGCGTCGTGGTGGTCATCTGCACCTATAACTACTATCCCACCCTTTAACTGATTAGTGCGGCGGATATTCTTACACTGAGACCAGAAGCGTATATCCTGGCAGTCTATATACTCTAAGTTACGACTAACCTCAGTAATCATGTAAGGTTTAGTAGACACATTAGTTTGCCAACCCATAGCTCTAGTTAACTTACCAGTTCTAGTATCTTCCCGCCAGTACATATCTGGATAATCTCGCAGGTGGCTAACTATATCTAAGTTATCTTCAGGTGCCAGTACTGCACCATTGTAGTAGTGCCCAACTTCCTTCATATACTCTGCCATCTCCCACTCATCATACATACCTGCTAGTGTAGCACAATGTTGGAATACTGGAGGCACTTCGATATTATCCTTAGTCCTATAGCCCTCAGCGAAAGTCCACACAGCGCCTACAGACTCACTTGTCTTGCCCTTACCTGGATCTATACCTACTACATAACCCTTACCAGGCTCCACATCTTTCCATATATCTAGAGTAGCAGCAGAACCTTTAGTAGCCACTATATTCTTCTGCTTAACAGCTGGTAGGCAGTTATGTATCTTATCTGCTATAATATCTGCATTGTAGGCTTGGTCTCCAGCAGTTATAAAGCAGGTCTCATCGTCCTCAGGATACTCCTGCCCGAAGATGAATATAGTCTGCCCTCTGCGTCTCAGACTCTCAATATCAAGTTTAGTGTAGCGCCGCCACCTAAGCTTGTCCATAGACTCAGACTCAGAGATATTGTATAGGTCAGTCCAGCGCCTAATTAGTATCTGCTCCTCAGTAGTAATGTTATCTAACACTTCCTTATCATCACCTAGCAGGCAGAATGGGTCATCTGGTCTCATACTATACTCTGGGTGCATATACCAGGGATAGAAGTGAGTTTTATAGGTAGACTGCTCTATAGCACTGCCCTCCTTGGCAGACCTATAAGCATCACAGAATGGATTATCTTCACCATTGGCAGTACTGGCTATCCTTATCTTAGTATTCTGACTCAGTGGAACTCTACGTACTGCTGACGCTAACACAGCCTCGTGAGTACCCTCAGGATAGAATGCATACTCATCAAGTAGTAAGTTATGTATAGCCTCACCTCTACCCATTACATAACTGCGTGCACTAAATATATACATAGTGCTATTGAAGTTAGTATCCTTATTCTCCCAACTAAGCTCAGTAGCACTTTTATGGTCTAGCCTAGGTATAGATGGTATCTTTTTAAGTAGACTGTTATGATATAACTTAGCCTTTAGTATTTGGCGTTGGGCACTAAACTCATCATAGCTAACTATCACTGATACAGTTCCATTGATAGTGATATTGTCAATAAAGAAGTCACCTACTATTATAGATGTAAATCCTACCTGGGCAGGTTTGACATAGATATCTCTTAGCCCTGAGTTCCTTAATACATCTACCTGGATAGGGTTAGGTATCATAGGCACACGCTGGCGATTCTTATCTACAATATCTAGTAGGCTAGAGATAGTTAGCACCCTATCACTAAATAGTGCCCGCATAGCCTGGTCTCTAGTAAGTGTTGTCATCTATATTCTCAAGTCCCATGCCATCTGGTCAGATACCTCAGAAGTGACTACAACCAGATTAAACTCTACATATACAAAGTCGGGAAAGAGTTCTGCAATTCTCCTCTTCCTCTCATTAGTAATATCATCTTCAGTATCCTTACCAGAATACTCTATAACTACTGCCTGCTGTGCAGACTGCGGTCTAGTTATCCTATAGCTTCTATGAGCCTCCTTAAACTGTTTATTAAGGTCTATTCTGATTACATCTATACTCCAGCCCATTAGTCTGCCTCCAGAGTTAGTTCATTAGCATCTCTCAGAGCTTTACTAGTACTACCAGCAATCACATGGTCTGCAGTTAGTTCGTCCCAGACAGCATCTGAGATAGCAGCAGCAGTTGGAGAAGCAACAGATAGTGAGTCAGATAGGGCTTCCAGACTATCAGTTTCTCTATTATATGTGCCTGCTAACTTCTGTTTCATAGCAGTTAGAGTAGCTTCTAGTGCCACTGCACCTACTGAGAGATTGTCTAGATAACCTGCTCGAAGTGCAGTCAGACGAGTAATTAAGGTATCTATATCTGCTGGAATGTTAGCAGCAGCAAGTTCATCTAAATAACCTGCTCTAGCAGCAGTTAGCCTACTCTCTAAATCATCTACTAAAGTTTCTATAGCGGCTAGTCCATAAGTAGCATGTTGTACTTCAGTCAGTACTGTTGCTAGATTACCACCACTCTCCAGAGCTACACTAGCTCCTATCAAATCAGTCTTAGCCTTAATAGCATCTACAACTACATCAGTATCATCCAGAGTCTGAGCAGCAGTATAGAATACCAGTACTGTAGTTTTAGCCCCCACAGTTGTTGTCTTTACCTGAATACAGATAACATCACCATTAGTTTCTGCTGCTGTCAATGCTAGAGTATATATGCCTGTAGTGCCTATCTCCGTTGCTTCATTGGTGCAATCTGAAAAAGCAGCACCGTCTATTGAACGTTCAGAGTCAAGAGCCGCAGCAGCAGTAACCAGATCTCCATCAGCATCTAAGATAGGTAATACAATAGTAACCGCAGTATTCTTCTTTAGCGGAAAGCTACTAGCCACTAGAAACCTCCATAAGTTCGCATACCCGCTACTTGCTGCACCCTGGCTGAGTAGGGTTGCCCTGCGGCTGCTGCGCCCGTATATTCTATGTGGAGCTTGGGAGCAAAGGTAGTACTGCCATTATAGCTTTGCGCTGTTCTGCTAGGACTACCTCCTATATCACTACCACTATCTTTCCAGAAAAGATTTAAGGCGTTACCACTTACCCAACCAGCGCGGTTTATTACTGTCTGGCAGGGGGTAACTATGCTCGGAGTGTTTTTATCATCACCCGCTGTCCATGCTGGAATGTTATCCCACGCTACGGCAGCCGTCATAACTCTAGCATCAAAATCAGAGAGACTCGTTACATTCCCTGGATTGTCAGCATTCTCAAAGAGTAGATTACTTCGCACCACGGTTGCTGAGTTTGTTGTGCGAACCCGAAGGGTAGCATAGGCAACATCTATAGTGTCAGCCTGAGCAATGGTTACACTGGTAAAACGCCCTTGGCTACGAAAAAAATTTATGCCATCAGTATTAGACCCTACAGCAAAGACGGTAGAGGTAGCAGACCACACCTCTTCAGAAACCCTTGAATCAGCCGCACTCGCTCCCACCTGCAAATCTAGTGTGGGGTCAATGGTTACTGGAAAGGTCATGCCAGTCAGGTCAAAGCCCAGCTCCAATACTCCAGCATTCAGGCTAACGGACAGGGGTCGCACTATTGGCTCAGGTTGTGTAGAATCTATAGCCTTTAGATTAGTGATAAATCCTAGAAGCTCTACGTCAGACATCCCAGTCTTATCTATATCAAGCTGGAAGCGGTCAAACGAGATAGGCTGCTTCACTATCACGTCAAACTTGACCCGTGAGTTCTCCCACCGAATCTGTATATCATAAGAAGGCGATTGCCACAGAAGGGAGTCTAACCCACTGGGAGTAAAAGTCTTACCTGCAAGGAATCTATTAGGTGGAAGAGTTATTGCCCTTGAAGGGATATGTCGGTCAGGGCGGATTATCCTGGCTCCTGTCGTGAGGAGGGTCAGGTCATAGGGCACTTTTCGCACGCGATAGATATTACCAGTAATATCTGGCGTCAGGTCTATCGGCTGCCACTCTAGGGTATCATCCCTATAGTTCTGCCAGGCAATGCCACCATCCCAGACATACTTGTGAGGCTGCCCCTCATCGGCTCTATTATATAGCCTGGTCGTAGGAGTCCAGAGTTCTTTAACTGCTTGCATGGCTAAGGCTCATATACAACTACTACTTTTCCATTAGTAAGGTCTAGATACAGATTCACTATCTTCTTGAATCCTGATGGAGGGATAGAGACAATAGTATCTATATAAGCTATACTTCTACGCACAGTACCATCAGAAGTAACTACAACAACATTACTACCTTCCCTACTCACATCAGTTATAGCTAACTCTGTCATTAGCTAGGTTCCTTTAACTGTTAGCGCTTCCTTTAGCTTATCTACTGCATCGTCTAGTACTATAGCTGCCTGCCTTACTAGCTCGGTGCCAATAGCTAGTATATCTAGAGTCAGAACTATTGAACCCCTTAGTACTGCAGCTACTCTATCTACTACATTATTCATCTAACCTACTCCTCTCTCGTTCATATGCTTGAGAAGCACTACTAATTCAGTAAGTGCTCTAGTATTAGCCTGTCTACTTTGCTGGTCTGCTTCTATAAGTCTAGTTAATCTATTCTCAGTTCCCCTCCTATCCTTAATATGTATCCAGAAGATTGCAAAGGCTAGTACTGCAACAGGACTGCCAGTTAGGAGAGATTTTAGCAGTTCTACTTCCATTTAGCCCCTAACTCGTTTAGGTCTAGAATGCTTGCGTTTACTGGTTGCAGGCATAGCTCCTGCACTAGCCTTACTAACTCCCGTCCGTTTAGCTTTACCTGCTACTACTGCCTTAGACCCAGAATGTGCCTTGCCATGCCTAGCCATTTATCTCCTCCTTAAAGGTCTGATTCTACCTAATTGCCTAGGTTCTCTAGTTCTATATCTGCTCAACTGTGCTTTCCTTATATTATGCTTAGCAGCCCGTACTACCCTAGCTGTCTTCGGTCTCGGTGGCATCTACAGGGCTCCTCTGTAATATATCAGTAGAGTGTTTCAGCACAGTTACTGTATCAGTGCGGCTCATCTTGACAACATCTGCATTCTCAGCTACCCATTTGGCAAAGTTAAATCCATCACCACCAGAGCCAGATACTATAGACTCTAATATATGTAACTGCTCCATTGAGTACTGAGACCTAATCTTGAGTAGATACTCATGTTCCTGCTTATTCAGTGGCTCATCTACAATAATCTTATCTCCAGTTATAGATAGAGCCTCTACTTTACTTGGATGAACAGACTTCCAGAGCACTCTATAGTCCTTCTCAAGTGCTAATCTAAAGTTACGAAAGAACTCTAGCTCAGCATACTCGTGGGCTAGTGTTTTACGAAACTCGGGTATACGATTCTCAAGCTCAGCAAACTTAGTATCAGTACGGCACCAGGAGAGCCAGGACTTACTCAGCCCTACCATCTTAAGTGCTTCTCTAACTGCAAACCCACAGGACATATAGCCCAGGTAGCGGGCTCTGTTATCGTCTCTAGGATATGGCACTACTGAGAGGGCAATAGCTACCTCTGGAGGTATGTCAGGTAAGTTGGCGTGGTATAGTTCCTTATCCTCTTCTACCATAAATACTCCTTAAGTATTGCTAGTCTAAGTGTATCACATATAATTACCGTTGTCAAGGATAATAAATACTGGTTGCCATTGATTATATCCGTACTGGCTATTGACATCTGTAGGACTATGTAGTATAATATATATATAGGAGGTTGATACTGAGATATGGGTAAATATAGAAAGAAGCCAGTAGTCATTGAAGCCATTAGGTGGACAGGAAAGAACATTAAGGAGGTCAACACCTTCCTAGGTGATGGGCTAGATGAGGACTTGTTACAAGACCAGCCTATCATTATTGAAACATTAGAAGGTGATATTACAGCTCAGGTAGGCGATTGGATTATCAGAGGAATTAAAGGAGAGTTTTATCCCTGTAAGCCTGATATATTTGAGGCTACTTATGAATCAGTATAAGAAGTAGGGCTAAGTGGACGTCTGGCTGACCAAGTGTAAGAAAACAGTAAGCTGCTCCTACTGCCTAGAGGACATAACTACTACTGAGCCTATGGTAGCAGGTAAGTTGTGGCTTAGGCAGAGTAATGATGGTAACCGCTTTACTAAGCAGTTCCGCTGGCACGCCAAGAGAACTAGAGATGGGCAGTGCTGCTGGCTAGTAGAGGGATTGGAGTACTTATCTGCCCATCCTGCTATAGAACATAGAGGGCGCAAGCGGCTAGTACTACCAGCAGAAATAAAGGAAAGGAGGTTATTCATATTAAGACAAAGAGCAAGGTTAGTTCAGAAGCTAAAGCTACTAGTGCTGGACGGCGTAGTCAACTCAGATCTAAGCCGCATTATGGCTTTAGGAGAAAAGCTGGAGTCTCTGAGAGCCAATATGGTGCTGCTAGGGGGAGTGCCGAAAAGTTGGGAATAGAGTGGATAGGGAGCTACTGTAACGGTAGTACTGCTCAGCCACATTATTTAGTAGAAGTGGACAAACTAGGTGGGCAGTCTATTATGCTATGTAAGTACTGCTACAAACCTAAGGTGCTACCTAATAGCTTAGAGGCTGCTCAGACCTTTACTGTACTAGCACATAAGTATGGCTTGCCTGATGCGTACTATGAGTATCTAAGCTACCATCCTGAGGCTAGATGGGCTTTAGCTAACCTGCTCAATATATGGAATACTAACAAGTCAGTACTAGCATATATGCTTAAACAGGACGGCAGTTACTTATATAGGCAAAGAGTAGATAGGAGATAAGTATGATAAGAGACAGAGTGGTGAGTTCTATCAAGCAACTACTAAAAACAGAGTCTAATGAGGAGCGCCGTAAAAGGCTGGCTGCTAAATGCACTAGGCGTGGGTATCATAAGTATGAACCACCTGGGCTATGCGCTTGCGGTAAAGTACTAGGCAGCGAACCTTTACATAGTAATTAGATTTTGAAACTGTAAATTCTCCTGCTACAGGTAGAGATAGCTAGCATCATTGCAAAACTCGCCTACCCACCAGGTCCGATTGTGAAAAGTTTCACACACTAGGTTGGTCGGTTAGTACTCCCATTGTGATTTAGTTCACAAGCTCCCGGACCTGGGGCGTACTTTGTGAAATAATTACCAAAGTAAAATGACCACAGGGCTATTGACAACTTCTGGACCTTGTGATATGATGGTATTGATGGAATAAATCAGTCCTGCTGGACAGGACGCCTAGCAATCCACAAACACGGTAATCATCCCGTCATATTGAGGTAGAGCGGCAACGCTACCATTAAACCCAAAGTAAAACTTAATGGAGGGTAAAATGGTAGAAGTAGCAAAAGAAGCCGTGCCCCAGCCAACTCGTGAAGAGCTTGAGATGCAACTTGGTCAAGCCCTTGCTGCTAAGGACTATTCTGCAGTAGCAAAGGTATCCGCCAAACTGTCAAGGTTTCAAGCGGACATTGACAAGGCGGAACGGGAAGCGAAGGAAAAAGCTCTTGCGGACATTACCAACAGGGTAAAGTCTGCCATTGAGGGCGCACTCAAGCGCTTCATTGACAGAGGCGACTTGAACGGTGCTGACGGCGTATGGTACTCGTACGACTTTGGCGATACACTCAGCACTTGCAGAGTCCTCAAGCCCACTGCCACAAAGACCGTCAGGCACTCAAACGGCGGCGCTGGCAAAAAGTTCGACGTGAAAACTGAGGACATGCTTACCCGGCACGGCGCAGAAGTCTGGAAGGACGGTATCACCTATCAAGCGCAGTGGGATTCCAGTACCGAGAAGAACAACAGATTCGGAGTTCGTACTGCCCTGCTAAAACTTGAAGGATTCGTCAAGTAGCAAGTAGCTCTACTAGGCAGACCAGTTGCCAACCTGCCTAGTTCAGTTAGGTAATAGTTTAGTTCAGTAGCGTGTAGCACAAAGGGGGTGATACATATAAGTAGTTAACATAACAAGGACAACTCATAGCTTAAAG
>ERZ1292644.194-Hain-H14-01um-R2-194-length-43741-cov-13_pt1 | contig 43741 bp, 67 predicted proteins | sample MGYA00564402_ERZ1292644 | MGnify/ENA primary metagenome ERZ1292644 (study PRJEB36523, sample SAMEA6512644) | groundwater metagenome | collected 2019-01-09 | study: AquaDiva: Metagenomics assemblies of 32 groundwater samples
CCGTGGGTCAAGTGGGTTTGACATTTCGCCTCAGCAAAGAAAGGAATCGTTGCCATAAGGAACACGCAGGACAGAATTTATACCGTTCATGGATCGTACAAAGACTGTGCTCGCAGGACGGTAGATGCCGTGCCGCGATGCTTCTACACGCGCGCACGTCACACCGGATGCCAACGCTGAAGCCTTCAGTGGAGATGACTTGTAGCATGGGTTTCTAGGTAGGTGATGAGGCCGTGTAGACGGGCTATATCGTCGTCAGTATATCCAAGCGCAAGATTACACCGATGACAGAGAAGCCCGCGTACTTTCCGCGTTGTATGGTCATGGTCAACGTGTAGCCCCTTGTGTTTCCTGCCATCCACCGGAAAAGTTGCTTGACACTGAACATTTGCGCATTTCCCCTGCTGGGCCTCCCATAGTTTATTGTATTGATCAACTATAATGCCGTATCTTTTTTTAAACAAACTACGGCGCCTCAGGAGAAAAGCCTTCTCAGGATTAGTTTTATCAAATCTCTTTTCCGGGTGCTCACGACGAAGTTTCGAGATGTAGCAAGTCTGGCATAATCCCCTGGAGCCACGCCGTTTGTCGAAGTGACCGCAGGTAACTAGTGTCCCCTTCCCCTTATTTTGGTGCCCTACGATGAAACGGGCAGGTTGTCCCTTTTTTAGTCTCCGCCGTGCACTAAAAGCTTTCGTAATGGAAGTAAGGTTTCCACAGCCACACTCACAGAGTTTACCGCAAATTTGATACAAGTTCACATAACAAGAAAAGCACAACTGATGCAAAAATGGTTTTCGGTCTGAGTGTAGACATATGTTTTTCCACAATCTAGTAGTATTGGCATTAAATGCCTTAAGAGTTACGCTCCTCTTAGCGTTCGCCGTTGGCGTATGAGTATTCACCTTTGGTTGATGTCCGCGGATATACCGTTGTGAGTGTCCCGCTAACACCCCCCGTTTTGTGTCAGTTTGCTTAGAAATAGGAGCCGGATTACCGCAGCCACATTCACAGGAAATAATAACTTGAGTTGATTGATTGTATGAATTCATACTACCAACCTAACATAGTCACAGTTTGTAATCAATACGCAGGATCAATTTAGTACTTCAATGATCCTTTGCTGACACGAAAGATTGGTAGGGTTCGTGGCAACGCTGAATTGGGCCGTCACCGAAAGAAGCTTGGCCGTCGTCGTATCAACGGTCACGGCCGCGTTGCCACTGGCGAGTGGCGTTCCCGCAGACCCTAACAGCGCGGGAAGTAGGTTGCTCGCCGTTGAAGAAAGCAGGTTGATCTGCCACCACATGCCACCACTCATAAATGTGCCGGTAGCGCCTGCAGTCCGACATACGATCCATGCGTTGAGCGCCCACAACGCATTGGTTCGTGCGGTCGTATCAAGTCCTTGCGCCGCGCTGGCCAGCAGAACTGTCCCAGCAACCCCCCCCCACCGGACCCGTATGATGAGAGTGCCCGGTGTTGTCACTACGTTAGAGTTTACGCCGAATGCCCATAGGGACAGTGTACGTCCCGGCGCCATATAAAACGCTGGGATACTGAAGTCCGGGCAGATGATTGTTTCTGTGGTCGTGTTGGAGATCTGTGTACCATCGGCGATGATGGTATCTAACGTTTCGACCCAGTTTTGTGCACCCATCGTGTTCTCCTATGCCGATAATCCTCCCCCACCAACCAGATGAGGAGTCCAAATCTTATTTCCAAAGCCGGGATTCTGCGGATCTGTCGCCACAAAGAAATATCTAACCTTGGGCGCCGCGTGGAACTCCACAAACGGATCGGTGTAGAGGCTGGCAATCTCACTGCCTAAGAGCGCGCGGTTATAGATGCGTACATCATCGAGGCGACCACTGAACGGATCGACATTTGGTCGCTGAGACCCAATAATGAGATCTGCTGTAGCATTTGTCATTCCAGTGGTATTCGCGTTGCTACTGTCTAACACTCCACTGATGTAGATCCGCTTCCCACCACTACCAAACGCGATTGCAAGAAATGTCCAGATATTGAACGGCGCGGCGGCTACGCTACTTAAAGTATCAGCGCTACCAAGCACCGAGCTAATCTGTATCTTGTTCGGATTTGTTGCATCGTCGGATTGCCGAATTCTTACGGAAAAATCTCCGTCGTTAGCACCAGCGTTGTCCTTGCCAAAAAGCCCCATATCATTGACATTCGACGCACAATTATACCAGAGAGTGACAGTGCCATTCGACAAATCGAAGAGTGCAGGAGTTCCTGCGGTGACATAATCGTCAACGCCATCGAGGCTCAAGGCGTATCCAAATTGACCACCAGTCCAAGTAGGTCCTCCCGTTAGAGTTCCGTTATTGAAGTAACCACTGATATTATAAGCAGTCAGCCCACCCCCCTCATTCATGAGCCAGTGCCCGACACACCCATCATACCGTGGGTGGTTACGGTAAGCGCCGGTCGCAATCTGGCCTAATGTGGGTTTGTAGAGCATCGTTCAGCCGATGACCGTTACAAAGTGGCCAGCATAGGAGAGGACATGATTCGTGCCTGTTGCATTCAGATTGACAGCCGTATCATGGGTAACAAAGAGCCCATGATTTTTCGGCACAATCCACCCGAAGAACTGTGCGATACCGACTGGTCCGAACGGATAGGCGCGGTCTGACGTGGCGTCTACGAAAAGCCGATCAAGGAGGCGGAGCGCCCCCTTTTTAACGTTCACGCTGGTCAGCGTCTCAGCGCTATCCGTCCCATCTAACACATCTGGATAGACCGGAGTATCGGTGGTGCTCCCATAGAGATGCACTTCGATAGTCTTGTCAACGGTTGGCGTTGTCCCTGTCGTGATCTTTCCTTGGACGATATAATTGTCAAATAGATTGGTGGTGTTGCTGACTGCCGTACCCTCCTGGCCAGCAACGAGTGTTGCGCTGGTTGCTAAACTCGCCAGTGAGATCGTATAGTCAGCACTCGCGCCATACGCATCCTTCACATCAGCGTTTGGGGTCCAGAGCCCGGCTACCCCGGGTTGCTCAAACCAGTTTACGGTGTGGCCCTCGTGCCGGCTGAAAAAACCCTCCGCCGAGGCTAAAGCCTGGCGCACGTCGAGCGGCAGCGTGTGGGTTTTTTCGCAATCCCAGCACGCGACCTGCTTTGGTTTCCAGCCCCCCAGGGGTGCCGCGCTCTTGCGGAGCCGGCGTTCGATCGCTTTATCGAGAAGAGCATCAAGCCATTTCATGGGGTCTCCCGTGCGGTCTGGACGTCCTGGTAAGAGAGGTTCCCTTCAACCGCCATGACCGCCGGGCTTACCGTGGAGCCAGTGCCCGTGGCGAAGAGCTTTTCACCGCGCAAGGCTTTCCGGCGGGCCACGGTGGCGAGGTGTGTGCGGTTGGCTGGGGCTGGGGCCGTCCCGCCACTGAAAATATCCTGAAATGCCTGACGCACATTGGCGAGAGAGGGATTACACGTTCCCCCCTCGCCGAACAGCTCGCGCCAAGCATCTCGCTCTCCCACCGAGCGGGTAATAAATCCCGCCCCGGTCCAACTAAAGGTCGTCCCGTCCACGCTGGCAGACTGGACGAGTTCTTCTTTCGTCACGGACGTCCGCCAGACCCAGAAATCAGGGACAGCGGCGAGATTGTACGCCGCAGCGATGGCAAAGGCCCCGTCGCTGTTGTTCGGCTGTCCTGCTAGTGCTGGGTCAGCGAGGATGTCCGTCTTGAGGGCTTGAAGTTGGGCTGCTGTAAGTGGCATTACGTCTCCTCCCTATGGCGAGGTCGTTGTGGTAACGATCACCCCGGACGGGACTCCAGTGGCCGCGTTCGTATTGGTGCTCACTGGCGCGGTATACGCCCCGCAACCGAAGGTGTTACACGCCGCGATCGCATAGGTGTAGGTGTGGTTCACGGTGAGTGTGGAGTCTACAAATTGGGTGGTCGCGGCTGCGGTCGTCCCTACCTCGACCGGAGCGCCTCCGTCGGTAGTTTTCTGCACCGACCAACTGGTGTGGCCCGCAGCGGTCCCGACCGTCCAAGCCACGGTCGCCGTGATGGTCAGCGCGTGCGCCGCGGCCACGAAAAGCAGACCACAGAGCAGGGGAAAGAGAACAAGGAACTTTTTCATACGAGACCTCCATATGGTTAGGGTTGAGTAGTGGTAGTGACTGAAACGTTTGCTGCCATCCCAGTGGGGACAGCCCCCAGCGGAGTATTCATGTCAGCCTCAATCTCAGACTGGCTGAGTGCCCGGTTATAGACCCGGACGTTGTCAATCTGTCCATTGAGCGGACTGGCACCTGGTCGTTGAGATCCGATAATAAGGTCTGCTGTAGCATTTGTCATTCCGTTAGTGTTTGAGTTACTGCTATTTGGTATCCCATTGATGAACAACTGCTTTCCACCAGATCCAAAAGTAATCCCGAGAAAAACCCAAGCCCCAAACGGAGCCGGGATTGTGCTCACCAGATCGTCCTGCACCCCACCCTGGGTAGTCGTGACAAGAATCTTATTGGGGTTCGTCGCGTCATCAGATTGACGAACCCTTAAAAAGAAATCACCATCGTTTACGCCGCTCACGTCCTTCGCAACAAATGCTTGATCATTAATGTTGGACTGGCCAAAATACCAGAAGGTGATCGTTCCGTTCGGTAGATCGAATAAGGCGGAGCTTCCTGCGGTGATGTAATCATCGCTTCCATCAAAGCTCAGCGCTTGTCCGTACTTTCCGACAACCCACGTTGCCCCTGAGATCGTGCCGGTATTGCCATTGCCAGAAATGTCGGCGGTCGTAGTACCGGTCCCTTCATCAAGAGCGAAAGCAGCAACTAACCCAATAGGGGGCGGCGGCGGAGGATCTGCCAGCGTCGTCTCTGAGGCGGTATTGCTGTAGCCGGAATCTCCCGCGGCATTATGGGCACGCACGCGATAGCAATAGGTGGTCGCGGGAGAGAGCCCGGTGTCCGCATAAGACAGAGCCCCGGTGGCGGTCTCTGCGATCTGGGTCCAGACGACGCAATCGAGGCCGCGCTCGATCCGAAACGTCGGCGCAGGACTCTGTGTGTCGGTGTTTGTCCACGTAAGGTTAAGTGTCGCCCCGAGACACAAGGAGGACAAAAGAAAGAGGAAGAGCAAGAATAGTGGTCGTTTCATCTCTCCCCCGTTGTGGCCCATCTTATTTTTCGTCTGGTTCTTCATCTCTCATCTCTCATGGAGCGACCGCGGTCAGGTTGGTCGGCGAGGCCGGGGGTGCCAGGGGAGCCCCGGCACCGGGAGCGGCAATAGGCTGAGTCGAGATAATCAGTTCGTCATACCAGGTGAAGGCTTGGGGGTTCGGAAGGTCCGTTGCTAACTTCTGGGTATTGTAGGGTAGGAGGGAGATGGTGTTGTACACGTCTGACGGGAAGTTATTAAAGTCCAACAGGAAGTTATGGATGTCGATGAACTTTTTGAGTGGCTGGCCTTCATAAGCGACCCACGCTTCGACGTCGCTGTTTGCCTGTCCCCACGTGCCGATATGTGCTTTGTAGTAAAAGGTCATCCACTGGTTGGGTTGGTAGAAAGAGCAATTCGTAGGATTCTGATTGCTGTACAGGCAGTTGTAGTCCCCTTGCTGGAGCAAAATGTCGGCTCCGCCTCCGACGTCCACGGTCAAGGGTTTCCCCCCACAATTCGTGTACATTTGGGGAAACCCGCGATTCCAGGTGTTCTGCGTGGTTAGCTCAATGCTCGCACATCCCGTAGGCGGCATGTAGAATACCGCCTGCTTCCACCCGTTGGCGCCCATGTTGTGCGTTGCCATCACGGTGTCAAACCGCTGACGGAACTGGACATAAAAGGTCGAGTTTTGCCCAAAGTTTGCGCCAAAGCTATGCACCCATTGGCCCGATGTATTGGCACACGGAGCATCCTGAGGAATCTCGAAGCGCAGGGAGCCCACCCCCGACGCCTTCACCGTAGTATCCAGAAAAGCCCGGCGCACGTTGTTACAGTCGTAGTTCGGCAGATAGGGATCGATGTCGGCAGTTACGTCGAAGCCCGTACAGTATGTGACACCCGCGGCGGTACAGCGGGTGTTGAAATCCGCTGTGCCCCCCCCGCCGCCGGCTTGGGTTGTCGCGTTTACGATCAACGAGTAGCCACTCAAATTTCCCGCGGCATCCGTGGCCCTGACTTGATACTGATAGGTCGTGCTTACCGTGAGTCCGGTATCAGAGTGAGAGTTCGAAGCAGGGGTCGCTACCTGTGCAAAATTCGAGCAGCCTGCCCCCTGGCAGCGCTCTACTCGGTAGCCCGTCACGCCTACGGCGTCCGTAGAGGCCGTCCAAGTCAGGTTAATCTGGGACGAAGAGATAGCGGTCGCCTGGAGGTTGGACGGAACACTGGGGGGCGTGGTATCCGGGGCACTCGAAGCATGTTTATACAGGTACACTTTTGAGGGGCCGTTATAAATAAACTTATAGAACATGACCACGTTATACGTGCTAATGGGCGCGACAATGGTGGCATAGGTGGCGTTCGTGGCTGGATATTGCGGGCTGAAAATCGGCACCGTCCCGCCCTGCAGTTGCCACGTGTCTGTTGTGACGTCATACGTGTAAAAGACCCCACCCGCCCCAAATATGAGGTAGAGGCCGGTTACCGGATCAACCGTGTTGATGGAGTCCCATGCGACGCCCAGACTAATAGGGGCGAGCGCTTGCTTCGTGATCACACCGGCAGCAGTCAGCTTATACAGATCCCGGCTGCCATTGCCACCGCCAAAAATCACCGTTTGCCGCACGGGATTGTACTCGGCAAAGCAATGATAGCCGCCCATGACGTAGGTGTTCGCCAGACCAAGCCGGCTCCACGCGGTCCCATTGTAGAGATAGACGCCTGCGGTGTTTCCATTTTCCCCGCAGAAGTTTGCAATGAGACCGCCCATTTCTGGGAAGTAGGCAAGTCCAAGTGCGTCGGTGGCGTAGGGCGTGATAAGGTTCGGGGGCAGATTGCCCCAGGTGCTCGTATTGAGATCGAAGCGCATGACGATTCGGCCAGGTGCTGTTGGAGAGCTGCCACCCCCGATGTAGCCGCGCGAGTAGGTAGCGCGGCCAGCCACGTCGATGGTGTTGTGGTCGTAGCCGTGCCCCTGCACGGGATTGGTGGGAATTGGGTCCTCAGACCAGGTGTTGGTCGCGTCATCGTAGACGATGTGGTGCGCGACGTCATTGTGGCGGCTGCCGATGAAGCGAAATCGGCGCGTGACGGGGTCCCACACCGCACTGTCCGCGTACCCCGTGATGACATCCAGGTTGCTGATTGTGGTGAGGTTGCTTGTGACCAACTCTGCCCACGTTCCCGGCTGCATTTGGGCAGCCAAGTCTCCCATGACAGTGGCACTGGCGAAGGAGGGAGCAAGGAACAGAAGGCTCATCCAGAGGCCGATCATGTCATAAAAGCTTCTTTTATTCTGCTGCATTTCTTCTACCCCATACCTAGGGAGCGACCCCGATAGTAATGGAACGCCACATGATACTTTGCGCCCCCTTTTCATCCGTCACCCTGAGCCCTATGGCGTACTCACCGGCGACCACAAAAGTCCTGACATCAGTCCGACACGCCCCACCCATAAAGTCACTCCCTTCCCCTACCGCCCACTCGTGTAAGACCACCTGCCCGTCTGGATCAGTCGCTATACTCATGAGCGCGAGCATCTCCCCGGCGACCGGGGCCACCGGGATGACAATAAACGAGGCGACAGGGGGCATATTCGGCGGGGGTGGTGGGGACACTACTACCACATCCTGCAGTGCAACGGCACGCGCCCCGTCGTCGTCGGTCACCTGGAGCCGAACAAGGTAAGTCCCAACCTCAGAAAATATTTTCTGCCCTGTTTCGCCTCCCCCGTCATCAAACTGCCCGTCATTGTCGAAATCCCAGGCGTGCGTCAGTGTCCCATCCGCGTCAGTGGAACTGCTGATACAGGTCACAGTCTCACCAGCCACAGGACTGAGTGGTGAACACAGAAAAGTCGCTACCGGCGGGATATTAGGCGGCGGGGAACTCCCTTGCCTACCGACGTCATCCGCCGATTGATCTGCTTTCTTGACCACACGCACGAAGGCATCAAACGTTGCGTTCGCCTTCGCCGTGGATACCATGCTCTCGGAGGTAGCGACAAAGAAATGCTTCCCGGGGCCGTCGGGAAATACTTGATCTTCCCAGCGTAGCGGCAGAGAGCTTTCCGATCCCCCTACTCTGATTCCTACTGCTTTGCCGGGGGTCAAGAGCTTGTTCCTTCTCACGGTCCCGCTGTTCGTGCAGGGGAGCCAGAGGTCGTACAGGAAACTGCCGGAGACGGTATTGTCCTCTAATCGCAGATCGGTCGGGCAACTCCCACCAGAAGCAGTCTTGATGCCCTCGGCGCTGTTTTTGATGACGTTGTCGTGGACGTACATCCCGGTGAACGGGCCGAGCGCTCCTTGACTTTCGATATGGATTGCCCGGCCACCTGCCACGTCTGGCCCGGCCCCGTCCGAGCCGACGCCCTCGATATAGTTAAAAGCGATCTCGCTATTGCGACAGCCCTGGCCGTTCGCCGCATCCGACCAGGCCCCACGCTCGTGCTGAGCAAACGGGTGGTTGATATTGAGAATCGTATTGTGGGTGATCGTGTGGCCATAGCTGTCATTGGCGCAATGGATACCGAACGCCACATTAAAGCCAGCGGTGCTCCGGGTATGAAACTTACCGTTCTTGAGATCTACAAGGTTGTATTTGATAATCGCGGCGCGGGTAGTCCCACGCACACTGATCCCGGCACCGACTTTCAAAATGGTATTCTTTTGCAGGTCCGTGCCGACGTTGATCCCGACCTTCGTCCCCGTCGTGCCCTCGACCTGCACGACATTGGTCGAATACTGTGAGGTCTCATTCACCCGGCCCCAATCCTCGACGGTCAGGCCGTAGAGCCGCACGGCGCACTGGGCTACATTCGTCTCGCCCTGGCAGGCGTGGTTGCCTCCTGTGGCGTTATTCGTCGCTTGGGCATGGATGGCGATAGCCGAGAGCGCAGCAGGATTCGTCCAAGTCATGCCGTTGCCATCTAGGTCACCAAGCTGCCAAAAGGATGAGTTCTGGACAAGAATCTTGGTGCGGTGGATGACTCGCTCCCCGGGGAATGCCTTGATGGTTTTATAGGCGTCCGGTCTCCCGGAGTTGTTCTTGCTAATGGTAATGCCGTCGGGGTACACCCCACCTCGCATGAGAATCGTGTCGCCCGGCACGGCAACCATGACTGCCGCTTGCCCGGTTCTATACCCTCGCCCGTCCGTGCCCGTACAGTCTCGGTTTGCAATCGAGTACGTAGCTCCACTGCATGAGGTGGGGAGTGATCCATCCACATAGAGAGGACTCCCGGCCCAGAGCGGAGGAGCAGAGAGAAAGAGAAGTAGGAGCAGCATTGTTTTCATTCCGGGCATCTCCCCGCTCTCGCCCCGAGCTGGGCGCAGATCGCTAGCTTTTCGGCCACAGTCAAGCTCGGCCACCGCTGTACGAGGTTAGTGCTTAGCCGCTCCAACCTCCACTCCTGGGTCCGTTGTGGGGGAAAAGAGGGAAGGCCATCAACGATCAGGTGACGGAGATACTCAAGAATCGTCAGATCTGGAAGGGGGGGGGTCAGAGCCGCCCGGTCGTCATTGAGCTTTTCTATGTATCGTTGGAGCCTCTCGTCCTGTTCGGCTGTGAGCGTAATGGTGTAGTCCGCGGCCTGCGCAGAGAGAGGCAGCAACACATAGAGCGCAATGAGTACAATAAGATATCGCATAACGAATTTCCCTCTTATTGACGGGCGCCACCCGAGATGGCCCCCCCGGTGCTACTTGATTTTGTAGCGCCGATGGTGACACACGCATCAGGGGAGCCGTTATAGGTATCCAAAGGAGAGCCATCTGCTTGATAGGGGCGAAAGCAGATCACCTGCCCAACCGCTAGGGCACTGTCCGTCCGGAGCCCGAATAACAGCTCGGTACACTGCCCTGCATTGAGGGCCACGTTCGGTGCGGCGGCGGAGCTTAGCTGCACACCGCCCGCCACAAATGTCGCACAGGTCAGTTGATTTGTGGTTGCCGAGGCGATAAGCTCGCCCGTCCCATCTAAACAAGCAGGGCTGGCGGGGCAATTAGGGATCACCCCATACGCGCCCCCGTCTAAGTTCGCGCGCACGGTGTAACCCTGACCCGCCTTGTTTCCGCTCCCTGTATTTTTGATTGCTGTACGGAAGCGAAACTGTCCACCCGCCCAGGTCGTTACGGCTGCCTGGGAACTAAAGTTTCCGTCCGATCCGGACTCGCTTGACCCACCCCAGCGCTCGAACCGCCAGTCCACCTGATCCAGTGTCGCCACCGAGGCCGCGCCGATCAAGTTTGTACAACTCTGATCGGAGGCGATCGCATTAAGCCGCTGGTTCTTCCCCGACCCCAAAGTCCCGTTGCCCCGTCCGATATCCGCACCGTCTGTCAGAGTTCCCGGCGCGTATTGAAACGAGCCGGTATCCCCGTTCACATAGGCGTTCGTAAACGTCAGCGTCACCTGATAGTTGCTGGCTACACACCCCGTGACCGTGTTCCCCACCCCGTTCTTTTTGCCGGTGAAACCCGCGCAGCTTGCTGGGTAGAGCGGGGAGAAGGCCGCGACATTCCCCGTGAAGTTGATGACTTGTTGATTGTCATTGGCTGTATCAGGGATCGTGCAGTTACCTGCTACGAAAGTAAGCGTCTCATGCGCACCGATGTCTGGCGCGGTGCCGTTGTAGCATCCGGCGCAGGACTGAGTCGGGCCGCCGGCAATGACCGTGCCCGCGTCAATCGCAGCGCTCCCAGCTTGCAGACCGAAGTCTCCTGTGGCTGCGTTCACAAAAGATGGGTCGGTAAAAAGGTTGTTCGTGGCGGTGACTATTACCCCGGGATCAATTTTGATTGTGTTATCGCTGTTCAGTCTACAGATATTATTCTTCACTATATGGTTGTCGCCAACGCGCAACCATACACACGCCCCAGTATTATTGTAGATAGTATTATTGTAGACCTGCGCTGCGTCTGTAAAGCCCAGTGCGATATATATCCCGGCGACGGTTACCGAGTTCCCCGCGTCTTCAACCGTATTGTTGTTTACAATACCGCCCGGCCCACCACAGCACTGAATCCCGCCGTTTTGGGTGGTCTTCACCCGGTTAAACCTGATTATGTTATTCGGCATAATCCGGTTCCCCACTTCCGGGCTATCAAGCCGAATCCCGTAGCTGATGTGAAGAACAAGATCGTGGATATAGTTATATTCAACCGTATTATCGTGTGCTCGCATGTACACCCCATGCGATTGGCAATTGTAAATCTCGTTATTTACAATTTCAAAATGGTGTCGATCCGTGCTCTGGTTACGGGTGGCGTCGATGCAAACGCTGGCCGGAGTGTCGTGAAATTTTGAGTTCTCCACACGGATGTTGTCAGACGAATCTGTGAACCCAATGATCACGTTCGCCACGTTGTCGCCGTCGAAGTCAAGGTTCGAGATGGTGATATACCTCCTATTTGAGAAAGTCATTACATCACCGTAAACAGCATTCCCCGTACTCGGCCGGATAATCACCGACTCACCCGGAGCACCCTTGATAATAGTGCGGGCAGATACCGACGTACCACTTGGCACCACAGTACTATTGAAAGACTCTACGTAGGTGCCAGCCTTAATGGTCAGGGTGTCCGCTGCCGCAAGGCAAGTGAGCCCCGCATTGATAGTCAGCCTTGACCCGGTAGCCAAGTTCCCCGGCTCCGTCGCGCTCACAATGGCGGCGCAAGAGTTAGCGTCCGAGCCGGATTTTGAGACCCACCTGATTAAACCAAAGGCTTGACCAGGGAGGGTAAGTAAGACGATCCCTGCAATGAGAATGGACATTATTGCGAACTTAGGTAGGAACAGGTATATTAATTGAGCGGCTAGGGTCATTCCCGATGCCCGGTTTCCTGGCCGGGCTCGCCGCGCACTCCAATCCAGGACACCACCAGGAGGTGATTCGTGCGCGGCTCTAATTTTATTGATTTGATCGGGCAACGGTTTGGGAGATTGGTTGTCATCAAACGAGCAGCTAATGATGCTCAGGGCAGAACTCGATGGGTGTGTCAGTGTGACTGCGGGAACATTCCTATCGTTCTCGGTAGTCAACTGAGACGCGGAACACAAAGCTGCAGTTGCCTGAATAAGGAAATCTGCCGGAGAATGCACCTGCGACATGGCAGGAAAGGTACTCCCGAATGGCGAATTTTCTGTGGCATGAGAAACCGATGTTCGAACGCAAACGACCAGGCCTTCCGTTACTACGACGGTCGAGGAATAACCGTAGAATGGCAATCGTTCGAGGAGTTTTTTGCTGATATGGGGCTTTGCCCAAGCCCACTTCATACGATCGATCGCATTAACAATAACGGCCCTTATAGCAAAGACAATTGCAGATGGGCAACGAGAAAAGAACAAGGCAACAACAAGCGTAATAATCACCGGATAGAGCACCAAGGAGAAACGCTGAGCCTCAGCCAATGGGCCGACCGTTTGAAAATAAGTTATGGAACCATAAAGTATCGGCTCCGCAAAGGCAAAACAATTGAAGACATGCTGAACAAGGACAAGTCCAAGTGAAGAGACCCAACGTATAGAGGCTCCTGCCTCCGCCACACACAGCAGTGTAGCAAGCATGACCAGCGCTAGAATCGGTATTCGCGTGTTCATGGCTAGTAACAGTCAATCAGCGGCGGGTGGGCAAGCGCCACCGTGCTCGTGTTCGTTACGGCGATGCCCGCCTTAATCTCGATATATTCCCGCACGCTCGGCGTGTACCACGCAAAGCCGGGTACGCACCTCGGGGTGTATTTCTGAAGGGTCGCGCGCTCGTCAGCCGTCAGCGCCCGGTCCCACTTCGCCCACTCCGCCAGCGCCCCGTCCATATAATCCGAGCCCGCCCCGTCCCCCTCTACTCCCATGCGCCAGGAACCGGCAACATCAATCGCGTCAACCGCGGTGTCAGTCTCTGTCCCAATAGAAGAGTTGGCTAAATACAAAGTGAAAACCGATGCGCCAGACCGGATAAAGCATAGCTGCTGCCATGTGGTCGTAGCGCACGGCGTACCGGAAGAATTAAACGCTACCTGCTCGTTTGCCGTCGCGTCCTCAAACAGGACGGAGATAGAATTGGGGGCCGTGGCGTTCGACGCTTCCCGACAATAAATGTTGGCGGAGGGATTGGCATTAATAGTGTCCCACCCCTGAATGACACCAAACCCGGTCCCCGCGTTCGTGTCCTTCTTAAACCATCCACAGATTGAGAAATCCCCATCAGGGATGGTCAAAGCGGCATTGTCGGCCAGGGTGACAAACTGCGCGGCTGCTGTGATGTCCCACGCCGCGCCGGCCCGGCCAGCGAAGAGGGCGCTGAGCAGCAACACAAGGAAAATCATTGCCGCACCTCCGCCTTCGTGAACTCTAGATCCCCCGCTGCATCTTCCCCGGTGCCATTCGCATCCCGAGTGATCCGCAGCCGGAAGCTTTCCCCCGCAGCAATAGAGTCGCGCTTCGCAGTAGTATCAAAGAGCAGAGAAATGATGTCCACAAACCCGGATGTCCCAGGCACGACGACCAGGCCAGAGCACACCTGCGTGCCAAAACTGTCGGCATCTATGTCTAATACGCCGTCTCCGATCCGTTCAAACTCGCCGCATACAATTACCTCCTCTGCAACGGCAGAGGTCATGGCGTAGTGTACCAGGACGGTAAGATTCCCGGCGTTGTAATCGATGGGCATGACACCCGAGAAGATGACGCTCTCGTCTGTCGTCGGGTCGAAGTCAAGCACCGGGTGGCTATTCCGTGTGTCCAGCGTGGCAAAGTTTGCGGTGGGCGGCTCGTTCATCTGCGGGCGGAAAACCGCCAGCGTCCGCATCAACCCGAACCCCGCTGTGATGGTGACCGGGTTCCCAGTCGAGTCGGGATCAACCTGGAGCAGGTTCCGCGACCCCTCCACATCGTAGAGGGTGAAGAGCTTATCCGTCGGAATGCGGATGAGCGCATCTGATGGGGGGTTGGTGTCAAGCAGACCGCCAAGTGTGGCATCTATGTAGAGCCGGAGGCAGATGGTCTTCGCAGCGTTACAAAACTGGAAGCTATCTGTCGCACTGTCGAGTCCGGAAATAATTATTCCGTTGGCTCCGACTACAATTTCCGGGTTTGCCCCAGAGGCGTTCTCCGCTTGGTCCAAAGTAATCGTGCCAGTGTTATTATTGACAAACCCGGCTTGAACGGGCGTGGCAAATAACAGAAGCAGGAAAATAAAAGGAAGAAGCAGATTGCGTTTCTTGTTCACTAAGGAAGCCGCCTTACCATCTGTTGTAGACCACATCCACAGGGTTCCCGGCGGTCTCCAGAATGACACAAAGCTGGCCGGCCCACCCATCTTGTGGGGGGATAAATTCGTAGCCGTTCCCCGCCGCAATGCGTACCCCCTCCGTAGTAGTGAGACCGGAACAGGCCGCACTCCTCCGCGAGACCCAGATAGCAGAGTCAGCATCGCTGGGAACGAAAACGCCTATCCCGTGGTCGATCGAAGAGACCAGCACAACCCCAGCGGTCGAGGAAGAGACGCTCAGCGTCTCCGCCTGCGCCAGCGGTAGCCTCCCTAAGTAGCCTGATGCAGCTAAGAAGAAGATGAGTGCCGGAAAATATTTTCTCACGGCTTCCTCGCCTCCTGGATAAGTAACTCTTGACTTCCCTCCACCATAGTTTCTACACTGACTTTCAGGACCATCGAATGGAGGAAGGTTTTCTTGGGCGGGAAAGAGTGGAGATCACTCTCGCTCTCAATATGGACCTCGTAATTTCCGCAGAGCTGGCGTAGTCTATGCTTAAAATCTTGTAATTGCTCAAAAGAGAGAGACAATGGCAAAACCTCGCGCGCTAAAGGGCCAGATTCATCATACTGAACCGCTTAATTCACCGCAAATTTTGAAGAAAGCGGGACGGTTACAGACGGTCCTCGGGCGCATGGCCGAAGGAGTCTACCGCGCCGAACCCCATCTGTGGATGAAAGAAGCTGTTGAGATCGACTGCGATGAGTGGCTAAAAAGGGGAGTCTATAAATTGTTTCATGGTGGCAATGGGCGCCTGTCAGTGCGAGCTGGCCACGGCGTTGGGAAGAGCTATGGAGCTGCCGCGCTTGCTCATTACTTCCTAATGAACTTCATTCCATCAAAAATTCTCATCACAGGACCGTGTGTAGAAGAAAACGAGAAAATACTCCTTGCTGACGGACGGTGGGTCTCGGTTAAGGACTTAAATGGCCGATATTTTGGTGTTTTGGCAGTAAAAAACGACATATCGCTTACCCCAGCCTTAGCCAATGCCTTTCCAAATGGGATCAAGCCAGTATATCGGTTACAGACTCGCAGCGGGCGCGAAGCAGTGCGTACCGGGAATCACCCTTTTCGCACTTTAGACGGGTGGGTTCCGCTCTCTTCATTAAAGACAGGGGATTTTGTCGGCGTCCCAACTTCTCTCCCAGCTCATGGACAACAAATTTTGCCAGAAGAAGATGTGAAGATTATCGCCTATTTGCTCTCAGAGGGATGTACAACGCAAATAGATCACGGACATCTCTATTTTGCCCAAAACCCCGGCTCGGTTCTCGAAGAAATGCGTGCTTGTGTGGAGAAGCACGATTGCCAACTGAAGAATACAGGTCCAAGACAATACTCCATTACCGGACGGACGCAAACCTCGGGGGGGCGAGGCGTTAATCCTCTGAAGGACTTTTGCCGCCACTATGGACTTGATGGTCAACATTCTTGGGAAAAACGAGTGCCCCCTCATATTTTTGAGCTAAATGATGAATTAATAAAGATTTTTCTCTCTCGTCTTTTTGCCGGAGATGGATACGTTAGGTGGGATGGCATAAGGGAGTTAGGATATACAACAACGTCAAAAGAGCTGATTCATGATGTCAATCGTCTCGTGCTGCGGTTTGGTATTGCCGGAAGGATACGAGTAAGAAAAAGAGAAAAAATCCCACCGGGGGCAAAATCTAAACGTGACCTTTATCATTGGTATGTTACCGGACCAGAGGCTGAAAGGTTTGCTACCGAGATAGGTATTTTCGCAAAAGAGCGACAGTTAGAAAACCTCTTAGCAAAGAAGCACTCCCGCGTGCGTTCCACGCTCTTTGATACGCTCCCCTCACAAGTTGCTCGGCAAACTATCCAGTTGTTACGTGAAGCCTCTATTCCTATTTCGCGACTGATGATTTTAGAAGCAAGTAAAAACATTGGCAGATCAGCCGTCCAAAAAGTCGCGCGGTTGCTGAAGAATACCTACCTTGAAATGATCAGCCAGGATCACATCGGCTGGGATGAAATCACCTCCATTGAATATATCGGCGACCGCATGACATACGGAATCGAGGTTCCTAAATTTCACACCTATCTTACTGATTTCGTTGAGCATAATACCGGGAAACAAACACGATCTCAATTTTGGTCTTACATGTCAGACATCTGGCAGAAAAGCATCTTCAAAGACCAAATCCAGTGGCAAAAGACAAAGATGTATGTAAAAGGCGAACAGAACGAGGAAAACTGGTTCGCGCTCTGGGTCACCTCGAAAGAACCCAAAACAATCGAAGGATTCCACGGCCCGGTCGAGGGCCGCAATCTCTTATGGATCGTGGAAGAGGCAAAGACCGTCCACAACGGGGTGTTTGAGGCCCTCGCCGGCGCCCTCTCCCATGACGATAACTACCTCTATATATCCAGCACCTGCGGCACCGCCCGGGGAACCTTCTTCGATACCCATCACTCACTCCGCCACATGTGGGAAACGGAGCATATCCCATCTACAGAATCCTCTCGCGTGACTGCGGAGAAAATCGAATTGTGGAAGCTCCAATGGGGAGAAGACTCGCCCGTCTACCGCGCCCGGGTCTTGGCCGAGTTTCCGGAAGATGACGATATGAGCGTGGCCCCGATCTCCTGGCTCGAAAGGTCAGTACAGCCTCAAATGGCAGAAGCCTGAACAAATTTGACACGCGCTGGCAGATTCTGTCAGAATAATGGCGAAGGGGGAACAAAAAATGCCAGCTATCAGTCATGACCAGATGCCGGGGAATTTCCGCTTTGTCTGTCCAAGCTGCGGCCAGCGGGTGCGGAAATCTGCCCGTATCAAGCTCAACGCTTATACCTGCCCAGAGACTGAAGAAGTTGTCACGGTCGAGCAAATCAATTCGGCTCAACGACTTCCCAACGACAGGTAGAAAATATTTTCCATGATCTCCTTGGGAGTTGACCTCGGCCGAAGCGGCAAAACCGCCTTCGTGGTCTTGGCCTGCCAGGACTGGCGGCTCCATCTCTTCCATATGGAAGAGTACAATTCCATCTCTGCCCCGGAGGTTCAGAAGTACCTGGAGACAGCGGTTGCGCGCTTCGACCCGGCGGTCATCGTCATGGAAAGCAACGGCCCCGGCGGCGTGCTCGCCGATTACCTCTATGCCGCCCACCCGCTCTGGCCGCTCTTCGCTTTTGACGTCTCTCAGCCGGGATTTACCTTTAACCTCTACGAAGGTCTTGTCTTCACCACCCAGGAATACTTGAATATCCGAGCGCAGGAGTACATGCTTATCCGCCAACTCCTTGCCAGCCGCCGGCTTACATTCGAGTACGAAGATCCGGAACTATTCGCCCAGCTCTCCTCTACGTATTGGGATATCGACAAGACCAAGAGCGAACGTATCCGGCTCATGCCCAAACGGAACATGCGGGTGAGTAACTATACGACGGAACTGGAAGGCATCTCTTTCTCGCGGTCGCCGGATAAGGCGGATGCCCTCGCCCTCGCCTGCCTCGGCTATGCGCTGGCAGCCCAAGAAGAAGGTGACTTTCTTGGGACCGGAGGCAGAGAGGATGAGATTATCGAACCGGACATTCCCGGACTGTTTCCCATCGGCCGGGCGGATATCGAGGTGGACTAGGTGAGACAAGAAATTATCCGATTGGCGGAAACTCAGCAACGGGAACGCCAGATTGACGAGGTACAGGCGCGATTCACCCAGGCGCTGGAACACGTCCAGGGGCTTCTTGAGCCAGAACTGGCCGGCTGGACTCCCACCGGGGCGCGAGATCTTAGGGATGAGTATGGCGAGTACGACAGGGAACGGATCGTCACCGATCTCGCAACCCTGCGCACCCAGTCACAGAAAGCCTATTACCTTGACCCCCACGGGCGGGGCGTCATCCGCACGAACGTCAAGTTTATCATTGGCGGCGGCACCATCGTTGACTTCCATGAGAAGCACGAAGACGGGCTAGAAGCGCTGAACGTGTGGTGGAAGAAGTTTCGCAAGAAGAATAAGTGGCATTCCTTCTCCCGCGAGTACGTTACCCGGGCATTCCGCGACGGGGAAGTCTTTGTGCGCAAGTTCTCGCAGCCTGATGGACCCCCCATTTTCCGTTTTGTCGATCCTGACAGAATCGGCACGTCGGGATTCCCGGACGGCATCGAGACAGAAAAGGAAGATGTCGAACGTATCCTGCGCTACCACATCTCCCGTAACATGATAGACGGGCAGCTCGGCGATGAAACCGTAGACGCCGCCGATATGCACCACTTCAAGCTGGACGTAGACCGGAACGTCAAACGCGGCCACCCGATCCTGAGCAGCGTCCTTACAACCCTGGCAGAATTTAAGCACTGGAAGAAGGCCAGGATGGTGCTCAACCTAATCCGCACCTCCCTAGCGTTGGTCAAGGAAGTTCAGGGCTCACCGAACGATATCTCCAGACTGCGGGCGACCCAGAAAACTACGCGAAATACGACTGATACCAACCGCACCCGCATGCTCCAGCCAGGCACGATCATCACCGCATCGCCGGGGGTTAAGTACACCATGCTCTCGCCTAACTTGGACGCCAAGGACGCGGCGGAGGACGGGAATACCCTCCTGCGTTCGGTGGCCGCTGGTGCCGGGTTCCCGGATGTGTTCGTTACCGCGAACTACAGCGACAGCAACTTCGCGTCAACTGTGGTCTCCCAAAATACGGGAATTAGGGAATGGGAAGATTGGGAAGGAGTCTTGGCCGAGCACATGACAGACCTAGTGATGTGGGTTCTGGAGGAAGGACTCTCCCAGGGAGAAATTCCCGAGACCGTGGTAGACGATAAAACCAAGAGAAACCGGCCGATCGACTTGGACTTTGATATCGTGTTCCCGCCGTTGATCCGGCGCGATGTCGCCCAAGAGAATAACGCCTATTTCCAGATGTACGAGAATAGGGTCATCTCTAAACGCACCTGGGGACTTAAAATGGGCTTGAACCCAGACATGGAGCGGAAGTTTCTGCGGGAAGAGGCTGAGGATGAAGCAGAGAACCCGCTGCCTCTGCCACCGGCACCGCCAAACGGGGGGAATGGAACGCGGAGGCCCACCCCGAAGCGGGTGGAAGACCGCGCCCCACGACAAAACGTCCAAGTGTAGAAAATCTTTTCCGAGGATTTATGGGACACTACGATCCAGTTCCTATAGGACACAATATCTATATTTCACACCGGGATTTTTGTCCTCGCTGGCCCAGTTCTAGGATTATCCACATCTGGCGTAACGATATGCCAGAAAACTCCTGCGAATACGTTCACACACGTATTTCCGGGGTCTGGCTCCCAACAAAAGGGGTCATAGTGGATTACAAAGACGGGGAATCCCTTGCCAATGCCAGCATATCCATCGAAGAGATAGCCACCTTCTGCGCTGGCGGGGAAGAGCTTCTTATTCACTGTACCGTTGGACAAACACGGAGCCCCACTCTGGCAATCATCGCTAAGGTTGTCCGTGGAGCTACCCCGTTTGACGCCGCCAGGGATGTACTTCAAGCCAACTGGCAGTATCGGAAAATCGTGAGCAATCTATGTCTCACTCCTCTGAAAGAGATTTTCGAGTGGGCCGAGCATCGCTGAGGCTAAAAATGGACTGGATTATACTTAAACTGTTGGCCGGGCAACTGCGCGACCAATTGACCGACATCAACAATCACATCGTCAAATCAAAGAATTATCGGCCAATCTGGGAGGTTTCAGAGTATCCTGACTTGCAAGGATTCTCTAAACTTGTTACTAAATTAGAAGCGCTGTTCCTATTACAACAACGGCTCGACCAATTGGCGGATACCCAGTGCCACACCCTCTCGCAGGCGTCCCCTCCGACGGCTTTCCCTCTCCAGACTGGGCAGGAATAGACAGCGACTCTCCAGTTACTGCTTACAACAAAGATCCTGAACTCTGGGCTACCGGTGAGCCGCGCGAGCTAGAGAACATTACTCCAACGAAACGGCTCATGATCTTTATCCTCCTGGATCTTTTTGCCCACCACCAAACCTGCCTTATCCATCTTTGTCCCCAGTGTGAACGCGACCAGGAATGGATCACCACCAACGACTTGTACGGCGACCTCTTTACCTTCCTCTCCATCTGCCGGACTCTGGAATTTTCTCCCCAAACAGTACGCTCGTACTACGACGCTCCCGAGCGCACGTCCAAAGACACCTGGAAAAGAATCATGCTCTCTCGGCGGTTTATCCCGCATAGACCCATCTCCTCACTATCCCCGATCTAGCCTCTTGACTTTCATCTTGCTTTGCGGTAAGATAAGAGCAGATCGAAAGGAGGGGTCGATGGGATATAGGGAAAAGGCCACTATTCTATTGTGCGCCGGCATATCTTTGGTTGTTGCTTCAATCGTCCAACCTAATCTAGCGCTCTTTTCGGCCGGATTTCTGTTACTGGTTCTTGCCGATCATTTCCGTTGGCACTCCCGCCAGGAGTAGAAAATATTTTCCGAGGAGGCCAAAGTCCCATGCCAAATTGACACAAATACAGAAGCTTATCCTGGAGAAGAACCAAGCCCGTGGGGTAAATCTCTTGGACCGCAAGAATCCCAATTGGCGAAAATCCGGCCACCCAGAGACCCTGAACATGTCAGGTTCCTATGATTGTATTCTGGGGCAACTCTATGGTTGTTACACTCACGGGCTCAACACGCTCTTCCCTGTTCGTAGCTTCTTCTTTGGATTCCCCCAAAAAACTGGCTTCAAGTATGGATTCCATATCGTCAATGATCTTCGCAGCATCGCGTTGATGCCAAACCGTACTGAAAGTTTTGCTTATTTAACCGAACTCTGGAAAGCAGAGCTGCCCCCGCCACGCGTTCTATGAACGATCAAAAGTGGAACGATATTGCCCGTCAGGTGGAAAATTGTACAGATAAACGTGGCAGGCTAATTGACCTGAAAATAAGGCCATTGGTAATAGCCCTCATAGGCAACGACTTTGCAACATTTTTCTCCTGTCAGGGACATCTTGGTCGCCAGTATCCATATCCCTGGGTCGAGGTAGGCTCGCGCGAGCACGTAGAGGCGCAACTGGCACATGGAAGAGAATTTCCCCCGGAAGTTGCGACCAACGTAAGAGAATCAAATATCCAGGCCAGAGTACGGTTAATGAGCTTGTTAGATGACTTTTATGCGACAGAGAAGCCGCCCAATATGATCAGGTTATCAACAAGGCTGGTATTGAGCACGATATCTGGCGTAGAACCATCGAACGATCTAGAAGCATTCTATATCTGCCCCGTACATACGCCAAGCTACAAAACGAGAAGAAGGAAGCGATTAAAACACTATCACACGGAAGTAGACCGCTTCGCCGCGTTCCTCAAGAGAAAGGGATAATCATGGCCTTACCAATCACCACCAAAGGACCACGTTCTACTCAGTTTATAGAACTGAGCAAGCGCAAGGGAACATGGGAAGAATTCAAGCGCTTGGTTGAGGAAGCTGGCGTGCATGATGACCACCGTATCAACTGGATCAACGGTCACTTCGGCGTCAACGGGGTTGAATGTAAGCAGGAATTCCCGGGAGAATGGACTATCACCGATAGATATTAGAAGGAATACCACCATAAAATAAACTAGTTTTTAGTGAAAAAGGAGGGAAAAATGCAGCAAGATCAACAACTTATAATTAGACCGATGGTTAGAGGTTTGTTCGATGTTCAAAAACTTCGCATACAATGTGGTAATCGAATCGTGGCGAACTTCAAGGCTAAACTCGGCCAGGAGCCCAGCAAACCCGAGGAAGAGATGGACGCACAAGGGAAAGCGATCCTCGCCGACCTGCGCATCCGTTACAAAAAGATCACCGACGGCGTGAAAACCTTTCCGAGACAGACTTCGTTCAAAGGCGACGAAGTAATCAGCACCTATGCCGAACTCTGCCTGATCGCCCAGTATATGAGCTTGGAGAAAGCGGAGGACGATGGATTCCACAATCTCGGCAATATTCTGAAGGATTTCCCTATCTACACCGAGTTCCTGGAGAAGATCAAAGGCATCGGCCCGACGATGGCCGGGGTCATCCTCTCGGAGTTCAATATCCACAAGGCTAAATATCCCAGCAGCCTGATCAGGTTTTGCTTCCCGGCTGAGACCACCATCATGACCCCTAATGGAGCTATCCCTATCGAGTCCGTTCAAGAAGGCCAGTCTGTCTATGACTCTACCGGGGCACTCACCGAGGTAAAAGAAACTCTCTGCCATGAGTACTCTGGTGATCTCATTACTCTCCGAACCATCGGTGGCCTGCCTATCACTACCACGGCAGAACATCCCTTCTTGGTCTGTGAGGAAGATGGTATACCACAATGGAAGGAGGCCCAAAACATCCTTGTAGGCAATCAGCTAATCCTGCCTAAACTGACCGAATCCTCTTCCCAGATTCTCTATTTTGAGGGAGAACCACGCGCCGTAGGGAAGAATACCCGACTCGGAAAAGATGGTATCGCCTTAACGTGTGAACTCGCAAAACTCCTCGGGCGCTTCGTCGCAGACGGTTCTGCTTCGACCTGGTTCCATCACCATAATCCGGAAGGTGATTACCCCCGAGGGGTTATACAAATCGCCTTCGCACCAGGGGAAGCCGCCATTGCCACCGAATATGCGAATATCACCAATCGGCACATCTGCTCAGGACGAATCTTTCAAAGTCCAGCCTGTGTTCGGTTGACCTTTGGAGGGGTAACTATAGCAAAAAAATTCCAGGAATGGTTTGGAAAAGGGGCAGCAAATAAAAAGATCCCTGACTTTATTATGCATGCTCCAGACCCAATGGTCAGAGCCTTCCTGGAAGGGTACTGCTCAGGAGATGGGCATATTGTGAAAGAAGGAAAGAGCCGTGGAACAATGATGGCCTCCTCAGCTTCCCGTGGTCTCATACTACAATTGCAACTACTTTTTGCCAAGATTGGCTTCTGTGGCGCTGTACATTATCAAAAACGTTCCACAACAATAAGCATCATTCGTGGGCGAGAGATTCATCAATCTGAGCACCGTTATATTCTCTCACTCCCCAAAAGTGCCGCTGCCTCGCTCTTCGGGAGCGACGCCTCTTTTAACCGGGCTGCGCGAAAGATTGAGGAGAAAGATACCTATTGGCTTCTTCGGGTCAAAGAAGTTGAACGTATCGCAGCAACAGATCTGACCGTTTATAACCTCAATACCACGAGCCATTCCTATATCGCTGGCAACTACGCCGTTCATAATTGCGGCCTTGACGTGGTACATAAGTGGACGGAGTTCGCCGCCGATACCATCGTCAATGAGCATGCCCCGGCCATGAAGCGTACCTACGAGTCTATGCTGGAGGTACTGACCGAAATTCCCAAGACTAGCCTGATCGAGGGACCGTTCACGAAGATCGCCAGCCAGGCGTTTGAAGCGCCGATCCGCGCCATCATTACCGACGTGTGTACGACGTTGCATGCCGAGCGCTTTCCCGAGCACCTGGTTGCCTTCTTCGCCGCCAACCGCGCCCATGAGATGGTCGACGCCGCCCTGAAGGATGATACGATCTTCATAGCCGATCTGAAAGCCGTCGCCCGGCGCGTCACCCAGCACATCGCCGTCGGCACAGCCCACGAGTTCGAGCAAAACCCAACCCTGGGAGCCGGCCGTTCCCGCCACAAGGACCATTTAGTCCGGGTCAAATATATCAACAAGGCCGGCCAGGAAGCGGAGCGCGACTCCATCACGTTTAATCCGTTCCTCAAAACTAAGCTCATCGGCGTGCTGGCGAAGTCTTTCCTACGTGCAGGCAATGAAGAATACTGCAAGGTCTACTACGACTATCGCAACCGACTGGAGAGTATGGCCGAGCATGCCACATGGCATCGGGTCTCTGGCAAGTGCACCCTGCCGGAACTCATCAACGAGATGTGGGTCAAGAAGGCAGTCACCAAAGGCAAAAGGGTCCTGGAAGAAGGTGGCGAGTACATCTACAAAAAGCCGGCCGATACGAGCAAATACAGGGAAGTCAAGCTGCCCGAGGGTGCCCGCTACGTGCCGGACACTCATGACCGAGAGTGCGAGATTGTCAATGCTAAGGGCCAGATTGTTGCCAAGTATGTCTACGGGAAGTCGAAGGGCCACCGCCATAACATGGCGATCCGCTATATGGTCAAAATCTTCTTGCAGCATCTCTATTTTGCTTGGCGTCCCCTCGAAGGACTTCCTGTCGCCCCAACCTATGCAGAAGCCAAGCTAGGACTTATTCACGGTCAAAAGAACGAAGAAGCCGCGTAGAAGAGAAACGTGCCATTGTTCACAACTTACCCCAGCGCAACAAAGTGCGTCATTGATTTAAACTTACCCAACAAAAAGCAGCGAGTTGACCCTGGTAAATCACCCGAGGGATCTTAACGTGCCACCATGCCAAACCCTTAATCCATTCAAAAGTAGCGTGTCAGATCTAGGAAATCACTCGAACAATCCGAACGTACCACCCAACTAAACCCGCATCACTGAACATTAGTGCGTCATCACTAATAACCACCCCATGCTTCGGTAACGTGCCAGCATAATAAAAAGACTCCCATATCAGCAAAGTGCGTCACATCTTCCAATGAATCTATTTCGCGATAACGTACCAAACCCAATAAGCCACCCACTACACATCAGTGAACCATAATCAGGAATTCAATCAACATTCCATAATGTGTCAAAAGGCGAAACAATACCTGTGAAGTAGTAACGAACCATGCGTGCGGAGTCACCTACTGCAAACTAGTGAGGTAATCCCAGGAAATTCCCAAGCGGTATTATCGCGCCAGTGGGAGAAATACTACCAACCCTTGACAGCGTGTCAGCACTTCATGAAAACACCCGAGCGAAAAAAGCGTATCACACAAAATAAACGCCATATTCCTACTGAATGCGCCGGAAATCATCAGACACACATTGTAAATAAGCAAACCATTTTTGCAAATGTACACATTGAACATTAGTGAACCGCGGAAGCGAATACTACCTATACCGACTAGTGCGCCAAGGGTATTGATGCCCCCAATCAGGGCAAGCGAACCAAAAAAACGAACTTCTCCAAGCACCGGTAGTGTGTCATCATTAAATACTGACTCAGTGCAACCGAACGAATCGCGATTTCACAATCACCCATCGGGGTTGAATGCGCCACCAGACCAAATGACACCCATACGAGAAAAGTGCGCCACATTGTCTTATTCATCCACATCTCGGCAGCGTGCCAGGGTAAATGACCTACCCGATGCGAAGCGAACCAGAGACTTTCACTTCTCCACACAGTGGCAGTGTGTCATTGGTAAAGACTCACCCATATCGGATGAACGAATCACCTCTCAAAAGTTGTCCATTGAGAGCAAGTGCGTCACTTCGGTTGAAATCGCCCATCCTAACCAAGCGAGCCAAAGTGTATAAATCCTCCAGGAAATCGTAGCGTGCCACAGCATGTAATATCACCACTGTCTCAGAACATATCTCACTATGGAAAACTCACCCAAGTTCTCTGAATGCGCCATGCCTCGAAACAACCCAAAGGTTAAAAGCGAGTCACTGGTTATTATCTTCCCACATAAGAAAAACGCGCCATAAGATGCGAGATACCCAAGCGTATGAAGCGTGTCAGAAAATATTTTCTGTGACTTTGACCAAACCTACTATACGCGATATACTGAACTTGGACGTGCTTCGGCACGTTCATGCCCCGGGCCGGGTTTCCCCCTCCTTTCCCCCTGGCCTGGGGCCAACCCTCCCTGGAGATCTAGATGAAACCCCTTGCTCAACAGTTCCACGACGCCATTATCACGCCGGTGCTCCATGACCTCGCCTGTGAGGAAGCCAACGGCCAAGCGGAAAGTCCCCAGGCAAAGACCCTCCTTCTGGCGACCGCCGCTCAAGAAACCCACCTGGGCCGTTACCTTCTTCAGGTGGGAACAACTTCAGAGAATCGAGCGCTGGGCATCTATGGGCATGAGCCAAATACAATCAACGATCTGTACACGACCTACCTGCGTGAAGGAACCAGTGCCAGACGATACACCCTCCTACGATGGGTCGAACACTGGAAATCCGGGCGGATGAACAGACTTCAGGCGGTGGTCGGAAATCTCTTCTACGCCACTGCCCTCTGCCGGCTCCACTACTGGCGGTTCTCGGAACCTATTCCCGAAAACTTACCCGGCATCTTTCGCTACTACAAAAAATACTGGAATTCCCTATCGGGCAAAGCCACGTGGGAGCAGTTCGAGAGGAATTACTATACGTATGTCACACCCAGAACCAAGCGAAAATCATGAGGCTGAAGGCAAATAAATATCACGCGGTCAAGACGACTGTGAACGGCTACACGTTTGATTCCCTGGCCGAGGCCCGGCGCTATCAAGAACTCTACCTTATGGTCAAGAGCAAAGACATCACACACCTCCAGGTGCATTCACCTATGCGTGTCACTATCAATGGAGAAAATCTTTTCTCCTATACCCCGGACTTTACCTACCTCGACCTTCGCACTAAAAAGACCGTGTATGAGGACGTGAAAGGTGTCATCACCCCCGTGTTTGCCCTCAAAAAGAAAGTCATTGAAGCTCTCGACCCACATGTCCGCATCACCGTCATTCGCATGGAGCGCCGAGCGCGCCGCAAGTGATGAATACCCCAGAAACAAAAACCGTATCACCTGATGAAAAGAGCCATCGTAGAGAATGTGCCATTAGTAACTATACCACCATGCCACTAAAGTGAGTCATACAGCTTCATCACAAACAGAACCGCCAAACGTACCTTGATGAATGAGACAACCAGAGTGATTCAGTGTGCCAGGGTTTCTGAAGCATACATCTGAAATGAGTGTGCCTAAGCTGCTGATTCAACCACAGTATTTCAGCGTGTCACATCACCTAAATACCCTGGAAATGAGAAACGCGTCACCAGAGGCAACAAAACCACCATTAAGTATAATTGCGCCTGAAGAAAGAACACCCCTATATTTGCTTGGCGAACCATAACGGTAAAAACGCCCGACAAAATCAAGTGCGTCAGAAATACGGAATCACCCGGTAGAAGCGACCGCACCACGGCGCGAAAGACCACCATAAACAGTGAGTCATACAGGAAGACCAGATCTCCCACTGCCGATGAGCGAGACAAACCAAAGGCGTTAATATCTCCCAAAGTGGGACAGTGTGCCATGCTCAACTAGACACCCATAGGCAAAAAGCGAACTACGCGGACATACCTATCCCAACATTAACAAATGCGCCATGTCTAGCGAAATATCACCAAGGTGGGTGAACGAGTCACGGCTTCAAATATACCCATGAGAGAGGAACGCGCCATAGACGTTGAAGACCATTAAACGAAATTAGCGAGTCATATCTCCGAATATACCCAGATAAGGCTAACGTGCCATGTTTGATAAAGCACCCAAAACCAGAAAGCGAGTCATCCGGCAGCATTTACCACACTACTGATAAACGTGCCATTGACATGAATCTCACTCAGCACAAATGAGCGAGTCATAATCTTGAATACACACATACGCAATGAACGCGCCAGAATAACAAACTCCCCCATTACCATTAAGCGCACTATAAAAAGGAGAGTCCGTATGAATACCGAGCAGCCGCCCGAAGTACAGGAACATATGAACCAGTGGGCCGGTAGATACGCTGCCTGCGCGTGGCAAGGGTACATCAACGGCGGGCGCGGACTCATCGCCAGCCTGGAAGAGGATCAGGAATTGACCGTCACTTTCCTCCCTATGGAGGTGCTCAATAAAGAACCGTGGAAAGGAAAGCCGATCACCGTGTCCGCCATAGACCTCGTGCAAGAATACGATCCCACTAAGGAAGTTGTCTTGATGCGGCTCCTTCCCGCAGGTGGATCATTCTTATGTGCGTTCACCACCAGCCCACCTCCAGAGGAAGCTTACCTATACCATGTAGGCAGACCAGACTTCCCAACTGCGCAGGAGGTCAATCTTGGAAGGGAATCATGACAAAACCTGCACTCTTAGCTATACAGATAATCTTAGGACTCATCATGATCTTAGCGTTTATTGCTTGGTGGTAATCATAAAAGGAGCCATAAATGCGCGATTATCGCCCTAAGATCGCCAGAAAATATTTTCTGGCGGATTTTCTCAATGATGCCCCCGCCTACTTAGTACTCATCGCCGCCTCCATTGCGACCCTCGCACGGGCAAGCGACAAAACCGTCTACACTACCCGCGGCTCCGCGTGGGTGAAAACCCTGGACGGCGATCAGTGCGTCATCATCGAAGGTTCTACCATCACCCTCCCCGATTATAACTTTCTCACCGAGACAGCCACGGTCATACTGGTCTCCTCCCCCGCGACAATTAGCCCTGCCTGCCCCACGTCTAAAATACTGACCATGACCGCGCAAAACTTCTTGGAGTTAGGAATAAAATAACTCCCGTCCCTTGACTTATCTCAGTGCAAGATGTATCCTTAGTTCAAAGGAGCCCACATGCTCACACCGGAAGAACGGCAGTTCGTCAGAGAAGCAGCAGATTTCTTTGGGAGTAATTTCTGGGGGATAATCATAGACGGTCGCCTGCATCTCTGACCCGCTGCATGTCTCCTCCTGTACCGGGGGAAAGAGATTAATTATGATCCAGATTGGGACAATAGAGGATATCTCTACATCCCCTATTCGATAGGAACAAAAGCTATCGAAGATCTCGCTTCTGACCTTGGCTTCGCTGACCCCAACGACTACCTCAATGCCCTCCCTATCGAAGGTTGCCAAATCTTCCACCGCTGGGATACCCCATGACTAAAGAACAGATCCACGACTTCCTGGATGCCCTGGCTGAGTTAATTAACGACTGGAATGACCTCGCCGTCAGCGAAGACCGCGGCCGCTATAATGACGCCCTCTGCCTCCTGATCTTTGAAGACGGCAGTGGGAAGATCGGTACGGTGAGCTACTCTGACCGCGTAGAAATGAACCAGCAAGGCAGATTCAATAACCTTGAGGAATTTACCGAGTATTTTGCTCAGTGGTTGAGGTAATGAGATGAATAACGAAGAACAGAGCTACGAAGCCGGACGCCGCCAAGCTCTCCTCCTACTATTAACCTTCTGCATGAAACAGCTCGGCTACGAAGACTTGGATACAAAGCGCCAGGCCGCTCTTGTCCGAGAACGGGTAGAAGCTATCATTACGCTACGTTCTCTCTGCGATGAATTCGGCGATAACGACTGGGAAGATGACCTCTATCTTGCCGATATTATAGAAAAACATCTCGGGAAGCATCTGTGGAAGCATCTGTGGAAGAAGAAAGGAAAAGTATGAAGATTGCTGTCCTTCTTTTCTGGTTTCTCGTTCTCGTGACCGCCGGTACGCAAGAACCAGTACGGACTCATAGGCCAACTGCTCAAAAACCAATAGAGCAATCCACAAGCCTGAGCGTAGGCTGGACACCCTGCCCCAACTACGTCTTGGCCTGCTTGGACGTAATTACAGATGACGGACGACACCAAGCCATCTCCAACTGCAAAATGCGCCAGGATGGGGACAAAATACAAGTAGACATCGCAGAGCTTGTGGACGCAAGAAGATCGCTCGTCGTAAGCTGGGAGCGCTGTCTCCGTCATTCCAGTAATGGCGCAGCCAATTTTATCTTCAAGCGTCCTCTCCTGGATGTGAAGACAAAACAATGAGTGGCAATATCATTCCCCTGGTGGTTTTTCTCATCGTCCTGTGTATATTCGCGGTTCTTGCCGCCTGCAACTCGAACCCGGCTCCTCCAGGAGATACACCAATAGAACAACGGCAAAATTATGCTATCAAGACGATCGACGGCTGTGAGTATATCGAAGTAGACATGGGCGTATTAGATGGTCGTGTCTACTCTCTCACCCATAAAGGCGACTGCAAAAACCCGATCCATCAACACGGACACTGAAAATATTTTCCATGAATAAACGACAGCGCAAGAAATGGACGCAGAAACTCTTTCATGAGATGGACTTCCAAGCGGTCTACGAGAAAGCTTTTGACGCCGCACTGGGGAAAGCCTTTGAGCAGGCGAAAGAGCAATTCATCCGCGATCAGACTACCACCCTACGTTGGCCCTTTACCGCGTTGGTAGCCACACCCGATGAGCAGGCCCGCCTCCCTTTGCCACCTGGCAAGAATTACTGCGCCCGCTGTGGACAAATCTGCGGATTCTCAGAAGACTGGAAAAAAGAACATGCGGTAATCGAACGGGAAGCCTACTTCGGCCCCTTCCCCGAGGAAGAATTCTTTCCCGTCTGCGAAGACTGCTGGCACGAAGTCATACCAGTCATCACCGTGTCGCAAAATTAGAGAAATCATGGGAACTAACTTCTACCATATCTATAATTCCTGCGATCACTGCGGCCGGTCAGACAAGCGCCATATCGGCAAATCCTCCGCCGGCTGGGAATTTCACTTCCACGGGTATCAACCAAATCCCCGAGACTCCGACCCAACCAGGATCGAAAGCTATCAAGACTGGCTCCGCGTCGTGGAAACCGACGGGAAAATCATAGACGAATACGGCAGGACTATCCCGTTGGAAGAATTTAAACGTTGGGTGGAAGCAAGAAAAGAAGGGCGCGCAACCTTGCCGGAACTCGTACACTGGCGCGATGCAGAGGGCCATTCTTTCTCAACCCTCGACTTCTCATAAAAGAGTAACAATGCTCACAGACCTGCTGCCAAAACTCCTTCCTATCGGTTCCTTCTGTCACGGAAGCCAGACCAACGGCATCGTCTGGTATGGCAAAATCGCCGGCTACGTCCAATGGGACCTGGGTAACGACAAAATCCTCTTATGCTACGCTATCCAGTATTATTACGATCCCAACGGTGACCCCCCACGTAAGCCATACCGTATTGAGGAAATCAGCAGAGTCCATAACTATCTTCCTGCTTGGACCCCAGAAGAGAAAAAGCTCCGCCTCATGACTACCATGATCCCCTAAATATATGGAACTACTCACCTACATCTTTGCCGCCCTTATCTATGGCATCCATCTCTGCCTCTGGACCCGCGCTTTCTACCTTGCTCTCGAATATGTCATCTGGCTTGATAAATATAAATATCCCAGACAACTCCAAGACGCCGCCGCATCCGCCCTCGCTGCTTACGCTCTTAGACAAATTATTGACCTCGTCCGATATGGCGAAAATGCCGCCAGATAAAGGAGCCACCATGCCAACCATTACCATCCCAGATAACTTCGATCTCTTTATCCCAATCCCCCTGAAAAATGACCGCCATCGCTTCTTCGCCTTGGTACTTGTCGAATTGGATCTCTGTGCGAGCTGCCAAATACCAATGCTCCCCAATAACGGCCCCTTCCCGCCATACTATATGATCGATGCCAACGCCCAACGCAAACGCGCCGGCTGGGAATGCCCATCAAATCAAACCATCAACGATGAACGTATCTGCGAAACCTGCGCCCAACAAGATAAAGCTACCTTCCTCTGCTTTCTCTGTAACCAAACCCGCAAATCCTCGCAACAGCAACGGTCTTTCGGCGGCGGCGACTACCTCTGTATCCCCTGTTACGAAACCAGCACCGCTAAACAATGGGAAACCGCTGTGAATACCCTCAACGAACGCCACCGCTACGATCACTGCTAGGTGAATCATGACCGCAAATGAAGAAATCCTCAGAAACCTCGGGTTCGAGAACACGGAAGAATTCTCCCGTTTGGTCGCCAGCGTCGATATGTCAACTACCAGTAAATTGTGGGACTTTCAACAATGGCAACAACATGATGGCTCAAAAGTAGGACTGATGAAACTGCTTCCTTTGCAAGTTATTTATTTCGTCGTGGGGTCCAAATACTCGGACCCGGAACATACCATCGCCTGGTATTCTACCCGCCAAAAAGCTGAACTCCATGCCCAACGGGCTAAAGAACGGACCTACGTGCTAGGCACCTCATACGGGTTTACTTTTAATGAAGCAGTAGAACAAAAACTTAATGAATATGACCCCGATATGGACTCCGCCTATACCGAGTACAGCGTCGTCGAGATCCCTCATGGACGAATCAGGGAGTAAATCCTATGGTTGACGATGAGTATCGTTGCCGTCTTTTGATCTTTTTCGGAACAATCTGCGGACTGATTCTCGGAATCCTTATGGTCCTCTGGCCGGGAAGAGTAGTAGTGGTGAAAGGCACTGAACCGAGTGGGTTAGTCGTAGAATATAAAGATCATGTCTATCGCCTTGTCCCTCTCGAACTGCCTACGGAAGAAAAAGCTACCCCATGACTGAACATAAAGCCACTCTCTCTTCCATCACTACCGCCATCGCCTCCCTTCCCGAAGCCGATAAGCTGGCGGTGAGTGAGGCCATACGCAAACTTACTCATGTGATTAACGAATACGGCGACCTCGGTAGACTTGCCCTCGCCTATGTCGGCGCAAGCTATGCGGTAGACCTGGGTGCATAACTGGGAATCCCCTGGAAAATATTTTCTGCCCGTATCTAGAAGAAAAAGGACCTTCCCGTGATTATCACAACAGCCAATTTTACCTGCCAGGTGCGCTTTGTGTATGACAACGCACGCACTACATGCGTCCTATTATGGACCCTGCCTGATGGCACCTTTCGTCAGGTTACCGGGGATGCCCTATGCTCATCGAAAGACAACTTCTGCCGTGCTGTAGGCAGAAAAATCGCCCTGGCTCGCTCCCTGAATATCGCCTTTGAAAAACCTCAACGTGCCGTCTTCTGGACCCACTACTGGAATGAACGAGAACGAATCTGTAAGAAACGCTGGGTCGCCTGAGATCAATAACCACCATTCTCGCGTACCCCTAAAGGAATCTCCCATGTCACTCGTTAAAGCCGGCCGAGAGAAGATCGGCTCAGGTTCCCTCCCCAGTCTCCATAGGAAAAACCCCAAGCGTGCCCAGTCCTGGCTCGTGGGTAAAGCTGCCGTCGCCGATCGTAGAACCCTCACTGCCACCATCGATGATATCTTCGCTAATCTCCTCCCTCACGCTACCTCCCTTCTCAAAGACAAGCGCGGCGTAGTGGACGGCGATGTATTCGTTACCTTCGGCCTCATCTTCGCAATCCTGGTTATCTTGTCCCTTCTCTTCCTTTTCCCTTCGTGATCCACTACCCCTAGTGTAATCCCCGGAAATTCCACAACCGCGCCCCGTAGCTATCTTAAAAAAAGGAACAAACCATGAGATGGAAACCTTTGATCATCTTCCTCTGGATGACCTGCGGGTTCCTGAATTGGGGAATGATGTTCGCATATAAACAGCATGAATATCCCCAGACTGCCCAGAAAGACTATTTGGCAGATCTCGTGGGAATACCCATAATGGCCATCTCCTTCGGCCCTTTTGGCCTCCCCGGCTCATTCGTCATCACCCGCTTCGGTAAACATGGCTTTAAACTGTGGTAGGTGCATAATGCCAAACCCATAGAAAATATTTTCTGCAAAGGAACCACTATGACCCCCGAAGAAGCTCAAATCATCGCCTCAATTATCGCCACCGCCGACCATAGCTGTATCTCCTGCGTTAGCGCCCTCGCTCAAGCCCTGACCCTTGCCCTCCCTGAGCCTGCTGAAGTGTAAGATCGTAAATCCCAAAATTATGCGCCGTAGCCCGCCTTGGATGCAAAGCTCAAGAATGCCATTACCGTGCACCGTAGCCTCCGCACCCTACAACGCGATTTGAAATTCGCTTTAACTTTCGCTGGCTTGCGACCGACAGGGAAAGGCGGATAGGCAAAGCAACCAGCAATCCTTGCTTCCCTCTCCTGCCCGATCCGCAAGGAATCATACCCCCATATACAAATAGAGAATCCGGCAGCCTGAAAAATGAGATCGGGGATTAATTGCTATTTAATCCGAAGAAATACCCAGCGCGCCGATCCGCTACCTAATCCAAGAAGAGAGAAGCTATGCACCAGAAACACAAATACCCCAAGCAGCGCGCCTTTTTAAAAATTGACTGGCGACTACCAGGGGTTTCAAACCGCTCTCTACCTGCTGCTGCTCTTACTCTCTATCTTCGGCTATTGCCGATGCACTGCGCGACGATGCAAGCCAATTGCACCCCGATCACCTATGGCGTCTACAATCTACTATCGAGTGTGAGCTATGCAGCTATGCAGCTATGCAGCTATGCAGCTATCAAGAGCTACCGATTCAAAGAGCAACTAGGGGCTAGATCTACCTGATAATCTCGCCCCAATTACCAGGATCAATGGCTTTCTTGCCCGAAAGAATCCTTGATGCCTACCCTTGCTATCCCACTATGGCTACTTGACCGCGCCGTGGCCCGGTGACCGGACTGACTACGGGGCTTCACCTTTGGAAAAAGAGCAAGTATTTCGGACCCTTAGCTATCCCTTTAAATCCGTGGGACCAATAGGCACCCCCACTGGAAAAAGTCGATAGGGGCTCAAAAGCCTTGATACTTCGATTCTACGCCATTCCCCACACCTAAGTCAAGCGCCCCAGGGAAAAGATTTTCCCGATCCGCAAGGTGTTTCCCGTGAAACATCGCCGCTAACAAAAGTAAGCATTTCTAGCTAGCATGCTAGCCCTCCTTTATATAGCTCGCATCACAGTCCGGGTCTCTAGGAAAATACCAGCAATTCTACTAGCTTACCTGGCATCCTTTCCTGCTTGCTGCACCCTATCCACTACGCACTATCCACTTTCCCCAATGATTCCCGTAGGTTACCCCATGTTTCTCGTACCACACCACCTATCTGTGATATCACAAGGTGAGCAGAATTTCCAGCAACCACACGATATTGCTAGGGAATTATGCCGTTTTTGCAGAGTGCTTGCTATTCCCTCTCCACTATCCACTTTCTTCGTTCCCCCAGAAAAGATTTTCTCGCCCCTTACCCTGCGATATTGCTAGGGTTTCTGCTCATTACCCTACTCTCCATCTCTAGGCATCTTGCGCTAGGATAAGATTGAGCGCATACTGAATTCAGAAAGGAGAACAGATATGGATTACTCAGCACTCGCGATTTTGGTCTCCTGCCTGCATACCTCTGTAGTGTGGGCAGAATTTGCAATCGAGGGCAACCGCCTAATCGTCCGGGCACGTACCCGCGATCAGCAGTTCCCGCGGGTTATCCTGGATTACCCTGTCCAATTTGTCCATTAAGGAAAAAGGCCAATGAAATCACAAAAAATCGCCCGCGGGTCCTAGCAACAGCGCAAGGAAATCAGGGATAGATTGATCGTTGCTTTTGTTATGGTCCCATGCGGTGTTCTTCTTGGTCTGTTCTTGGCCTTGATTTCCATGCCCTGATTTCGTTAGGGTTTTTGGCCAAAAATGTTTCACGTTGAACATTGCTCCCTACGTAGGGGGCTAGCTCCGGGCACGTGCCCGGGAAAGGTAAGTAAAATGGCTGCTATTATCGGACTAAAACAGGTCTCTGACAGCAACTACACAGTTGTTGCTCTTCCCTCTTCTGGCCTATGGACCCCTGGACAACCCCTTCCTGCCGACATTGACCACACCGCTATCTCTCCTAGGCCCCTCTTAGATGCACTGGCATCCTACGATTCGCTCCGCGCACTAGCCGCTAGAGATTTGCCGGGGACCGCCTCTACCGCTCCCCACATTTCTAATGGTGGGGACAGCAATAGCAAGGGGGAATGGGGACAGGCGGCCGAAGGGCGGATTTACCAATGGACGGCAGTGAACCGTTTCGGAGTAGTAGAGCGCGGGGAAGAGCGGAGTTTAGCCGACGTGCGCGAAATTCGGGGTCTATATCAATGGCAGGCATTTACGGTTTCCTCGCCTCCGCCAGTTTCGCAATTGCTGGAATATCAGGAGTTTATGGGGGTTCGCGAGGCTCAGAAGGCGGCTGCGGTCTAGTCGGAAAATCTTTTCTGGGAAGGGGGGACAGGAAATGACCGAAGAACAGAGGACAGAAATCAAGGCAGTCTTGGCGCAGTTTTTTGCTGGGAAAATCAGCCTGCTGGAATTAGTCCGGCAGACAGAGCCCGGGCTAGATTGGCGAGTCGAGGACAAATTTTACGTGTCTGGCGCGCTCGATGCGGCCGTGGCATGGTATCGGCAGCAAATCCAAGCATTGCCGCCCGTTGACGACAAATCCTTTTGGGCTCACTACGTCAGGGAATCCAGCAAAGGCTCAGAAGGGGAATAGGGAGAATCGGGGCGCAAGCAGGGGCCAGCAATGCGGCATTCAGCCTGCTTCTGGCCCCGCCTAGACTCCGAGGATGTAACAATGCGATATTCGATCATTTACAGCCCCGATGACGGGGGGTACTACGGTCAAATCTGGAGTACAGAGACTGGCAAGGATTTATTCATTACTCGCGTCTACCGGACCCGTGAAAAAGCCGTGCAAAAAGTCCTGAAGTTTATCGCGGATAACCGACAAGGAGATTGAATCATGAGACAGAATTGTAACAATTGCGGGTTCCCGTTGACGCATGAGAATATCAGGCTGGCGGTCGAAGACGCGGGATTGCCCGAAGACGAACTAACCTTTTGCTGTCCGTCTTATTTGGAAGAATCAGGTTGCACGGGAACGGCGCGCGAGGATGCCAACAAGCCGGCCTATTGGCGCACGAACTAGAGTCCCCAGCCTGTAGCTCCTTGCTCCTCAGGGGGCTACCGGAAGGATACTCAGAAAAGATTTTCTCACTAGGAGGGTAACCACATGCAAGGGATAGAAGTAAAGCAAATGGGGAAAAGTAAAATCACAACGGTAAAGCGCTACGTAGCAGGCCGCTGCTACGCCTGTCGATGGACTGACACGGACCTTGATATCATTCTCGCGCAAATGGCGGCAGGAGAGGCGGTATTTCGCCCATATAATGAAGCTACCGGCGCATTCTTCCTAATTTCTGGCCTTGGCCGTCGCATTAGGAAATAGTCGTTTCACAGAAAATCTTTTCTCGCGCTTGACCAAAGGGAACCCGAAGGGAAAGCGCAATGCCCGCAACTACAGGAGGGAACGCCGTGAAAGTACATATTTGGCAGCACAATGAGAACGAAAGCAACCATGTCGGTCAGTATGAGGTGAAAGAAGGCGTCGGCAAGCCTGTACTTTACCGGTCACGCCATTTCGCGACCCAATCTCACCGCGACCGCGCCTATGAGGGGTGCAGACGGTGGGCAAAGAATCGCGGCTATCAGATTGCCGGTTACTAGCCGATTCATTCAGCCCCTTCTGAGGCAGGGGGCTGAAGTGAGTCTGCTAAACGCTCGTAAATACAGAAGGAATCTATCATGACGAAAGAGCAAAAGATATCGGCAGCGTGCGTTGACCCCTACCTTCTTGATGCTTACCGCCTTGCCGCGAGCGAAGTCTACGACGAAAAGAAAGCTAATGGCTGCGACTACCGCTACTCCCGCCTGCTCTGCATCGCGGAAGGAATCGAGAAAAGTAGGGGCCAGAACGAAATCACCAAAACCGCGATTGCGGCCGCTAAAAGCTTCTGGTTGAGCTAGCCGATTCATTCAGCCCTTCGTGAGGCGGAGGGCTGAAGTGAGTTCGCTAACCGCTCGCAAATACAGGGGGATTTATCATGAGTCAGAAGGTAAGAATCGAGTATTTCGGTATGGAAGGGGAGGGGAGGAACCTTACCGAAGCGAGAAAGGACGCGGGGAGGAAGATAGAGGAAGCGCTGTCTGGGGATTATATCCCCCGCCTTTTCCACTTCCGCGATGAGACCTGGCTTATGTGGCGCGAGCCTCACCTCGGCTATTGCTATCAGGCTCTGACTGGCAGAATAGCCGGGCAAGTTTTCAGTTCGGGCAACTACCAGACGCGCGAGGAATGCGAACGCTACATGAGTAAGCACGCGGCGCAAAACGTCTGCAAGATCGGCGAAGATTCAGCCGTGGATCTCATAGTCTACCGCGAAGATAGGGACTCCCATATGACCTGGTATCTATGGCAATGCCGATTCAAGGCATGGCAAGAAACCGGCTTGACGATGGAGGAAGCCAAGATAAAGGCCGATTTCTGCCCCATGCCGCAAGCTGCCTAGAAAATATTTTCTACGTGTTCCCCGGGGAGGGGAGTGTAACCCTGGCACGTGCCAGAGAAAGGCCAGTACAATGGCGTATTTACGATTCAAGAGCCTAGCAAAACCGGAGGAAATCGGCTACCTGGTAACGGGGGAGAGAGACTATAGCTCGTTCAGCAACCGAACTAAGCCCGGTTGTGACTGGGGATTCTTTTACCACACCTACGGGGACAACCTGACCCAACACTCGCATGGTAGCCCGATTCCCGTTGATATGCTCGCCGATTTCCTTGCCAGTCTGGCCACGTACCTGATGGAGGAGGATACGCCGAAAGACCACGTGGAAGTAGTTGAGAGAGTTTTCCCTTGCGCATTCAATCTGCCTGCCCGCGACTTGGTTCTCCATCTTGCCGCAATCCGCCCGAAAGAGGGGAAAACCCTGTATTTTGAACCCGATACCGGCAAGGTCAGCGGTTCAGATAGCAAGCGGCATGACAAGCGATGGTACGAGGTTCCTAACTGGAAGGATTTCGGCTCGCCAGAGAGCACCTATGCCTTGCTTTACCGCGTTCCTGACCGCGACTTTGGCGATTTCCTGGCCGTCTATCACCGCTATGAGTTTGTCCGCGACGTGGTTTCCCACGAAACCGATAATTACGGGGAGAAGACCGCAACAACCTACATCGGCGCCGATAAACGTAGCCACCTTAATCAAGCGTTCGACGCCCTTGCGTGCGTAGTCGAGTCCTATCGCAAGCGAGACGGCGCTCGTAGTCAACTAGACTGTTACCGACACAATACCTGCCTGCCCGATACTGCCGAAGAGCAAGCCGCCTAGAGTGTCCAGAGTCCAGGGTGCTCAAGAGAACGGGAGGAATCATGGCTACTTACGCTGGTATGCACTGCACCATAGAGCAAATTAAGGGGACAAAGGCTTTGCTGTCTTGGTATCGATCGTTTCTCAAAAGCGATAAGACCTTAGCGCGGATTCCTGGAGATGAATTCCGCGATACTATGAATAAGGCGCAAGCCAAGAGGCGGCTACATAGCATGATAGAGGGGGCTATCAACCGCAAAGCCCGGCTTATCCTGCCGCCTAAGGCGGAATATGACCAGCAGACACGATATTATAGGGACCAGCGCGCCTTGCATGACAAACTCAGGCAACGGGTGCGTGTCTACCAATTTGAGACACGCCCTGTTAAACAGCGCTTTAGCTACTTGCTGTCAAGCTATCAGGATTAAGTAGCCAGAAGGAGGGTAATACAATGAAGGCAAAAACGTCTGAACCCCGGGAAGAGATAAACCATGAAACGTGTCCACACCCACCCAGCCGTAATTACAGCGGCATCGCCAACAACGAGAACATAGAGCCAGAGCTTTGGGTTGGTTGCTGCGATTGCGGCTTAGTGCGGTATTTCGTGTTGCCACCAAAACGAAAGTAGCCAGAGCGTAGGGTGCTCCCTGGGGAGGAGGAGCATCTTACCCTAGGGCTATTGAGCCGGAAAATATTTTCTGTCATGGGAGGACCTATGAAACGAGGGGAAATTAAGAGAATCAATATGCTAGGGGCTGACTTGGCACCGGCAACCGGCCTGATTGACGGCTACTTTGGGGTCCATAAAGGAGATGACTGGGGTTATACAGTGACACATCTCTCATCTGGAGCGGCACTAGGAGACTACCGAACCCAAAAAGAGGCGGTTACCATTATCAACCGCCTGAATAAATTGAAAGGTATCCCCTGGGATTCAACAAACCCGGGGGTTTTCTATCAATATGAGCCTATCATTCGGCGCATATTGGGCAATTTCTATGAGGAGTGAGAAAATATTTTCTGGAAAAGGAGGACCCATGAAAGAAACGTGTGTCTTTATCACCGTTGCGCGACCTTGGATGAAGGACGAACACCCGGAGGTTTGTCACCTCAGGGCTTCTTTCACAAGGCAGGGATATCCATGCTGCTGGATTCATTACTACCAGGGGGGAGAGATTTCCCCGATCACATGGGAGGAGGAAGCAGAGACGCCGGAGGAGTGTTGACATACATCACCATAAATGTTATATTGAAAGAAGATAGAGAGAGAAGGGAGGAACACTAGGGCAGGCTCTTGGATAAGAACAGGGGCTCACCTCAACGCTCACTCACCCAAAGAAGGAGGGGACCATGACTGAATCAGGTCTTATCAAGGTTAAATTCCCGCTGCTCAACAAGAATGACTGGCTGGAGGACAACGACGCGGCCATTGCTGAAGATTTTGAGGTCTCCCGGGCGTTCATCACAGAGACGGTCAACATGAACGGGGAGAAGTGGGAGGAATTCACTCACAGTATGCTTTCTACTTGGCCATTCCTCGCAGGGAAGGGTGGCCATGACTCACTCTGGCAACCGGACCGGGAGATCGAGTCCTATATGGACCTGACCGAAGCCGAGCGCAAACTCTGGAAAGCCGAGTGTTACACGCTAGTCGTAGAGGTCAAAGGCCCTGAGCGTACTCTTTACGTTGACCCGAGTGGGTCCGACTATGCCCGCTACGTGGGTGTTCCCTATCAGGAGGGAGACGCGGAAGCCTTCGCCGCCAAAAAGAAGGCGGAGGAGGAAGAGGCGAAGCAACAGCGGATTGCCGCCCAAAAGCGAACGGAGGAGCACCGTTTGTCTCAGGTCGAACGTGGCAAGGCCATTGCTGAGAGGAGTAAGCCCGCATGGGCGCAAGCGGCAATCCTTGCCGACCTAGAAGAGGACGTGAGTGACCCACAGTCAGATTACATCGCCAGTAAGACCGTCAAAACGATTTTCCTCGCGTGGTCGAAGCATACAAAGGACTTGTTTGCCGAAATGCGCAAAGCCGCCGACCTGCGACCCGAAACCGCACACTTGGGAGTGGGCAAAGACCAGTACCGCGCCCGGATGGTGCTGGACACGGATATTCGCTCAAACGGCAGCTACTACCATAAGGGGGAGTATTCCCACTGGCACTCGGACTTGTACGATGGGGACCGTGACGGCAAGCGGTTCCTCACACCCGTTGAAGCTGCGGCTTTTGTTGCGACCGCGCCTCAGCCGTCGCCTATCTCTTTTGAGGAGACCTTGGCAAATTTCTCTTGGCGGATTGATATGAAATCGGTTGAGAGACGCGAAAAGTACAGTCAAGGAAAAGGATTTTACCTGCAAGCCGGTTCTTACTCCGGCTGGTGTGTGTACAAGCAGAGCCTCAAGTACGGCGATACTGACATTTACTTGGCTCTTGCGAACGCTGAGGACCTGAAAGCTGCTGCCTAGGGGGCACTATGGAACCGATCGTTGTAGAGATCAAAGTTAAAACGGAGCTGACTCCGGCCAAGCGCAAAATCAGAGGATACAGCATAGACTTGAACGTCAACGGGGAGTTCGTCGCCTGGAGTTGGGCTTACACAGAAGAGGAATTAAAGGAAAAAATGAAAACCTTGTTGATGGACACCATTCACGGCAAGATCTAAAAGTCCCCTGAGCGCGCGCCTTTGCCACGTGAAAGGAGGGAGGCAGAGGTATACCCTGAGAGGACTCAAAACTGGAGGCAAAATGAAAAGATATATCCTGCGCTTCTCATCAAGCAAAAACACGGTAGAAATCCGAGTCCTCGCAGAATCCGACCGGGAGGCACGTATCTTGGGATTCCAAAGGCTCATGGCACTCATTCAGGGAGATCGCTCTTTCGGCTCCTACGCAAGCTACCACCTGCTAGAGGGAGGGTTATCAGAACTCAAGGGCGTCAGTGGCAAGAACTAATACGGAAAATATTTTCCCGCCGGCTCCCGTGGGCTGGCATAACCACAGGGCAAGTGCCCCACAAGGAGACCGTAATGTCGAAGATTCGCTTGCAGTTTGGGTTGACCGAGGAGTACCGCCGGGAGGTGTTCAAGGCCACCGGCCATGTCCTTCCTGACGTCGTACTGAGGGAGGAGGAGGCTGAGAGCCTCTCGTCAGAGACGCGCGGAGCCCTGGCGTCCTTGGGCGTCTCCGGCACCTATGATCTGCGCTTCCCCTTGCACCTCAGCAACTCCGAGCGGCTCTACCAGCACTACGAAATACCTAACACGCCGGAGCAAACGGAGAAAGTAGTCCTGGGTTTCTTCGTGGCGAAAGCCGCGAGACAGGCAGAGTATGAGCGCAAGCAGGAGTCGGACCTGGAGGCAATCATACAACAATTGGATCTCAACCTCCAGAAGGAGCATCCTGGCTACTGGACCATAGACTCCAGATGGAAGCACTTCGCTCGCTACTCCTACGCCTGCACACTGATGCGTGGATGCAAAGAAAAGACTGAGGCCTATCAAGCCCGGCTCCGGTGGGAGCAGCAGGCGAAAGAAGAGGCGGAGAAGCAAGAGCGGGAGGCCCGCGAAGCCGACAAGAAAGCCTGGATCGAAGCGCACGGCTCCGACTTCCTCAAGACCGCGATCGAGGAGGGTTACAATTGCCAGAGGCTCTACGTAGAGGGGCGCGCACGGATGGAGTTCCCCGGCTTCTTGGTGGACTTCCGGAACCAGGCGCAATGGAAGCCGCGTCCTTGCCCCTCCCCTGAGGCGCTGGCCGAGTCCATCGCGGTCAAGGGCCGCGTTGTCTGGCTCACCTACTTGCCGGAAGAGATCTACGGCGGGGAGGAGCTGCCGGCAGAGGCGGTCGTGATCAAGGACTTCCTCGGCAAATACGGTCTTGTCAAAACCGTGGTGTAATGGAGGGGTAAGCTATGACGAAGTACTTGTACCAAGTGCTATTTGGGGGTGCTGCCGGGGCAGCTTTTGGGGCTCTTGTCGCGGCGGTGGCTGGAGTAACCCAGGACCCCGAGATGAGATTCGTGGTGATTATCGCTGCAAGCGTGACTGGCGTCATTGCCATCATATGTGTAGAAAGATTCTCTAAAAAGTCGAAAGAGGAGAAGCAGTATGAATAAGAGAGAGCGCCCCGTGATTGTGACCACAAGCTACCGTGGCGTATTTTTTGGGTATGCTACAGATACAGACGGAGAAACTATCCTCCTCAAACGCGCACGCCTCTGTGTCTACTGGAGTACAGACTTGCGTGGGTTTATGGGTCTGGCCTCTTATGGCCCTAACAAGGAGTGCCGGATAGGACCAGCCGCTGACATTACCTTGCGCGGTATAACCGCCGTAGTCGAGATCGGGGTAGAAGCTGCCGAACGGTGGGAGGCCGCGCCGTGGAAATAATACAAAAACCCCTACAGGATTGGACTTGTAAAGATATTGGCTACGGCTCCGGCGACGGCTACGGCGACGGCGACGGCGACGGCGACGGCTACGGCTACGGCTACGGCTA
>ERZ1292644.195-Hain-H14-01um-R2-195-length-43705-cov-8_pt1 | contig 43705 bp, 66 predicted proteins | sample MGYA00564402_ERZ1292644 | MGnify/ENA primary metagenome ERZ1292644 (study PRJEB36523, sample SAMEA6512644) | groundwater metagenome | collected 2019-01-09 | study: AquaDiva: Metagenomics assemblies of 32 groundwater samples
GTTCTTCTCTGTCACTGATTCCGGTGGAAGCTTGATGATCTTGTGCGTCCACTTTGGAATATGATGTATAGACGGTGCAATCGCGGCACCCATTGCCTTCTCAGCAGAGACCATGATGCCACCATCGCCTCCCCATAGCAGATACCCTACCATTCCCTGCTGTGGCCCTGACAGCACCGCAACGCATGCGCAGTGAAGCTCAGTAACCGTCGATTTCTTTGCCTGTGACCACCCTGACATTCGCCGATCGCCACCGCCTTCCTCGTCCCTCAATCCGTCATTGTCCCACCATTGCAACTTCGCGCCATCGACCACTGAATGCACCACTAGCTGGTGGATCTTTTCCCACTTTCTTGAGAACAGAACGATTTCCGTTGGCTGCAAGCCAGGTCCGCCGGCGTTTTTGAGGCACTGATCGTCTCACGCCCAGTCAATGGCCTTGCATGCGGCGTCTTCTCAAAGTATCCCGTCTTCTCTGTTAGCTGCAATCCATCAACGAACGATCCCTTGCATTCACCGATTTTTTCATCGCCATTCCATGCTTCCAATGCAAAGTCTTGGCGTAGCATGGCGGGGCCAACGTGAATCATCGGAGAAAAAGCAGTGAAGCAGGCAGTGGTTTCCTGGCGGGTCGATGGGTTGACAAAGTGGACAATGAAGGAAGTCTTTTCCTTCTCATTGCGATAGATGACAAGGCGGGCATGCCCCATTCCGTACGTGGTATAGGCTAAGCGCATCGTCTCTCCTTCCCTGTGTTTCAGAAATACTGTATACATTCCTAGTATACACACAAAAACAAGCTCTACCATAGGAAGTTGTCAATTTGGAACGTTTGGTTACGGGTTGAGGCTACCAATCGGATGCCAAGAAAAAGGGTACTCTATTCGAATACCCACAAGAGGCCTTTCACATTATTTCGAAAGTTTATCGTTTAGCATCGGAACCTCTTCCTTTTGAGAATAACAAGTTTGTAAGGATCTGTCAAGGTAGCTCTGCTTTGTGGTACTAGTTTCTGCTTGAGTTAAGTGCGCTTCTAGGGGGATACGAGGACAATTCTTAGTCTTCTTTGAGGTCAGTGAAAAATTCCTGGAAGGAAATGTCGAAGGCTGCAACGATGGTGTCCACATATTGAAATTTCGTTCCACTTTTGCCAGTTTCGATCTTGCTAATTGTTTCACGCACAAGCCCAGACCTCTCTGCCAGCTTTTCCTGGCTCCATTTCCTCTTTTCGCGGAGGTCTTTCACTCTCCTGCCAAAGACGACTCGAAACAATTCTCGCATGTGCACAGCTCATCAGTAGTGTTTCCTACAAGGCTAGTGTAGCGAGCCAACAAATACCATGAATCTCAGCGTCACATCACATTGAAGAGCTGTGGTATCATATGCTGATGTGCTTTATTTACATCGTTGCACAAGATCTGGGGGATATTTGATGAAATCGAACCTTCTGTATTTTAGAAATTATGTCCAAGGTGCTGCAATGTCCATGCGTCGACTGTCAGTGACATCACGGCTTTTCATTGTATTTTCATCGTTTGCTGTCATTGAGAGCCTGGTTATTTTTACTACGATCCACGGGATAAAGCGTGGTGTAGCCTTATATTTGGTACTCACGGGTGTACTTGCAGCCTGGCTATTTCCCTGGCGGGCAGCGATTGCGTTGGAGTTTGCATTGCTCCTTATTTACATGGCGATCAGCATTGCTCTCGATAAATCATGGATGGAGCAGATGATGCTGGTCTTTGCTGGCGGGGTATTCATGGATCTTTTTGTCGTTGCGTGCATCGGATGCCTACGAAGTGCACTGGACAAAGGGGAGGCGGCGAACCGGAAAGAGCGGGAGTTGAACGCGATGAAGGATCGCTTCATCGCACATGTCAATCACAAATTGCGCAATCCGCTCATGGAGATTCAATGTTCGCTTGATGTCATTGCATCGGGCGAGGCATCGACTGAAGAATGCAACTATTTCTTGGGCTGTGCAATTCAGGGATGTCGCGAACTTGAACGAATGACAGGTAACCTTGGTGCCATGCGTGATGATTACGATATTTCGTCCCCATGCATGCGTGTATTCAATCTTGAGAGCACGCTCTATGATATCCTGCGCAATGTGAATACGCGGGATCATCCTTTAAACATCGATATCTCTGACGATATCGTTGTACGAGGCGACTCTCAGCAGGTTCGTCAGGTAATGCTCAATCTGCTCTCCAATGCATTCAAGTATACTCCTTGCAATGCATTAGTTACCGTGCGTGCATGGAAAGATGCAGAGGACGCATGTGTCTGTGTACAAGATCAAGGCCTCGGCATTTCCCGTTCACAGATCCCATATCTCTTCCAGAAATTTAGCCAATTTGAGCAGAACATCGCAACGAAACGTATGCAAGGGGTTGGTCTGGGACTCTACGTCTGTCGACGCTTTATCGAGAATATGGGCGGGCGCATCTGGGTTGATAGTACGGAAGGACAGGGGAGTCGCTTTTATTTTTTTATGCCATTGGTCGTGCGACGTGATGCATTGCTGACAAAGGCTGTAATAAGAGAGAGAGAGGACATTAATGTGTAAAATCATCATATGCGAAGATGGCGCGGTGCTACGAAAAATATTCAAGGCGTACTTTTCACGGCAAACGAAGCACGAAGGGCATATTGCATCGGACGGCTTTGAAGGCTTGGATCTCATCGAACGTGAGCACCCCGACCTAGTGCTCACGGATATCTCAATGCCAAACCTTGACGGGTTTCAATTAGCGCAGTCTATCAGGGAGAACCCTGCCTTGATGACTATCCCGATTATCTTTATCACTGGCTTTGATCAGCGAGATGATAGAAAAGAGGCAGAGCAGTATAATCCAGTAGGATATCTCGTGAAACCGTTTAAAGAACCTGACATGTGGAATGCAATTGAGGACGCACTCAAGGAAAGCGAGGTGGGGAGTTGAAAAGACGGCATAAGTCACTCACAACATTGAGACAAAGCATAGAACCATGGCCTGTCCGCGTCAGCCTCATCGTCTCTGCCGTTCTGCTCTCGTTCTTTGCCTGGACAAAGTTGATCGACGTACTTGCCATGAGCGGACTGGAAGCTCATGGCATATGCCTGTTGTGGTTCCCTGGTTTGATCACACTTTTCGTAGGATCTGATGTGCTGATAGGTGCGTCTTACGTTTCGATTTCCACGACGCTTATCCTTTTAGTTTATCATGCCCGTCGATCTATCCCATTTCAATGGGTATTCATGGCTTTTGGCGCATTTATCGTTTTATGTGGCATAGGGCATTTCGTAGATATTTGGACGCTGTGGATGCCGGTCTATTGGCTGTCAGGGACAGTGAGGTTATTGACGGCAATTGCATCCGTGACGACAGCGATGGCATTGCCCTGGCAATTCCCAAAGGTGTTCGCTTTGATCAAAAACAATGAAGAATTGAAGGAATCGCATCGTATTCTTGACCAGGAAGCAACAAGCCAGAACAAGCCGCTGACAGTCCTTGCTCAAGAATTGATCCGCACGTCCCGCATGCAGCGCGATTTCGTCGCCATTGCCAGCCATGAAACACGCACTGCGCTCGCTGGTATCCAGGGCCTCAGTGAGTTGATGCGTGAGGGCGGATCAAGTCCAGATGAAGTTAAAGAATACTCATCTGATATCTTCAGCGAGGCTGAACGTCTCAACCGCATGATCAACGATCTGCTTGATTTGGAAAAAATGAAGTCAGGACGCGTAGAAATGAAACCAGAGCATGTAGACATCAATGTCCTGATCAAGAAAGTAGTTAGGCATTCCCGGAAAACCTCAAAACATACCTTTCGTCTTCGGCTAGATACTACACTTCCAAATTGCGTGTGTGACTCTGACAAGATTGAGCAGGTGCTCGCCAACTTGCTCTCGAATGCTCTGAAGTATTCGCCTCCAGAAGAGGAAATTGCTGTGGGAAGCCGTGTTGAGCAGGGAATGGCGCGGGTGTGGATTGAAGACCATGGCATCGGTGTTCCTCCAGAGTCACGCGAGGAGATCTTTGCCCCGTATAGTCGAATAGGAGAAAAGACGCGCTACATTCAAGGCACGGGCCTGGGGCTCTCAATCTCACGCGAGATTATGCGTGCCCACAACGGACGCATCTGGGTCGAGAGCTCTGGGGAGAACAAAGGCAGCGTATTTTATTTTACGGTTCCCCTGGCAAATTAACGCAAATTTAATTGACATCTGCGAATGCAGAGCATAAGCTCTGCTCTTATCAAAAAGGCAATTCCTGGATAACATTACACAAGGAGGTTCACCATGCAAGGTCTCATTTTTGTGACTTGGGATCGATTTTTGTCCGAACAATTTAGCAACTCTGATGCCATAGATGCGTCTAGGGAAGCAATGAAAGGTACAGAGGCAGAGCATGCTTTGACCTCGCGGATTTACGACGACGAGATCATTGTCAATGCAGTGGGAGCAGTGTCGCAGGCAACGGGTATCCCTGCCCCTACTCTACTCAGGATGTATGGAAGATATTTTATCAACAATAATCTCACGAACCATCTCTGTACATATTTACTCTCGCAGGCTCATAGTGCACGTGATTTGCTACTGATCATGGGAAATGCTCATAAGCAGATGAGGAACACGTCGGTCAAGAACTCTGCGCCGCTCTTTGCTTATGCAACGCTTGACAGGGACTCCGATGATCTCCTTATTCGCTATGATAGTCATCGCAAGCTCTGTCCTGTGCTTGTTGGGGCAGTCCAAGGCGCATCTGATCTCTATGATGAAAAAATAGAGATCAATGAGCGCTCCTGCATGCAGCATGGAGATACATCGTGTCTCATGGAAATACGTTTCGATCGAAAGACAGAGGCGCTCACTGATCTCTCACAGAGGAATAGAGAGAGTGAGCAACGATGGATGGCAGATATTGTGCTCTATAGTTTGTCATTCAGAGAGAGATACACGCTTTCTGATATCATGAGCATATTGCGTGTTAATCCTGCCATGCCTGGCAAGTACGTGCGGCCAAGTTTTATTATCAACGCCGTCAATCGGCTACATCATGCGGGTCTCGTTGCATCCACGGCGGATTCAGGGGATGCACTGCCATCGCGACGTTATTGGCGCGTGGATGTGTAGGGGTTTCAGAGGGCTGCTGCCTAGTGGCTCTCTGCCAATGCAGCCCGTCGCCTTTCACCGGCCTCCTTGAGACCAACGCGTTTAACGAGCTTGTCCCATTCACGATCTCCAGGAATGAGCCACGGTGGCAGTTTTTGCCGTGGCTTCTGCACTGCACTCACGGGTTGTTCAATGACTTCTTGGACTGGCTCTGCGAGTGGCTCAACGGAAATTGGCATAACTTCTTGCACTGGCATCAGAGGCTCAACCACTGCCTCTCCTGGAGCATGCATTGTACACCAGGCCCTGCCATAGACATCATAGCTATCCAGGGTCTCACCGCACTCAAAGCAATATTCCTCACAGTCATCGCCATTCTCTGCCATCACAGGGAAATGCTCTGCACACCATGCCTGTCCATAGACATCCTCGCTAACAGAAGACAGGCTGCACACCTTGCACTGCTCCCTCGCTACGAAGCCACAATCAATGGCGTCAATGAGTCCTGCGCGGTCCGTGAGCCACATCTCATTGATATCATGGCTTGTCGGTACCCACCGTTTTGCCTCGCTTATCCTTGACTTCCACCAACGCGCTGCTTTGTCCCCGCCTTCATCGTTGTCATGGACAAGTGCAACGGAGTCGCAGAGTGAGAGCTTCATGATCCATCGTTCTTCACAGGCTCCATTGGTCGACCCTGTGGCTACCACGGCAATCCCTGATGTCCCTGCCTCTTGCATTGCCTGTTCCATGGCCACCGCATCGAAGACGCCCTCACACACCACTGTCTTGCCCTTGAATTCAAGGCCTTCATAGCCATACAGTGCGTTGGCACTGCCCTTGACGTTCCAGTATCGGTCCTTCTTCTGGTTTGTGGCCCGTCGGATCTCGATCTTCCAAACCTGCCCTTGTCCAAGGTAAGGCAATGTGATCCCGCGTGGTAGCCACAGTTTTTCGTTGAGTCCCCAGTCATCAGGGTGATCCACTGCCCAATCTCTGGGATTGTACCCAAAGTCATGGGTGTCAATGAAATCATCGGTAAGTCCTCGATCTCGCAGCCACTGCAATGCCTTTGCCCCTGCCTCAGACCATAAAGCCTTCTTACACATCTTCCAGAACCACTCTGCATTCCACTGCCACTCAAGGCAAGGCGCACCGTCAATCCCCGCCTTCGTTGCCTTCACGGATCTGCCTTGTGATCGATGAGAGCCATGGGATACATCACCGATACTCTTTGAACCGTCAATGATGGCACGGGCTTCAGCGAGTGAGATACCTTCTTTGTCACGCAGGAGCATCTCGGCAGTCGCCCAGTAACCACACTGCCTACAGAACGCGTGTGGGGGCATCTCCTTTCCCCTGTAAACGTCCTCATAGGGGCGAATAACGAAGCGGTCATCGCCACCACATTGGGGACACGCTGAGTTCCACTGCTTGCTCGTTGCTTTGCGAGGAGATGCATAGCGGGCGATGGTATCTAAGAGGGGTTGGGTCATGGCTGGGTCTCCTTTGCAATTGGATAGAGCATTCCTTCATATTTCACGCCTTCAAACTCTGCTTTAGCCTGTATGCCGAATGGCATTTTATACGCTTCGACTGCGATAGGCTTGTGCATGTCTAACCACCATTGTGGCTTTACCTTCAAGTCGCTGAGATCTGGGATAGATGACGGGCGTCTAGTTCTTTTTGTTCTCACAGCTATGACTCCTCTCCCTGATTTCCTGGTTTTCTCCCTGCAAGCCAAGGCTTTTCTTTGATCTCTTTAAGCCTCATTGCATCTTCCAATGTGATATAGCGCTTATTATTTCTCAGAAAACGATGTTTCTCTATTTCAAATGTCTTAATCCAATCGTGAAGCGTTACTGTGTTTAACCCTATAAGCTTGGCAGCGTCTCCAATGCTGAGATATTCCGGTTCCTCGCTCATCCCTGATTCTCCTCGCTTTCACTGATTGGCACCCTGTACCTCTTCGTCTTCCCAGCATCGATCTCCTCGAGTGCCCCGATATCGAGCATCCCTCTGATAATCTTCACAAGCTCATTGCTATCAGCGCCGCGCCCTGCACGCTGTGAAATTATGCGCTTCGTTGGCGGGAGTGGATGGCTCTCCGTGTACGCATTGACACAGGCAACAATGCGTTCCTCGATGCCTTCATTGACCGTTGCGATTGGTTCGTTGATGGCAACGAACACAGCGTGCAGGTTCGCTCTCCATCGCTCGCAGATCTCCTGCCCCAGTGCCCAGTGCTTTAGCTCAATGACATTGTTGTTCTCAAGGCTTGCAGCGAGCATTGCAATACGCAGGGCCTTGGCAGCAAAGCGAGCATAGTTGCTATCGAGATCGGTATTGGCGCTGCCATGCACCATGTGAATCAGTGCCTCCCTGTAGGCATAGAACGCATCTTCCACACCTGCTCCAAAGAAAACTTCGTTCTCAGGGAATTTGCCACGCGTGACCTTGAACTTGCCAGGATTATCAGGGTCATCTTCAATGAGGGTCGGTGGTATTCCAAGCCTCTCATTCCACCTGATGAGAGGCTCAAGGACATCAGTGGGAGCCTGGAAGCGTTCATTGGGCATCCTGCCAGTTCGCAGAGGATCGTCTGCATTGGGGCCGATCACTGCCACCCTAGCCCAAAAGCCGTTGCCCCATTCCTGAGAGCCTCGCTTGGCAGAGGTCTTGAGATCCGATGGTGTGACATTGGCTAACAATGCCAGGTAAGGGCAGATAACCTTGTCCTCACCGCGCCCAATGGTTGTCAGCGTATACTCGTCCTCACCTCTATCTAATTCCCGCATCATCCCTGAGAATTCCTGTTTCGGACCTGACTTCTTTTTCATCTCTGAGATGAACTGCTCAAATTCGTCTAGGAACCAACTACGCTGCCCGCTGAATGCAATGCCTCTCTCGATGGCAGTGCGTTCAGAGCCGGTCAATGTAGTGTAGTTCGTTGGCACAACGCCCGTCATGGTCTTGATGAAGCTCTGTGGGGTATGATTGTTGCCCATGAGCAGGTACCCCATCCCTGCCTGCTTGAGTGTCTTTGTCCCCACTGCCGTCGTCTCTGACTTTGCAAAGATGCCTGACCTGGCACAGAGCGTGATGTACAACATTGTATACTGCATCGACGCCCCCAGCGGCAATGCAATGCGCCTCGCTGCCACCGTGGACAACAGCCACAGTCCCACGGCCTCATGGAAACCATCGTATCCGCTGGGTGAGAGCCGTTTCGAGAACTTGATGTACCGTTCAAGCCACAGACACGCCCCTTTGGAGAGCCCTGCGGGAAGTTGCGCCGACTCTGGCAATAGCTGCATCACACCAGGGATTGGCACTGCTTTCCCTGACCTCCTCGCTATCGATGCAGGTCTGAGCAGATCGTACTTGGGATTGTGCCGTGAGAGGCTTTCAAAGGCCCGTGCAATGGCTTCCCTGCCTCCGTCGTGGCCGTATTCCTTGAAACCATCGTCATAGGCTTCTTTGATCTTACCGACCTGTTCACTGAAGCCATTGAGGTCAGGAAGGGCAACGGGCTCATTGCCATTTACAAGGCTTTCGATGTATTGCCGTGCTGATTCTAGTGTGTGATCATCGGTCATGGTGTTGACCTCAAAATATCTGTAGATGAAAATCGTTGTGTGCTTCCCTGAAATCGAAGCACACAACGATGGGAATTAGCTATGTCCAACAATGTCCACTTTCGCACCCAAACAGCCCCGGTTGATCTTCTTTGGAGAAATCAACCTCATCGAGTGGCGTGTGAGAATCATGCAACCACACGCCACCTTTTTTGTCCTTCTCTCGTGTCTCTTTGTCGAGCTGGACAGCTTTGGCAAAATCCTGAGGATAGAACATCTTGAGTCGCTGCCACTGGCTATTACGCCGATGTGGGCACATCCAGCAGGAAGATTTTGGCGGCTCAGGCCATCCGTAATCCATGATGAGCTGCTTGCACATGGCTCGGCTCATTGACACTCCAAAATTCGCACTCACAGGCATATTGCAGAGAGGCCACTGCGTTTCGCACCACTGCACATCAGAAGGATGAAGTCTTTCCACCTCGTCAGTAGATATCCCGAGCCAGTTGATGCATGTCTGTACGCCTTTGGATCGGATATAGCGACGTACCACGCGCAGTTTCCATTCATTTGAGCAAAAGTTGGAGAGCTTGCCAGTTTGCGTATAGGCGGGGATGAGCAATGTCTCTACTCCATCTTTCTCTCGATAGAGATCAACAGTAGCGAGGTTATGTCCAACTGTTTCAATGCGCAGATCAATTGTTGCTAGCAGAGGAGCAACATGCTCCTCTGTGTACTCGAATGTTTCCGTTGCCTCGCGTCCTGTATCAGCAAAAATGATCATGTCCGGTCTTGGCAACTTCCCTGTTGCGACAAGGATGGCTATAGCGATGGATTGAGTTCCACCCCCAAAACTCCAGATGATTGGCTTGTTCATGCGATTACCTCCCTCACTGCTCTTGCTATAGCCCTACCTAGTGGCAGGGGGACGCCATTGCCAACGGCCTTGATGGCCCCTGCTGTCGTGAAATTAGGGAGATCAAAATCATCGGGTAGCCCCTGCAATCGCTTGGCTTGAACAAAGGCTTCCTTAGTTTTCCATCCCATGTATTTGAGCTTTGTCTGGTTATCTGTAGGAATTCCAGGCTTGGGAACGCCACTAGCACATACCGCCGGTGCCCATTCCACTTCCTGGAATAACTCACCTGGGATGTCCAGACGGCGCCCGTCACGCGTGCCAAAGGAGATACGCCGTGTTCGATGTTGCACACCGCCGCACCATCGATTGTCAAAGAGTTGTGCACGGACTTCGTAGCCAGGCACCGATGGCAATGGAGCATCAGGGACATTCTCCATGAGGAACCAAGAGGGCTGTGCCTCTGCTATGCATCTCTCGAATTCTGGAATAAGGTTCTCTGCTATCTTGCCGCCGTTGTGTTCCACCACATAGCGAAGCCTTGAGAACGCCTGGCAGGGAGGACCTCCAATGATGCCGTCGAAACGCCCTGCAGGTGGATGGAACCTTTTGATGTTGCCACCCCAGAGGAGGTCAGGGCCTCGCACAATGCAGAAGCCCTCCTCTTCGAACGCCTGATCTAGAAGCCCAATACCCGGAAAGAGAGAAAGTACTAGCATCTCGATCCCCTCCCCTCCCACAGCGTTGCGATGCTTACCCCTGAGATACGCTGAAAAGCCTTGGTCCAGTCCTGGGATGACCATCGCTGCGACACGGGGCTATTGTTGCCTACAACGCCAATCTTTTCCTTTTTGTCCCCGCAGGAGATATACATGTCCCACATGCCATAACTACCAATCTGAGTACTGCTGGCAGGGGTAGCAATGATATAGCACCCGAACATTCTGCCAAGTGCCTCTATCTGATGACGCGTGAGAGGCTTGCTCATGACACCACCTCGCTTTCCTTGCTAGCAGTGAAGTGCGTCGCTTCTCGCAGGAGATCCACTGCCATCGCAGAAAAGAGCAGATCCGGCTCGTAGTTGCCAACCCCGCCGTCGAGCATCGTAACAATATTCTCTTGCTTCTTTTGCAGGATGCTATCGATTTTTGCATCCACGGGATTGACGAACTGCGGGATCTGCAACCACATTGAAATCATGGTCCTGGTCTGTCCAATGCGCTCAATGCGTCCCTCTCCTTGTTCCACCTCTCCTGGAGTCCAGGGCCTGTCAGTGAGAATGACATAGTTTGCAGCGTGCAGCGTCACGCCAACGCCACCAGCTCCGTAGATCCCCACAAACACGCGCTTCTTTCCTGCCTGAAAGTTGTCAACCATTGGCTGGCGGTCTTTGCCAGGAGTGTCGCCACTCATCACAAACACTCCAAAGTACTCAGCAATCCGATCGGCAGTATCCTTGTATGCACAGAACACAATGCAGGCCGCAGGTTTGTGAGGACGGTTCTCTCGCTTGGCTTCCTCCTCTGCGATGCGGTCCTCTTCAAAGATGTCACAAATGATATCAATGGTTGCCCTTGCCTTAGCACGGGACCCTGCGTGGCGAAACTGTCCAAGTTGCACCAGAGCCTGCCCTGACTCAATACGTTGCCGTTCCGTTGCAATCAGTGTTGCCGTGGCACGTGCTTTAACCACCGCCAACTCTTTTGCAGGGACAAGGCTATGAGGGTCAGGGCATTCCTTGAGTTGCTCTTTAGTAAACTTTTCTTGTAGCCATTCGCCTATTTCCGCATTGATCTTCCCTGGCAGCTTTGTCTCTTTGAATTCCCTCATCTTCTCTTCAACGCGTGCTTCATACTCTGCCCACATCGCCCTGACCTCATTGCGGTAGCTCTCTGCCTCTGCCGATGTAAGTTCCACTGGAACTAATTTACGGATCTTGGCAGGGAGGTCAAGGCATTGATCCTTGCGCCTTCGTAGCACACCACGAGGAGAGTCAACGATCTTGCGATGCAACTCATCGAGGTACGCCGCGCCGGTTACGTCCCACTGGCTGTACTCTGTGGTTTGCGCAGCGCAGTAGCGCTTCTCAAAGTCAAGTCTCTTTTTCTTGATCTGATCATGGGCGGGGCTGCCATCGCTTTTCTCAATGTAGACCAATGGATGCTTGCATGCCAGGAGCAGGGGATAGATGTTAGACGGGCGTCCGTTCTTCGATGGGGTCCCTGTGGCACAGATGACAGCCTCTGCCTTCCATGCCAACTCAAGGAACTTCTTCGTTCTCTGCGAACGCATGTTCTGATACGCTTGAGACTCATCACAGACAAGAATGAATTTATCGGGTATGTCAGTAGGGCAGCTATCATGTGTGAAGTATTCAATCGGCACGCCGCACCAACCCGCCTCACGTACCCAGTTGGCACGGAGCGTCTTGGGGCCAACAACGATCACACGGCAATCCTCTGCCTGCATGTATGCCTTGGCTATCATTGACCCTGAAGCCGTTTTCCCCAGCCCGGGGTCGTGGGCAAGGATGCCACTCTGCCACTCAATCATCAATCTTATGGCCTCTTTTTGATGCCCGTAGAGTGTCCTGTCCCCAACGGGCACATCGAGATCGCCAAGACTTGCAATGAGCTTCTCAACGCGTTCCCTTGCAAGCCTTGCCTTCTCCTCTGCAATGCGTTGCGCTTCTCCGCGTTTTCGTCGCTCAGCATTGATCATTTCCAGGACTTCAGGGACTACCTTGAAATCAGGGAAGGCTGCAATGATGCGCTCTGCATATTCCAAGGGAACTTGCCAGTACTTGAAGACTTTCCCGTCTTTCTCATCTTCCACGAACTGCACTTTTGCCATAGCAGGATTGATGACCCTGAGTCCATCGACTTCCTCCTTGATGGCCCTGATCTTTCTAAGGTTGCTTTGGAAGTCGGGGACACCGGCGGGAAACATCACGCCCAGCAGACCGTCTTTGAGGCCGATCACACGGGCCTGTGATTGCGTTGGCTGTTGCATCTGGGCAGTGTTCTCACGGGAATGCTGTGAACGTTGCCATGCCTCTTCCTTGCGGCGTGCAATGGACTGCACTGACTCTTCAATGGGGAGCAGGAAGCCTGCGGGGGTGAGTTGCTTGGGTTGGTACTTGTTAAGCATTCTGCGAGCCGCCATGAGTTGCTTTGCCGTCAGGGGATACTGCTTGTTGGCAAGGTCTCTGCCGAAGATAGCATCGATCTTATTGAAGCCCTTGTGGTCAATGTCCCCCGCGCCATCACAGCATGCAGCGAGATAGCGGAGGGCGCAAAGGATTTGCTGCTCTGCCTCTGGGTAGTCGAGTTCGTCGGCAGAAAGATACTCTTTCGTTTGAAACGACTCTTGATAGTTTGTCTCGATCATTGTTTTGTAACCTTCTTTCGAATGTGTGAAAATGCTACTTCCACAGTAACACATCCACACTAAACTGTCAAGAGTTGTTTCCACTGAAAGAGAAATCCGCTGAGGCAAGGACTATCCTTGCCTCAGCACTGCTTTCATCGCGACCTGTGTGTCATCACGGCCAACACAGCGAACTTCATTGAGTGGAACATAGGCATCAGGGATGACAGGGATGCCTGCGATGCATCCTTCAATGAGAAAGGGAAAGTAGTGCCATCGGTTATCCTGCATCTGAAAAATAGAGAGGGGGTTGAGACGGATTTGCATAGGGGCTTCATTGCACGCAGCGAAATGCAGAGAGATCTCGCGGTGCACAAGTTCTTCGATCTCTGAAGATCGTTGCTGTACAGTGGCTGGTGCGGAGTTGAGCCACGAGTCATCGCGTTGCTGCTCTGGCGTGGGCAACGGTTGGTGCGCTGGCAAAAGCGCGTATTTCCTTAAAGCTACCATAGGTTTTCTCCTCCGTAATTTGCGATAATATATCATCTAGTTCTGCTTTCTCTGCCTTGACATCAGGGACTTCAGCGACACGAAGAATGACAATGACATACGGCGTGCATCCTTTAATGACGCGTTTGTGCTGCTCTCCATTGGATATCCTCTTATCGTCGATTTGCAGGTGTGCTGTCAAGATGTCCTGGAGTACCTTGACACGGTTGTCCACGTCGCTCTCGTTGTCTTTGAAGAATTCCCACAGCTCAAAGTCAAGGCAGATCGTTGTATCTTCTCGGAGTGCACAGACAGCCAATGGTTCCTGCCATGATTGCCAAAGAGGCGGCACTGGGCATCGAAGACGCCACGAAGCCTCTTGTATGTAGACTTCTGCTTTGGGGTCCGTGTAGGTGGTGCCATAGTAGGGTTTCTTGCCTGCAAGGTAGTCAGCGGCACTGTAGTCCTTGCGCTCACGGACTCCCGTGCGTTTGGCATGGTTGATCGATGGCGGCATTGGCATCCGGGCCATGAGAACGAGTTGATTAGGTAGGATAGTGATGTGCATAGATACCTCCGAGAGATTGAATATTTAGGATATCTCACCCATAGATAAAGTGTCAAGAGTTGTTCCTACTGAAAATCTACTCTTTCAATTGAAACAAAACTTGATACTTTGTAGCAGATATGCTACCATTGAATTACCCGTACGTACAAGGAGAAAAACCGATGATAGACATTGCATCCAAAGAAAAGACACTGACATCCCGGCAATGCATTGAACTCTTTGCAGAGCTTGGACACCCCATCCCTGACCATGAGTGGTACAACGCTGTGAGCAGAGGGCAGATCAATTCTGTGTCAAGGACATCACAGAAGCGCTTTGCACGCGCTGATGTCGTTGCACTCATTGCATACAAAAAGCGCATTGCAGGACTACTCACACTTAAGCAGGTCGCAGAGCGGATTAGGGAGCATTTACCAACAGCCTTTCAGCATTCATCGCAAGTCTCCAGGCTCAAAAACAGCGGGCGAATCAAACCTGCACCAGACATTGATGGCGAGGATCTCTTTGAGTTCGCTGACGTCGATGAGCTTATCCCTCAGCTTATCCGTGAGGAGAAGGAAAGACTCGCGGCAGATCGGCTTATGGCAAGCAAGGAAGCGTGGAATTGGATCAATGCACGCCTGGCAGTAGATGGTCATGAAGACCGAACGATAAGCCTGGATCTCTTTTACCACTGGGTTGGGAACGAAAAAATCCCGATCGATCGCAAGGTCCCTGGCAAGAATGGCAAGTTCCTGTCCTGGCGCTTCAGCGAGGAGTCACTGCTGCAAGCGCCGTGCTTCAATGTCATCCCTGAGATGCCGGAGGTCGAACAGATAGTGGACATTACATCAACGAGGCAGATCCCTGAGATCGAGGCAGCGTGGGGAGGCGAATTAGTGACAAAAAGAGGCATTAAGGAGGAAGGGGTCCATTCTTACCACGCCGTGAGCAAGAAGAAAGAGAAGCGACGTGTGCATGAAGTTGCGCATCTAGGCAATAACATCCTCTTCCCCAAGGCTTACATTCCCTTGAAGCAGCAGCGGCGTCCCAAGGAAGACATTGATCTCGACTAGAGGATAGCCTCTTCAGCTATCCTCTTTTTTTATTCGGAACAACTCTTGACACTTTCTCCCACGCCAAAATCCCACGATTTCCCCTGCTTCACAGCACTCCCTGGCGACACGGCTTCTATCCTTGCTCTAGGAGATTTTACTTTCGGCAGGAACAACTCTTGACACTTTGCCGCTGATGTGCTATTATAAGGATAGCAAATTTCACATTTAGAAAGGTTAAAGATTATGAACAATGGTTACGATTTCGGTAGCGACATCGATGTCATTGAACCCGCCCCTGAGCATCCTCGAGTGCAATGGTTTCATCGCAGAAACTTCGTTGACTCCGCAGGGAAAGCCAAGGGCCTCACGGTCGGATGGCATTCCCAGCAAGGTCTTTGGGAGGAGTGGGATACGGCCTGTGCCGTAGCGGGCTTCCGCACGATCCACCTGAAACAAGGCGGGGAGATTGTCCCCTACTGGCAGTTAGGCTCCAATGCAGAGAACGAAGACGAGTGGGGATCTGCTGCTCCCTTTGTCCTTGCCAAGGGTTGTCACAGCGAAGCAGAGATGGGCAATGGGTCCCGTGGCTTCAACGGTGTCAGGGCAGGCATTGTCTACGCCTGGGCTCCCCGTGAGAGCGGTGTCCCCCGCAAGGTCTTGAAATGCAGAGGGATGCTCCCAGAAGTCTACGATCGTCCTGTGGTCTTCGTTGTTGGTGGACAGGCCATGGTTGATTGCATGCTTGCTGCTCTTGGCAAGGATGGGCACTACAGAGTACTCCGTGCCAACAATGCTCGCTTGGAGAAGCAAGGCATTGCAACGAAGACACCGTACTGGGGCTTTCGATTGCGACTCATGCCGGGGGAAGACGTTGATGCCAAGGGCAAGGGTGGATCATCGGAGGTAACACGGATCATCACTGGCATTCCACGCGAGATCACTGACGAATTCCTGGCAAGCCACCACGTCGGGGAACATCGCCAGATGGTGCAGGATGAGATCAAGGCAAGCAACTATTCCATTGAATGGTCAATGCAGGTCTCACAGGAGATCTATGGTGGCACTGAGGAGGCAGAGTCATTCGATGCATCTCCAGGGGAATCCAGTGACTTCGGTGAGAACTTTGATCATCCATTTGATAGCGAGGAGTCAGCTCCCAAACCTCCTGCCAAGCCACAGCCATCGAACTCAACGAGGCCAAGCGACGAAGAACTGGGCAGGGTTCCAGGTACGGCTCTGCTGCCACAACGCAAGATCCTGCGTGACAAGCTGAAGCAGTTCGATCTTGCAAGGAAACCAGGCCTATCCCGTGAGGACGCCGTGAAGCACATCGTTGCTCTGCAAAGCAAGCATTGATCGTCCCTGAATTGCAGCGAGAATTCTCTGAAGGCAAGGAGAATCCTCGCTTTTTTGCGTGTAGACAAAAATTGGTTGCACAAGCCATAACAAATCTACTATTAATACATCTATCTCTACAGTAATACTCTTGCTTTCAATCCTAGTTCAGAGATATACTCGAATAATATTTTTTCGTGGTAGGTGGCAAGGGAGGCGTGGAAAACAGCCCACAAGGATGTGACCAAGGAGAAATTTTATGCCAGTTGAAACCCCTTCCGGTCGACTTCTGCCAACCGATGAGTACGCAGCTATCTACCTGTCTCTTTCCGACCAGCCCACCATGCAACTCCCTGCTCTTCCATTTCCTGCCAAGCAGTTTAAATCTTCTGCACAGAAGAAACCTACAGGAATCTGGAGACCCCCCGCAGATGCCACTGAATGCCATGTGCAGCATAGTAAGCTCGCTGACCAGTCAAGGACCTACTTCGGCGTCAATGGCAGAAAATACACGATTGAGTCTGCTTCCTGCATGGAATTCTGCATGTTCCTTGAGGAGCATGGCTATGATACTTGCGCCTACAGTGAACCCATTGTTCCTGGCAACAATCCTGCCCGTGCCGCTGGCATGGTACGCCGTGATGCAGCGAATGCACTGCTAGACGCGGGCAGGCTTCGATTACTACGCACAGGGGAAGGCAGTGGAATGTTGTTCTACCTTGCACCACCAAGGGGATGCAAGGAGCTTGCCAATGAGATGCGGTGGAAGATGGATTTTTGCTGCTCTGCCTGTCACAGTATTGAAGGAACGCTCGCAAAGCATATACTGACGGATAGAAGAGAAGTCATGTTGTGTTGCAGGGCGAGCAGACTGCTGGCAGATTATCCTCACTTGCCACAGAAGCTACCTCCGTGCGATCAATGGGACGGGCCTGTAGATGATCCAGGGTGGGACGATGCATGCCTGGATGACTAAGCTGCCAAGGAAGGCGCTTTTTTGTTACACAAGGTTAATATTTGTTCATAAAAATACAAATGTCTTGCTCTGCGATGGTGCAGTGGTTTTCGTTGGATTGCCTCTTGACAATGCGCATTCAATGAGTGTACAATGTAAATATGAAAGGAGGCATTGATATGATTAAGACACCAACGAACATGCGGCTCTCTGAAGAAGCCAGAATGCTTATGAAGCGACTGGGTCAAAAGCTAGGGCTTACTGATACGTCGGTTATGGAAATGGCGATTCGGAAGTTAGCAGAAACGGAGGGGGTAAGGAAGGAACAGCTAGTAGCCACCAAGTAGTGTAAATGTAGTTTTGTTTGTAGCCCCGGCGATGGTAGGACATCCCGGAGCCGTGATGATTGAAAGGATAATTTTCAACCATGCCTAACAATGTACCAGCAATGGTCCAACATTGCAACCAAGCAGTTCTTACCACAAATTTGATTGCGCAAGCTTACGAGACAACAGATAAGATTGTTTGGCAAAATTTCGATCGGAACAGAGATCACTTCGTTTTAGGGAAGCACTACTTCTTGCTAGAAGGCGAAATGCTGAACGAGTTCAAGATCTGTAACCCTCAAATTGAGGGTCTGTCTAAAAATGCTCGAAGCCTTTTGCTTTGGACAAAGAAGGGTGCGTTCTTGGTTGCAAAGTCCATCAACACGGACGTCGCTTGGAACGTCTATGAGGAACTTGTAGATTTCTACTTCGAAGCTCGAGAAGTAACTGAACGTACCACTAAAGAGCAACTCCAGAACGAATTAGCAATGCTGCAATTCGTGCAAACAGCCGTAGACCAGATCTCCCAGTCAATCTCCCAACGTTGGATTGTAGAAGACGCAGAGAGGGTCTTTTATGGTAAATCCGCGATGGATCACCTCCGTCTTGAAGTAGGACGTGCAAATAGAGGATATACCGAGGTTGCCAAATACTTCCACGGCAAGAATGTCTTTGATGGGTTTGACGCCAGAGGACGCTTAGCTAAGATGCAGATGGACATTCGCAATGGGCGGGTAGTAGAGACTCAAATGCGCATTCCATTCAGCAACGATCAGCATCCGCGTTAAAACGTAGTACATCACATAGCGACTAACTAACCCCCGACGGCAGTGAGGGCATCGTCTCTCACTGCCTACACCTTGATCCTCCCTGCCCGGCACAGAACATCGATGAGATAGCACACCTGGCAGAGGACAATCCAGGTCTGATCGCGTCGCACGGCATGGAGATGCGCAATGTAGCTCTCCTTGCCTTCCACTGATCTGTGCACGGCCCCGTGTGTGGTTCCACATTGTTGGCAGTGCAGCCTACGTCTAGTCATTGCTGTCCTTGCTTTCCCCTGATTTGCCGTTGTAATGCAATGCCAATCTCCCCACCAGTGAATAGTCCTCCATGTGATACAGTGTCGTCGGTGGAATGGCATTGAGAATGAGTTGCCCGAGTCTCAACTCAGGATGCTTTGCCCAGATCTCGAGCAGTCTACCAAGGACCTCCTCCTTGTCATCATTGGTTGCAGCGCGGCCCAGTGGCAGGCATTGATCATCGTCGTCCTCTTCATTGACTTGCATTGCCTCTGCCCTCAGCGCCTCATTCTCTGCACTGAGTCTCTCTATCTTTGCCCTCAATGCCTCATCCTCGTCTGCCTTGACTTGTGCAGTGAGTGCAGCGTTCTCTCGTTGGATCATTGCCCACTCATCGGGCGTCGGTGTGAGCTGATCGGCAAAGCGTTCAGCGAAGTGCTCCATGAAATCCTTGACTTGCTCAGGGCTTGCAGTGCATCCGGGATCGCCAAGGATGATCGGGCTGTCAGCCTTGCCATCAAAGATTGCTGTGAGCTCATCGAGACGTTGCTCCTCCTTGTCTGTCAGTGGTCGCACGGGCTGTGCCATGATATCCTTGAGTGCAAGGCCCTCAGTGCTCTCCTCTGAGTCCTCAAAGGGCAAGCCAGTGCATGCATTGTTGTGCAGAGACGGTCCCATCAATTGCCGGATGAACTGCTCTTCAAGGAGAGAGGCAGTGGGATCAATGGAGGCAGGGCTGTCAGTGTCACTCATTGCTTGCCTCGCTTTCCTTGAAGACATTGAGTGCTTCTATCGCGTCAACGGACTCTCTCGATATATGATACAAATTGCCAGCAAGTCGTTGCTTTTCTTCTATTGTCATCTGCTTTTTACGCAACGCATCTATCACAGTGGTCACTGGACACTCTGATTCAAGCAAGTGCAGAAGCTGCTCAACTGTCGTTGTCTCTGCCCAAGGATCAATGACTTCCCTGATGACAATGCTTGCGTTGCGCTTCTCTGCATCCTCTAATCGATCTGCTATGGCATGGATGACTTGACGCCATCGTTCAACCCATTCTTCTAATCGAGTGAGACGCGTTTCAATGTCCTTGCTTCGCTCTTCAATGGTGGCTATGCGTTCGGGGGTAGTCGCTGCAGGTGCAAGGTTCTTCTGCTTCTCCCTGTCCTCCCTATATGCTGCACTCCATCCACTATTGTATGGAGATCTATGGTCTGCAATGGCTTCTTTGGCTTCTTCGTAACCTCGCTGGTATTCCGGGTCTTCAGTGTGGATCATTGATTTTTCCTTTCAACTAGAACAAGTCTTGACAGAGTTATCCACAAGTGTGGATAAGATGTTTATAAGTTGGGATGGATGGATGGACGCTATGGATATTCCTCCCATAGCGTCCTTTTGTAGTACATGTGTATGTCAACCTTGCGAACTTTTGTAGTAGGGTTAGCAGACTTATCAAGGCCTATGCTAAAGAGTCCATTGTTGACTGCTATCTGAAATTGTTCCATATCCCATACTGCCCTAAGAATAACCCCATCTACCTGCTTCTTAAGCCATTCTAGAGCCCCTGGCTTATATCCATTACCACCAACCAGGATGATAGTAGGTATGGCTGTTGTTCTGATGTTGTCGACAAGATAGGGGTATTTTTCGTCAATTGAACCTTTGACCTGCTGCCACTTACACTCAAAGATGAGGTCATTGGGAAAAAGCATCTTGTCGACAAGGAAAAGGTCAACGATTCTCCGACCTCGTTCTCCGTAAGCAGTTTCTCCGACGTTGACACCGCGTGCATAGTATTTTCCAGAAGTGATGAGTGCGCGTTTGTTAAACAAGTTCTTTCCATTAGAGCTTTCTTCATAGCTATGCTCTTTTAGTGCATGCTCAACAAACTTCTCAAGTCGGATGCCAGTACGGTTAGCTTTCCATCCCCCGTTATTCATTGGTTAATCTCCTCTGCATGGCTTCAAAGAATGCAGTATCTTGTTCTATACCTTTGAACTTTCTACCCAGGTCCTTCGCTGCTTCCCCTGTTGACCCCACGCCCGCAAAGCCATCAAAGACCATATCCCCTCTATTGCTACTTACTTCTATGAAATGCTTCAATACTTGCACGGGTTTTTGTGTAGGATGCAGGGTCTCTTTCTGTGCATTCTCAAGCCGCTCATTCCCTCCACATCGCGGCGTCTCAATAAAATTATGCATCTCCTTTCCATCCCCTAACCAGTGCAGAGTATACTCTTTCCCTTTTACAAAGAAGATGATGTATTCAACCGTGCTCCGAAACGTTACCTTTTCACCTTGAGGCGCTGGGTTCGTCTTGTGCCAGACAATAGAGATTTTTACATCTAGTCCTACACGCTCTAGAGATGCCATCAGGTAGGATAGGTAGACATCAGAGGTGAAAACATAGCCGCTTCCTCCCTCTTTCAAAATGCGGTTCCACTCTTGTGTCCAGACATCGAACAGTGCTATGAATTGCTCGCGGTCGTATTTGTCCCACTCTCCAAAGTCTTGAGATATGCTTGTTCTGTTCTCAAATGTAAATTTACGTTCGTTTGCTATGTTGTAAGGTGGATCTGTGACAATGAGGTCAATGCTGCCATCTCCGATATCCTTGACCTTCTCATAGAAATCACCGTGAACAAGGTAGATACTGTTCTTTTGTTCCCATTCTTCCTTGATGGCATCCATAAGCTTGTCTAGTTTGGGGTGTAGTCCAAAGCAGGTTTTATTTTTCTCATCCTTGCTCTTTGTCCATTCAGAGTCATAAGCACCGCTATATATCCCCTTTACTAGCTTGTCTGTGTAAGTGTCTCCCAAATCCCCTAGCTTAGCAGTAGCATACTCTTTCATCTCATTGCGGGCTCGGTACGCTTTTGCCAGTTCGGTGAATTTACCTTTGCTGATAGGCTTGTCTTTATCTGGGTTGGCAAAAGCTTGAACAAGTTCTAATTGCTGCTCTGCTTTGAGGTCTAGGATGATACGAAGCAAGGTCTCAGAGAATCCGACGGTCGTCGGATTCTCTCCGACGGCATCTGTGTCTGACGCAGAAGTCTTTTTCTCAGAAGTCGTCGGATTTTCAAAGGAGCTTGAGATTATCTCCCATGCCTTCTCATCAATCTGCCTTAAGAGGCTATAATTGCTAACCTTGTCCTCACCCCATCCTAGCATGTCCCCTACTTGTTTTTGGGTATATCGCTTCTTGTCTCTCTCATCCTTCTCAGCAAGCCTATCCCATATGAATTTTGCATACGTAACCATTGTCATCGGAACTGACGTAGTAGACGCGCTATTCGATTGAATAGCTAATCTGTACATTTCTTCCTCTGACAGACCGTGTTTTACCAGACACGGGATTAGCGATATTCCCTCTTTCTCGGCACTTACTGTTCTATGATTGCCCTCAACAAGCATGTAGGTACCATCTTCCAAGGGTGCCACGGTGATAGGGTAATTCTCAAGGAACCCGAATTTCCTCATGCTTTCTTGTATGCGTTCTAATCCAGAAGGACTTAAGTCACGCACTGGCAGCTTAGAGACAATCTTCTCTGGAGGTATCATCACAAAACTTGGGGTCTCAATATCAATTGCCATTGCCGCTGCCTCCTTGCTTCTTCACTGCCTTTTCAGTGCTATCAACGCCATTCTTTGATCTGCGACGGCTAATCGCCCCGCCAAGCCTCCCTGCACGTACAGCCTCTTCTGTCGTCCATTTATGGGCTTTCCCTGCCGCCCAAGCTGCCTTTCCGCCTTTGCTAGCAATTTCACGCTTTTTCTCTGGAGTCATCCCTGAAAACCCTCTGCCTCGTTTTCCTGTTTCTGCCAAAATTGCGCGTCCTCCCTTGGTGTTCGATGATGAAAGTGTCAAGAGTTGTTTCAATTGAAAGAAGAATGCCCTTCCAAGATTGAAGAGCTATTGTTCTATTCTACCAAAATGCTGAGGTAGTTGCAAGCATGATGAGGTTTGTCCTATAATGTCAAAACCCGGTGCCACTGAAAGACAAAGAGAAAGCCCTGATGCTCATTGGTATCAGGGCCTCAGCAATTTTCACTAAAGAAGGGCTATGCACGATCTGCTGTATAGCGTAGCAGAGGAGGCATAGAGTTGTCAAGGAAGACCCAAAGATTTAATCATTGCGAAACATCGATTGTCGGTGCCCTCACTGCTCTTGCAAGGACGCGTCAATGCCAGGTGTTCATGGATGGCAATGAGATCAGCATTGTGCACCATGACAGGGCAACGCGTATCGGTGCGATCGATGATATACACGGAATGACACTGAAGTCATTGATAGATATTTTTGAAGAGGCAAGGAAAGACTAGCAATGGGAGGGATGTGTTGACGAAGAAGCGCGATAGGGAATATGGACCCAAGCCGCAAGATGTCCCGCTGAAGAGAGAAGAGTTGCCGCGCAAACCAGCTAAGAAAGCATCGAGTTATTGCAAGAAGGGCAAGGCAGAGCATGTCTTTGAACTCAATGATGTCATGAACTACTCAAGGATATGGTGCATAAAAGTCTATTGCTGTACAGTGTGCGGCAAGAAAAAGTACTCAAAGGGAAAGAGGGAGATATAGATGCAAAAACCATCACAGAAGTCACTGCTTGCTGCATTGGCTATCAGTGCAGGGAACAAGGCAATCAGTAGGATCGACGATAATCAATGCTTAGTCGTGGAAAGACGATGGGCCGGTGACGATGACTATTACATCGCACACCTGGTTGATCTCAAGGAGGGCAAGGTGATCGATTGCCGTGACAAGCTTGTGGGACCGGACGCTTTGCAGGATTGGGCTGACAACTGTGTATTCGATGTAACCATTGATGTCCTGGATAAGCGATGGAGCAGCATGGGAGAGGTGATGCTGCAGAAGACAGTCAACATAATAGCAGAGTGGATAAGAGACAATGTTAGCACTGGAAGATCTTAAACGGTACGAGACGGTCTATACGTGGACATGTTTGCAGAGGCCACAAGAGAAGCCGATCGGCATGGCAATGGCCTCAGAGTGGACACCGATGGCGACGTGTTTCAGTGATTTGTTCCCTGAAAGGCAGTGGTGTGTCATGTATCACGGGGTGTTCATGGATGGAGGGAAGCTGTTCGATGCTCCCTATTGGATGAGTCGAGCCGTGAGCCTCTGCGATAGACATAGGGGTGTGTTGATCAGGTGCAAGGATTTCAGGGACATCCTCGTGAGGGCAAGGGAGTAGCCATGGAGACGGTGATCATCATTGCAGGGGTCCTTGCCTTCGTTGGCTCTTTCATTGCATGGCCGGTGAAAGGCAAGGATGACTGTGATGGCGATGAGAGGGCGTGGTAGCCTACAAGTCAAGGTATGTAGAGCTTGAAAACTCTGGTCTGACATGCTGATATCTGCTAGGAGTGCGCAAATCTGCATGCCCCAATGTCTCCTGGATAAGCCTTAGTGGTGCCCCTTTCTCCATTGCATGCGTTGCGTGGGCATGGCGAAACCAATGAGTAGATGCTTTCGCAACTCCTGCCCTTTCAGCATAACCTTTTACGATCTTCCATACCTGGGTTTCAGTGAGCCGTCCTTGGTTCGTTGATTTGCGAGAGCGAAAAACATAGTCTGCGGGCATAGCATCCTGCGGGCAGATTGACATCAACTCATCCCAGACAACTTTGTGCAGGGGAATAGAGCGCGTCTTGTTCCTTTTGCCAAAGACAGTAACCTGACCTCCAGATGCCGTTTCTTGCACATCTTCCCACTGAAGACCGCACAACTCAGCACATCTAATACCACTGCCATAGAGAAGCAGGAGCATTGCATGATTGCGTTTATTATCCCGCGCTTCATAGATGATGTTCTGCACTTGGCTGGTAGAGAGTATTCTTTGAGCAAGCTTATCTTTCCCCTCTGGCAGTAGCTGGGCAGCCCCGACGTTAAAGTCAATATACTTTGTTCTAGAGGCAAAAGTCAGAAGAGACTTGACTGCTGCCATTTTACGTGATTGCGTTGAAACTTCCTTGTGTTCAGATTTCAAGTGATCAGCATAATCCTGAGTGTCTTTGAGCGTAACACCCTTAATGGTAGCACTTCTGTTATGCTTTTCAAGGAATGCATAGAAATCGCTGATATCCTTGAGATAAGCCCTTTTTGTATGTTTACTCCTTTTTGAGCGTAACCACAGTTCAATGGTGGTAGAATCTTCTCTAACTACTAAATCACTTGATGGGGTAACAATGATTTCTTGCTCCATGTAAAAATCTCCTTTTGAATGCATGATAATGGTAATTATCATGCATTCATTTTATCCCATCAATGCCACCTATGTCAATTCCTTGCTTCCCATTGTTGGCCTTTGCTAAGCCTTGCCCATCCTTGTCAATCTTTGATATCATAGCCATGCATTGATTAAAACCCGTTCAAACAGAAAGATTTTTTACTCATGCCCAACATTGAACAAGACAAACGTGACGCCGCCAAGCGTGCTCACAAACTCCTCCATATCCGACCTGCAGAGTCCTGGGCTATCCTGGACACCGAGACGACATCGCTTTACGGTGTCGTCGTTGAGATTGGAGTCATCGCACCTGATGGCATCACGCTTTTCCACAGCCTGGTCAACCCTGAATGCCCCGTGTCCGAGGAAGCCCGTGCAAAGCATGGAATAACCGATGAGGATCTGAGCGCTGCCCCGCGTCTCCCTGGCATCTGGGACGCTCTTCGAGAGGCATTGGAGGGCAGGGATGTCCTTGTGTCCTACAATGCGAGCTTTGATATGGCGAGGCTAACGCAGAGTGCGCAACGCTACAAACTGCCAATGATCTCGCAGAAGTGGGGATGTGCTATGCAACTGTACTCTCAATTCGTTGGCAACTGGTCAACGAGGCACGCGTCGTACACCTGGGTGCCACTCAATGGCAATCATCGTGCCATCGGGGACTGCCTTGCTTGCCTTGGGAAGATCCGTGAGATGGCAAGGGAATACGTTGCAGAAGGGGAACGGAGTGCACAAGTTTGATATCTACACCGACACGAGCGGCGATACTATCTTATTCTGCAAAAGATGTGGTGAGTCTTATTTTATGTGCAGAGATAAGAACACCTACACAGCGAATCTTTCCTGGCAGTCCATGCCCTTCCATGACATCAGTGGCAAACTCATTGACTGTCCAACGAGGCCATGCAACAAGCGATGGTGGCAGAGAAAATGAGACCCCCGCGTTATGCCCTCTATGACCCAGACAAGACTCTTGAGCTTCCTGCTATCATGATGCGCCGGCGTGCCTTGCTTTCCCGTGCGAGGCGTGGCAAGCGAAGTGAGACGGGGATGCTCCGTGGTCATGCAATGCGATGCCAGGAGGAACGTCGCTTCCACTGGGTGCCACTGATTATCTTTGCAGTGGTTTCGTTGGCGATCCTTGCATGCGTGGCAATTCAGTGGGATGAGGCTATGGTTGCAGTGGAGAAGATTTTGGAGAAGATAGTGTACTAGGGCAATCGCAGTTCTCTGCCTCGCAGGCCGGTGTGTGGCACTGCTGGCAACGCGGGCAAAGATCTTGTGCACAGTCAATGCAGAGACCTTCCATGTAGCCGCCGCAGCAGCTGCACTCTTCATCGTGTAGGAAGTCTTCGTAGTCCAGGTGGTCATAGTCGTCCTGGAAAGTCAGTGAGTTCAATGCATCACCTCCATCTCTTTCGGGTAGCGCGCCATCGGCTCTTCATAGATTCCATCGCTTGCAGTGCTCTCAATGTTGACCTCAATGTATGCAATGATCATCGACAGAAGATCAAACTCTGCCATTGGTGGTACAATGTGCCGTCGCGGTGCAGGCAATGCAGCATTGAGCTTATCACCGCCATCAGTGGGAGCCGTGTGACTTTCCTTCCCAAGTTCTCTTTCAATGCCTTTCATCAACGCGATAAGTGCCACGTTTGACTCTCTACTTGACAGTGTGCGTTCCTTGCGTTCAACGCACGCCGGGTATCCCCTTGGCTGATCCGTGCTCTTCACTGCAATGCCGTGATATCCAAGGTTCGCAAAGCCAAGGCAGAGCGGCACGATCCACGTCATCGCGGGGATGAGAATATCCCATCCGGTTGCAGGGTTGGGCACTAGCATGACATAGCACGGGTATACGAGGAACATGATGGTAGCGAGCAAGATGTAGAATGCAGAGTGTTTGTTCACGGGCTTTCCCCGCTTTCTCCTTGACCATCATTGCTCTCGACTCTGATCCGATCCCCAACCTGCAACTGCACGAGCATGCCATGCCCGAAGGGACACGGATAGCCTTGCGGTATCCGTGCGCCTGGCGATGACTTCATGGCATTGTTCCATGCGTCCTTGAGGACCTGTGTAAGTGCAACGTCTTGATATGTACCACACGTCTTGCAGTAATAGATCATTCAACGCCACCTTATCCTATTCCGCTCAACAAAATAATGGGCACCGCAACTACATAAAAGCGACGGTGATATAGTAATACCCTGCTCATTCTCAGTGATACGATGATCAGATAGACTTCCAGGCTCTTTGCAGAGTGGGCAACCGATAAACCAGTATTGCCGTTTGACATCGCAGGTCATCTCACTTGGCAGCAGTTCAAGGATGTCCTTGTCTACCAATGTGATTTCAGTGAGCTTCTCTGTCATTTCCTCGCTCTCTCCTCGATCATCATTGCATGCAACGCTGCACATGGCGGACAAAGACTCAAAGGTGGTCTCAGTGAAAAGTGTCGCAGCATTGCCTTGATGGCAGTGATTGCTCTGTGGATCATTGCCTCTTTTCCCCGAAATCAATGTCATCACATAGAACCTTCAGTGCTGTTTCACAGATTTTCAGCGGTGTCAATGATGCAAGGTCTTTCAATGTGAAATATCCTGCCCATTCTCCATCTGTAAGCAAAGAAAGCCCTCTCGTCGATATTTCACCCAAGAAGAGATCGCTTGCAAAGTCCTCACGCCCCACAGAGAAAACCATGATGCAGCTCTCTTGCATCCGCTGCAACACTTGCCATGCAGTGTCCATGCTTTCCGTGTAGGCAGGGACCTCAGCATCGGATGCAGGGAGATCCATGACCCTATCGTGCGCGAGCATATTCTTTTGTGCAGATGTAAGATCTTTCCATGTGATCATTGGGATGCCTCGCTCTCCTTGAGTATCATTGTACGCAATGCGCAACACTGCGGGCAAAGACTCAATGATGGATACATTGGCAGGCGTCGCCTTCGATGCCTCTCCATGATTTGAGCCATGGCATGCAGGGTGTGCATTGTTTGCCTTGCATCCTTAATTGCGTTGATGATACTGCGGATCATTGCCCTTCCTCGCTTTTCCCTGCAATCGTTGAGTCCACAACGGGACCCGATGGCTGGTACACATTGGAGCATAATGCAAAGTCAATGCGTATACTCTGCATCTCTTTGATTGCCTCATTGAACTTTCTCAGATCCTCATCGATGGGTGGCAGTGTCTCCTCAATGTCCACATCGAAGTCGATGCGTTGCGCACTGCTCAGCAGAATGAGATGAGCGTCTGTTTTACTGTCCATTGTCTATTCCAATTCCCAGCCGTCGCTGCAAGTATCGCAGAATAGCAGTGTTCCTGTCCTTGTCAACCGATGTCCATTCAGTGCTGCCATCAGGGTTGTGTACCATGTAATCCGCAGTGACATCATCGAAGCTCACAGTGATAATATCATTGATCTGCACACGGCCCTTTACATGGATTGTTCCATGGCGTTCAAGGGTGAAATGCAACGCATAGACATCGCGTTCATCGAAGGCAGTGGGATGCTTCTCCATAAAATATCCTTTCAGTTGAAACAACTCTTGACACTTTCTTCCTGCCATCTTAGCACAGCCATGCCCCGACGCGCAACGATCAAGCCATGATGGGCAGGGGTGTGCAATGCAGAGTCCATGACTATAAGCAATGTTTGCTCATTGATGCATCATCGATTTCAGGGATATAGCAGGGTGGAACGGTGCATTCGATGCAAGAGCGGTGATGGGCAGAGGGATCGAAGTGTTGCAGTGTTGCAGTGATGTAGCAGTGGGGTGCAACGCATGTGCGGTGGCTTGCAGTGCGGGTTCATTGCCATGTGTTGCAGTGTCGCAGGAAAAACCTATAAAAGAGACAAGGGAAAGGAGAATAATGCAGAATAAAGTTCTCCTCTTATATATACATCCTATTACTACTACTACCTATACCATCATACCATCATATCATCATCATTACATCTTTAAATAACGTATTATAGGTATATAAAGGATATAAGACTATTTTATATGTATGTAGATGCATAAGTATAGATATCTTCTGCCATAAGAGAAGAATAATGGATGCTTTTCTCTTGTCTCCTATCTCTTATAGTCTTTTTAACTGCAACACTGCAACATGCTACACTTGCCACCCTCAAGCCGCTCTGCAAGTGGGCTTACAATGTGTAGCACCTTTTTCGACACTTGCAACACTTCGCTGCCTATCTTCTGCATCTTTTGCACGCAAATACATACCCCTGCAAAGTGTTGACAGGGGTGATATCATAAGGGGAGACAAGAGAAATAGAAAAAGAGAGTCTCCTGTTCTTCACTAAAAGACTCTCTAGAAAGAGGTTTTATGAGTACCCCTGCGACAGTTTATACAAGCCAGGACATCCTGGCAATGCTGCAAGGTCCTGCCTTGCTTCCAACGCTGAATGACCCTGTGGAACTACGTCAATTCATTGCTGCCATGGAGAAAGGCCTTGAATTTCTCAGGGAGCATGAGCGAAGAATATTCCCTGATCAGGCACCGGAACCAGGGAGGATTCGGCGCAATCGAAGCGCTCCCAGGCATGACCCTGCTGACACAGAATGGCAGTATGATCGAGTGTTGCGTGTGACGAAAAAGTTAGAGGAGAACCTAAAAAGGTCTCCGACAAAGAGAGAGATTTTTCGCTACATCAGAGTCGTTGATTTTGGAGATCTTACTCAATTGATCGACGACTTGGTACGTGGGAGGAAGTTGAAAGAAATTATCCGTAAGGGTCATGAATACTATCATGTTCTTACTTTGCAAGAGGTGAGAAGAGAAGAGGAGACTAATCGTTCTCCGATGGGGCACATTCAAATCAAGGATCAATTGGTAGCTGTCTATGATGGTGTCTCTGGGCGGCTTCGCAATGGAGGCATCTACTATATCATTGATGGCAATGAAACCCTCTGCTATCTTCGAGAGTCGGAGGAAGGCATTGCAGTCCAGGATTGGATCGAAGCAGGTGATAGATTTTGCCCTATGTCTTGCGACGATTAGCCCTAACATGACATTCGATGCTCTCATTGACAAGCTCTGCTGTCAGTGATACAATCTCTTCGATCTTCCCGGATGTCACCTTTAGAGATAACGAAATCCCCTGACTTCAACGCTGTCAGGGGATTTTATCGTTGATGATACAATGACCATAGGCTCTGAAAAGCGGGAGGTATTCCATGGGAAGCTCTCAATAGGTGATAGGTGTAAAGCCGCCCGAGGTCTACGGATTTCGGCCCTGAGAGATAGGAGTCAGCCATCTGAAACACGGTGTGAGCTAATTCTATACAAGTTAGCCGGGACTGCCCTGCATCTCAGTGAATGCAGGGCTTTTCTTTGCCCAGCCCCACCGCCTTGCACCGCGTGTCATGGCTGGGCACTGTCCATCAATGGTATAATCAGAAAAAGACAAGGAGAAAGCAATGCCATTTGATCTAACAAATATTAGAAAGATGATTGAAGGTGAAGACGCTCAGCATTCGGAAATATACGCAGCTAAGGTTACGCTTACTGCTGATATCTCAATTATGCTATCGGAGACGCCAGAAGGTAAAACATACTATTCAACAAGCATATACTTCCCTCCCGACAAAGATCTAGACCCGAACGATGACTCTGAGCATGAGGCAGTAGCAAGTTTAGGATGGCTGGAGCGTGAGGACGATGAAATAACCTCATTAGACGAAGTGATCCGCCTACTAGGGATAGCACCAGATGCAGAGATATGGGAGTCTGATCAATGACGCCAAGGAGTCCTAATATGTCACAAACCCGCATCTATAAAGGCCCACTTCCGCCATCAATGCATCCCAGGCGTGCCACAGGGCTATTCACTGCATTTCTCCCTGTGGGCAACGCCATCAATGAGCGCGGCCTTGCAGAGTCAGCGAGGGCACGTCTGCTCATGGAGCGCCGACGCAAAGGCAAGGATGCTACACAAGGAAAAGACATTGCCAATCCCTGATCGGCAGTGATATCATGGCCTCTGACCATGCTAACAATGTGTGCCATGACCGCCTGTAGCTCAGTAGAGAGTGTCCTGGGTATGCCAGGGAGGTGTTGGTGCAACTCCAGCCAGACGGCTTATACTCATAGCGAGAGGCCATTCACTGAATTGATCAGTGAATGGCCTCGTATTTTGCATGGGACAAGAATGTTTACTGCTATTCTTGTCCCTCACCGCTGCGCATCCAGGCATAGAATTCCTCCGCAACTATCTCGGCCTTGGCCTTGGTTCTTGCCTTCCAGCGTTGGGTATACCCAACGCTCTTTGCCCGATGGTCCCTTTGCCATTGCCCTCTCTTGTCTTTGTATTTCTCGTTTTGGCACCTTATGCACAGGCGGCCCGACCTTGGAAACCGTCGCTTTTCCGACTCTTTTTCGCTGCATTGCTTGCAAAAACGAGGCTTCTTTGTAGTTTTGTTGCTTTTGTCTTCCATTAATTCTGCATACTTAACCATGTTACCCAATCGATACCATTGGGCACATATTCTCCTTCTCCCTGTTTCATGAGAAACCTTGCCATGATCTCCGCTATGCGGGTATCACGGGCCTGCTCCTCGTAAAGCATCGCATTTACAACGCAGTCATTGAACTGCGTTGACGTACGCATTCGGTGTACGTCAAGGACTTCAATGATATCAATGTCTTCCATTGTCTTCTCCTGTATTCATCTAGATGTTACATATCTTCATGCATCTAGAGTAGCACAGAGATGCTGCCCTGTCAAGCCCTTCTTTGTATTTGGCGCTGAGAGCCTCGTACGGCCCCTCAAATTTCATACGCCCCCTGATATGAAAAACTTTGTCATTGCCACTCCTTGACTCTCTCGTTGATACACCAATGCTTTCCCGTGACCCACCTTTGGACGCTTCACCGAATCCATTGACCATGCCATGGCATCACTGCTTTTTCTCTTTCAGCAGGAACAACTCTTGACATTTTCGTCATAGTAGAGTATGATGATCTCAACAATTATTGTGTAGCTGATTTAGAAAGAGAGAGAACCTATTGAACACAGAGAGTAACTCTGCCTACACTGAATCCTGCCCACAGTGCAAGGGCAAAATCAAGATCCTCTACAGTTGGGGAGTCTGGTGCTGTAGTACATGTAAAGTCAAGATCTGCCAGACAAGAGAAGATGGGATCACCAAGATTGAACCTCTGGCGGTCTTTCGCATTGATCCCCTGGAAAGGTCAAGCAATGCCTGACAACGATCTCACCGCAATCATGGCCGTCGCAGATCGCACGGCCATTCACGGACCGCTCACGGATACGCAACGTGACGCGGCACTGCAAGCCATTGAGCATCTGCGATTGTCAATGCCGGTCTTCCTGGACGAGGTTTCGAAGCTGCTCAATGGCAACGCTGAGGATGCAATGAGTGCTCACAGCCTTGCCATGCAGGGTCATCGGTTGGCAAGGGATCTCCATGAGGTCTGCAAGGCTGTCTGGCAGATCGAGAACGATCTCATCTCGCAGTACAAGCTAGGAAGCCCGGCGTTGGGCAAGGAGGAAACATCGTGAGCACAAAAGCTGAAGATCTGCAAGCCCTGCCCTATCACAGCCCTCAAGGGAAGGCCTCGCCTAAGAACATCAAGATGCTCTGTGAGGTTAGGGCTGGTGAGATTATCTATGTCGTTGGGCGGTGGCTCCATCCCTTCTGCTCCAACAACGTCTACCGTGTCCGTGTCCTTGAGAACCAACGCATCACCAATGACACCCGCCGTATCATCGGTGAACTCATCGATTTCAAGGACAGCTCAGGGCAGTTGTTCAGGGTGGATGTGGCAAGGAAAGGACAAGGATGAGCAAAGAAGAGGCATCGATGCAACGGCTCACTGATTGCTATGAGCGCATACAGAAAGCACGGTCTCAAGAGATGAAGGACTCCATGCTTTGTCAGGTAGTCGTGTCACTTTCTGCATATGCTCCTGATACAGTTAGAGAAAAGGCTTTAGAGCTTTTGCGGCTTTACAATTCAGAGGAGAGAATAGCCATGGATATCGAGAAAGGCATTGCACCCACTGGAAATCAGTATATCTCGTTTGTCGCGAAATATAACGAAAAGTACACTCTTGTTGCCTGTGGCAAGACCTTGCGATGCGCATTGAGAGCAGAGAATAACCACGATTTCCATGCTCCATATACGCATTTCGAGCAAGAGCAAGTAAAAGCCGTTCTGCCCTTTCTGCAAGCCTTTGCAGAGACGGGAACATTCGGGACTCCTGCAGAAGAGGAGATCGAAGAGGATGAGGACGAAGAGCAAACCATCATGCAAGAGCTCGCTGCCATGCAGGAGGCCGTGATAGCCATGGCCGCAAACATTGTCGATCAAGGACAGCGCATTGAAGCCCTTGTCAAGACTACGGCGACATTGAATTACCAATGCTATGAGCAGGAGAAGCGCGTCAAGGCTCTAGAGGCATTGGTGCAGGAATGGGCAACGATCGGCACTAGTGATTTTTACACGAAAGTTTACGAGGAGCTTCAAGAAAAGACCGCTAAGCTCTTGGGGATAGACGATGCCAGCTCTGACACCCCGTGAAATCGATGTCCTACGCCTTGTCGCCAAGGGTCTCACTGATGACGACATTGCAGTCTCACTGAGCATCAAGGCGACAACAGTGAGATCGCACCTCTGCCATATTCGGCAGAAGCTTGGAATGCCATCACGGTTGCACGTGCGTGACCATGCATGGCGCGTAAAACTAGCATTGTATACACTAAGGCAGGGATGGCTTCCTTTCAGTGCTATCCCTGCAATCGGAGGAAAACAGCAATGATTGACCGTGAAACACTTGGAAGAATCGTTCGCTTGGCCTGGGTTGAGTGGGCACGTGAGCAGCCCAGTCCCAAACCATCCTGGCTCAAGCCTTGGGAGGAACTCTCTGAGACAGGCAGAGAAGCCGATCGACGCATCGGCGAGTTCACTGCGAACTTTGTGCTCAGTGAGCACAATCCGCTCAGTGAGTACCAGGAAGAAGTACAACGCACAACGGGCACAAAGACCTATGGTGAAACGCTCGTTATGGCTGTGATGGGCCTTGCAGGTGAGACAGGCGAAGTTTGTGATATTCTCAAGAAACACGTTTTTCACGATCATGAGTTAGATAGAGGAAAAATCGTCAAGGAATGCGGCGATGTGCTCTGGTACCTTACTTGCCTTTGCAATACACTCGATGTTCCCCTCAGTGAAGTCATTGAGGTCAATGTGGATAAGCTGCGTCGTCGTTATCCATCTGGGTTTGACACTGAGAGATCCAGGAACAGGGAGGAAACCAATAATGGGGAATAATGCAGCCTATAGCTCATTTGAGCATACAATCATCACTATCTATGATCACGGCGTTCTCACACTGCCTCTCCTTGACGTCCTTGCAAAGGACTACGAAGGCATGGATGTAGACTCTGGCGGTAGTCGAGATCTGAAAACCAAGGACGGCAAGACTCTTGAGGAGATCTGCATTGGGCTCGTAGATCCTTCGTGGGTCCCTGTGAAAGGCGATGATACTTGGTATTCCGACCCAGATCATTGGGAATGGGATGAGGAATATAACAAGTGGAACGAAATTCGTCATGGAAGGTGGGGGTGGTGTTGATGGCAATGCGTTCCGTGAAATCCCCTGATCAAGTCGGGGCACGTCGTATGCGCCATGGTGGTGTGCCACAAAAATACATTTTGAGCGAACAAGGTCGCCGCTTGCTCTCTGAGTGTTACGATGGCACATCAGCGCGTATCGATGAATTGCAGCGGTATCTTGGCGTCCCTCGCTACATTGTGCATCGATGGGCAAGAGAGATGCATCTTACTGGCTCTAGAGGAGCAAATTGGGCAAAAGAGGAAATTGCCTATCTCGAAAAGCATATCAATTCAAAGCGATCAGAGAATATCGCGGCACATCTTGGCAGAACAACGGGTGCAGTGAAGGCCAAGGCACGTCAGCTTGGCATCAATGTTCCTGATGGCTATAGCCTTGACGAGGTTCGACAGGGCATGGGGTGCGCCTGGGATACTGCCAATAAGTGGGTCAGGCGCGGCTATCTCAAGGGCACACGATGCGCCTTCAATGATCACGCATGGGATTTCACCGACGCGCAGATCCGTGATTTTATCCGCTCTCACCCGGAAGAGATCGACCTGCGACGCGTTGAGAAGCTGTGGTTTCTCGATGTGTGCCTTGACCTCGGTCGACTGGACAATACGTACAAGGCTGGCACGGATCTGCGACACGAACCGGCAGAATAGGAGAATGCTTATGTTTAGAGAATTCGTTCTTCCCGCAATACTCTGCCTTGCCCTCAGTGCACCTCTCACTGCCTGCAATGAGCCCGTGTCCTATGCCCCCTCTGCCTACGGGGAGCATAATCGCTGTTACTACGTCCACGATCCCGCTGAAGTCATTGCCTTGCAACAAGCAGGTCTCTGCCCGCGTACTTGGGTAGCGTATCCGATGCCGGTATACTGGCATGCGACGTATTACACGTACTACAGTAGTCCTGTGTACTACAATAGTTACATTCCCGTGCAACGACGCACCTACTACCGCACAACGGCCGTCACCAGGTTCGAGCGAGAACACCGCACAGAGATCAAGCGCTACGAGAGCCGTGGCAAGTGGAAAGGCAGTGATGGCAAAGAGGCCAATGGGCGTACCGTGACAAACGAGGTTCGGTCAGGGAAGTCAACGTTTAGCAGCGGCAATACACAGCAGACAACGCAATCCAGGACTACCACGCAATCAAAGACGACTCAAGGCAAGACGACTACACAGTCACGGGTGACAACGCAGTCACGAACAACATCGGTACGCACCACGCGGTCTCGTTGACGGTCCGTGATAGCATAGATCTACATTGATCTCTCTATCCAGACCTCCGTATTGCAGAGAGAATCAGAGAGCCTCGCAATCCCCCACCTAGCAAAGCGAGGCTCTTTCTTTTGCACCAAGTCTTGACACTTTTTCTCATCTATCGTTATACTCTAAGCAATGCTATCCACAAGACAACCGTACATCTCTGCAAGGAAGAGCTTATATGATCGAAGGCATTGAAAACCGCATTGTTCCCATTGACTTGCTCAAGGCACATCCTAGAAATTACCGCGTACATCCCGAAGAGCAAATTAGCAATCTTTGTTCGTCGTACCGCAGATTCGGGCAATTTCGCAGTGTCGTTGCAGTCCCTGACGGTCAAGGCTATATCATGGTGGCAGGCCATGGCTTCGTTGAGGCAATGAGACGCGAGGGTGCCACTGATGTCCGTGTTGAGTGTCTTCCTGTGAATACCCCCGCCGTCACCATAGAAGCTATTATGGTCGCCGATAATCTTCATGCCCAATCTGCTGAGGACGATCAGGAGATCCTTGCCCAGCTTCTGCAATCCCAGGCCGATGCAGGGTTTTCCTTGGAGAGCATGGGTAGCAGTGAGGATGCATTGAATGCTCTCCTGGAAAGCCTTGATGGTGCAATGGGGGACGATGAGGAGTCAGGGGATGGCAGTGAAGACGCAATGCCGGAGGACGTTGAGACGCGATGCAAGCTCGGCGATGTGTGGCAGTTGGGAAAACACACTATTGCTTGTCTTGACTCTACTGACCGAGAAACATATAAAAAGTTATTGAGAAATGTTGACATAACGTTTATTTGGAGCGATCCTCCCTACGGAATATCAATTGTGAGGAAGGACGGGCATATCGGATCGTCTGATATGCGTCGAGCTGAAGAACAATTTGGCAAGAAAATTGATGCAGAAGTAACTGTCTATGCTCCGGTCATCGGCGACGACTCCAAAGAGACGGCACGCTCCTCGTTTGATTTATGTCGATCACACTATCCTAAAGCGCTTCAGATATGGTGGGGTGCTAATCACTATTCCGATGGGCTCCCGTCCTCGAGCTGCTGGCTTGTATGGGACAAGGAAAATGAGGGGACTGGCTTCGCCGATGCTGAGCTTGCGTGGTGTAGTCATAAAGGTGCTGTGCGTATCTTTCGTCACAAGTGGAATGGTATGCTCAGGGACAGCGAACAGGGTATAAAGCGCGTTCATCCAAATCAGAAGCCAATTGCTATGGCAGAGCACTTTTTCGAGAAATACGGGCAAGAGAGTGATATCATCTTTGATCCGTTTCTTGGCAGTGGAATCAGTGTGATAGCAGCGGAGAACCTGGGCAGAACCGTGATAGGCTGCGAGCTTAGCCCTGAGTATTGCAGCATAGTTATTGCCAGGTGGGAGCAACACACGGGCCAAACAGCCCAACTCCTAGACCGCATTGAGGACCCATCGAATGTCTGAGAATTCACGGTACATCAAAGAAGAATCATCGATTGCCAAGGCAGCCTGTGAAGAATACATCGCGCTCGGGCCATCGCGATCCCTGACCAAGCTGTGCGAGGCATTGGGCAGGCCACCGGGGTATCACCGCACGCTTGCCGAATGGTCTACAAGGTTTGGCTGGGTAGAACGTGCAAAAGCGTATGACCAGGAACAACTGCAACGCAAGAGGCAAGCCCGTCAAGAGGCTATCGATGATATGAACACACGTCATGCACAAATAGGCATAACGCAACAAAAGAATGCACTTGGTGAAATCCAGCGTCTTATCACTCTTGGGAAATTCAAGGACTCTGCATTGGTGCAGCTCTTGAAGATCGCTGCCGACCTTGAACGCCTTGCACGCGGCGCAACCCTTGATCGTATCAATGTCGAGCTGACAGGGAAAGACGGTGGTCCCGTTGCAGTAGACCGAAATCCAAACTTGCAATCTCTCACGGATGAGGAATTGGCATCAGTGCAGCGTATTGCTTCGCAGCTCTCACAGAGGCAAGGAGGCACTGATTGACATTGGCAGTAACACCACAAGATCTCCTAAACAATCGAGATATAGCGACTGAAGTAAGGGAGCGATCTCAAGAGTCATTCAAGGCATTTATACATCTCGCCTGGGATGTTATTGAGCCAGGGACGCCGCTCTTGTGGAACTGGCATATCGATGCTATCTCAGATCATCTAGAGTCAGTCTGTCATGGAGATATCACACGCCTTATCTGCAATATAGCCCCTGGACATGCCAAATCAACGATTTTCAGTGTCATGTATCCTTGCTGGACATGGATCAAAGATCCTACCGTTAGATGGCTTTGTGCCTCTCATAGCCTAGACCTCGCTATACGAGACAATCGCAACTGCCGTACTCTTATTGAGTCAGAGTGGTTTCAGCTCTGCTTTGGCGATATTTTTCAGCTTTCTAGTGATCAAAATGTAAAAAGTTTTTTTGAGAATGACAGGCGTGGATATAGAATGGCCCTTTCAGTGGGGGCAAAGGGGACAGGGAGGAGAGGGTCCCATTTGCTGATAGATGATCCAAATGATGCAAAAGCTACAAAAGTTGAAGTGGAAGAGACAATTAGATGGTTTGGGAATACATGGATAAGTCGCATCAATTCCTATAGCAGTGGCGCTATGATTGTCGTGGGGCAAAGATTGTATGAGCGTGACCTTACAGGGCATATTCTAGAGCTTGGCGGGTGGGAGCACCTCTGCCTGCCAGAGGAATTTGAGCCAAGTCGTCGCTGTTTTACCTCTGTTGTATCCACCTCAGATAACTCTTATGCATGGAAGGGCTACGATCCCCGCGAAGAGGAGGGAGAACTTCTTTGGCCTGATAAATTTCCAGTGAAAGTCCTAGCAGATCTCAAGAAGTCGATGCGGCTTGACTATTTTGCGCAATTCCAGCAACGCCCTATGCCGGAAGGGGGTGGACAATTTCGCCGTGAGTGGTTCCGGTACTTCACTGAGACCAGCGAGGCGTATATCCTGGAGACAGAGCGTGGCACACGTTCCGTACTCAAGGATCAGTGTTGGATGTTTGGCACGGTCGACCTTGCTATTTCATTGAAACAAACAGCGGATTACACCGTATTCGGTGTGTGGGCAGTGACACCAGAGCGTGACTTGCTTCTCGTTGATCTTGTCCGTGCACACTTCAGCAACCCTGAACAAGTCAAGCAATTGCGACTCCTGCATCAACGGCATCCGCAAGCCTATCGATGGAAGATCGAACGCGTGGGTTATCAACTAGCACTCATTCAGCAGGCATTGGCAGAGGGGATACCGTGCAGTGAGTACAACCCTGTAGGCAAGGGTGACAAGGTTGCACGGGCATCAACGCCTTCAGTGTGGTTCGAGAATGGCAAGGTTTATTTCAGGAAGTTTGCGGCGTGGGTTAGCGACGTAGAGTCTGAATTGATGCTTTTTCCGCGTGGTGCTCACGACGACATAGTAGACGTATGTTCCATGGCTGCCGATGAAGTCGTTGTGTCTGGCATTGTCCTTGCCCCTGATGACGACGAAGACGATGAGAAGTCAGAGATCGCAGTGAGCACGCAACGGGCAAACCCGTTCGATGATTGGGAGGACAATGATTAATCTTATTGTGCCGTCACTACAAAGGCCTCCAGTGGTACTGTTTGGAGGTCACACCACGGAGCTAATATGCACACCTGCAAGCCCTGCACCGTGGTGGGAACTCCCTGCCATCATGGGAGGAACATTGATAGTATCAGTGCTGCTCATTGTATTCGGCGTATGGGCATGTGGTAAATATATGAAATATCTAGACAAGGAAGAAGCTAAGTCATGACACCGGAGTTACTTTTGCATGAAACGCCGATCATACGCGCTTTCTTCAAACGTCTTCGTTGTTTGTTGAAGGGCGGACACAAGCATATCTATATGGGTCGTACGTATCTTGATACCAGTGAAGAGGGCGTGCGCCATTATAACCTAGATTACGTTTGTTCTCATTGTCGGCATCATAAATGGAAAGATGAGTATGAAACATGACAGAACAGGAACTTATAGAAGCACTGTCTAGAGAAGAACACCGCAGTTGGGCTGATTGGATGAATCATGTCTTCGATATCGGCAAGACGGATGAGCAGCGAAAAGCAAGGATATTGGAGAATAAGCTCAGGGCGGACTTCCCTGGCTTGAACGTGTCTGTTTTACCTCAAGAGTATGGCTATGCCCTCAACTATGAAGGCTCACTGCCATCCGAAGATGTCAGGGACGCCGTAGCTAAGACATTCAGGCGATACAGGCAGGGCTGAGATGGAGACAGATCATGAATTGGGCTGGCATGACACCCATAGAGCGCGATTCTCTCATTGCAGCGAAGGTCACGGGATGGGAATCCAAAGAGTGCAACCCAGGTCCTAAAGATATGGTTGTGGGACTGCTAGATGAAAAGAGCCACGGGTATGCCTGCTACAAGTGTGGGAACCATGGAAGGCTCGATAAGAACTATTATCGACATTTAGAGTTAATGCCACGGTATAGCACGGACATCAGTGCCGCATGGCAGATTGCAGAGCGTTTCGATGAGGTCATTGTTTCAAAGCATGTTCCTGGCAATTATCACTGTGAGTTATATCGAGGCACAGCGTCATGCAGGGCTGTGGCAAAGACTGCCCAAGAAGCTATTTGCTTGGTTGCACTTCGCCTGATAGGGGTGGATATCCATGCATGACAATGAAAAACAAGCACTGCATGCATGGAAAGCCATTGTGCAAGCATTGGAGTGCATTGCCAAGAAGTACAATTGCAGGCTCATGTTTACGCATGGAGGGAAAGTCGTGCAAATCCTCAACGGGCAAGGCGGGTATGCTCTATCTATCACGAGTTTGAAACATGGGATTCATGAAGATTTCATTGAAACGCAACTCAGGAAGGAGCTTGGGTACGGTATTGTCTTTGGATATGGTGCAGGTGACTATAATTGCTCCGTGATATCATTCAGTTGCATGAAATGTGATACACGGATTCAGGTTAACAGAGACTCACCGGATTCAGTGTTGAGCGGTGTATTCTGCCAAGAGTGCAATGAGCAGTACTATGTGCGATGGGAAGAAGGTGTGCTCAGGAGAGGGAAGATATCATGAACGTAGAGTACCCTAAAAGTTATATAGTGCTTATGATGCACAAGCCATACGATGAGAAGGACAAGGGTTTCTATGAACAGCTCTGCACTGCATTGAAATACCCTGTCGTGACAACGATACACTGCAAAGACCTCTCTCAAGACAATCTAAAACACATGATCGAGGATGCTATCCACGGGCAAACGGACATAACACCTGTGCTAGTCTATCAAGATACCGGGTGGCACGAGGACTTGCTCGTTGACCTCTCTGACCTCGTTGGCACTGCATCGATTGCATCGCTTGCCACTGGCAACCCTGCGACCACAATGACGTTCGATCCTCAGTATCCCAAGACTTATCGAAGAGGCGAGTCGATTATTTATAAGTTTTCGTAGAAAGGGCAAGCATGAGCGACGACGTTCCACGACTTCTGTCGTATTCTGGTAACACAACGGCACTGTGGACATGGGACAACACTGTGGAACGCGTGGTAGAGCATCAATCGACATTTCCCATATGTGGCGTAATGGGCATACAAGTCAAGCTAGAGACACAATCCTATACAGAAGCAATCCCAAAGGGGCTGAAGCTCTACAACGATCTGTTTCAGAGTAGATCATCTGTCATTAACGGTATAGAGGGTATATTGACTCCAGAAGGTGAAGATGCCTTTAACAGGCGAATTGATATGTATCGCAACGAAAAGAACGAGGTCATATTCTTTGTCGCAAAACAACGATATTGGGAGCTTCTATATCTATCACAAGGCAAGCGCTATCCCCGGCCTCGCAGATGTCGAAGTAAGGCAAGGATGGCACGGAAATGGAGGGACATGGCATGAGCAACGAAGATCTAAAGAGAGACATAGAGAAGTTTGGCATTGATTTCGATGCACGCGTTGAGGGTATCAGGGCATTCATGGAGAGGTTGCTGCGAAGCGGCGTTAGCCCCGCCTCTGCATCCCTTGAAGGGTATCGATACACCGAGATCATCGTTGACGCCTTTGACTTCAATATCCCAAGCAAGGGCTTGCGCAAGGACATCTCTGCTTTGCTCCTTGAGGCAGCAGTGAAGCGGCTTGGCATTCACTCCGAACAGTTGAGAAGAATAGAGACGAAAGGGTATAGGCAGATAACATGAACACCGAAGAGACATACAAGCTGAATATACCGCGCTATCTCAGGGCAAGACTCATTGCAACCAATGGTGAAATCACAGAGATGTCAGTGGAAGCCATTGAACAAGTCGTCAGGGTTGTCGATGGCTATCTCTGTCCTCCTGTGTGGCAGGCACGTACCCTATCAGGGGATGAGTCAAAGGGAATGGGGATATTTTTAAAGCAGAAAGTAGGGGATGTACCAATGACCACCAACGATCCTCAACGTGATACACAGTTCTCAGGGTTCGCAAGGATGCTCCTTGCAGAGATACTTAGCAGTGATGAGCATACCTACTCCGATCTCCTTGACACTGGTAGCGACGAATGGCAGCGAGAAGCACGGGATATCATTGCACGCCGTGCGTACGATCTGATGATACATACTATTTATCATGCTGATTCCTCAATAGACCCCGGATGGGCTCAAGTCCCTGATCTCACTGAATTTTCCGAGCAGTCAACGCATTCTAACAGCGATGTCCCTACACACCTTGTGCACCTGCTCAGGAACAAGTGGTATGCTGAGGGTAGCCCAGAACCGCAAGACCTTGCAGATGCACTTGATCGTGTGTGCAACTATCCCACTGATTGCAATGAGAAATGCCTTGCAAAGTTCCTGGAATTGCGAGGCGAGGCAGTGCAGGAAAGTCGAGGCAATCCAATGACCACCATTGACACATCCAAGCGCATTCAGCGATATCGCACTGCTGAAGAGGCAAGGCATGCACTGCAACAATTCATTGACTGCAAACATACGCTGCATGTCCCACCTCAGATTGACGATGCAGACTTTGTGATCTCTGATGTCATTGATGAGCTCCTGGATCTCAGGGAGGCCATTGAGCAGACGCGGACTGATCTCCTTGTATGGTTAGGTTCGATGAGCTTAGGCATAGATGTCAAGGCGTTGTCTCGTCTCAATGAGATCATTGACAAACTCGAGGAAGTGGCAAAGAGAAGCCCTGCAAAGGCGGTGAAAGAGGGATGAGGGAGATAAAGTTTAGAGGCAAGGTCCTTGAGGGTGGATGGGAATATGCCACCCCGAAAAGTGATTGGTGGGAGCAGTTTTGGGCTCTTGTTGATATGGATACTATAGGGGAGTATGTCGGATTGAAGGATAAAAACGGCAAAGAGATATATGAAGGCGATATTTGGGTTAGAAGAAGTGCATACATAGAGGGTAAAATACTATCAACGGTAGTGGTCGAGATCGACTTGAAGAGGAATATGTTCAATGGGTTCAGGGAGTATCAAGGGGAAGTCATTGGCAACATCCATGATAACCGTGATCTTCTAGGAGAAGACGAAGAAAGTGAGGAAGAAGAGTCATGAGAGATAGAAAAATCAGGATATGGGACAACAAAAAGAAGCAAATGCACTATATATCTTCTGGTGTAAATATGACCGTGCTGAAATATGATGGTGAAGATGTAAAGCTAGTCTTTGGGGAGGACTTTCACGACGACTTCAGTGTCTATAGCACTGCGAACATTGAGTCCATGGACTGCATAGGACTCAAGGATGTTGCAGACAAGCCCATCTACGAAAGCGATGTGCTCTCTTGGAATGGGTGGATCGGAGGTGTCTATTGGGATGCGGATTTTGCAGCATGGAGGGCAAGGAATATTGGTTCCCTGGGAGGTATTCCTAATCTTGAAATTATCGGAAATATCTACGAAAACTCAGATTTCCTCAAAGAGGAAGGAGCGTATGCCCAATGA
>ERZ1292644.196-Hain-H14-01um-R2-196-length-43687-cov-10_pt1 | contig 43687 bp, 67 predicted proteins | sample MGYA00564402_ERZ1292644 | MGnify/ENA primary metagenome ERZ1292644 (study PRJEB36523, sample SAMEA6512644) | groundwater metagenome | collected 2019-01-09 | study: AquaDiva: Metagenomics assemblies of 32 groundwater samples
TTTGAGCGGATGATTTTAAGTCATCTGCGTATACCATATTCCGCCACGCTGGCATCATACTGGGATGGTTGCCCCACTTGGATTTGAACCAAGAACCACCCGCTTATAAAGCAGGTGCTCTAACCAGGTTGAGCTATGGGGCAATTCCAAGATCATGTATTTAACTCATCAACTATCTCATAGTAGGGTTGGCCCTTCAAAACTTTAAGAGGTTTTTTCAGGGTACCATCTTCAAACATTGTGTTTGTCAAAATGGTAAAATCATCATTACTAATAGACATTTTATTGAGTAATTCTCGTCGTGATACGATACCTCCCTTTCTACGTATTAAGTCAATACATTTGACTTTATTTTGGGCAAACGTAGTTGTAGCAGTCCAACTTATGACACGGGATACTTCTGGTAACAATTTTTCAATAAAAGCAATACCACCGGCTACGTGTTGACTTGTCAACATTAAATCACCACTACGTGATAAAGCAATTAACATAGCTACTTTTAATGCGGTGTCGTGACAACGAGCCATGAAAGCCTTAATAGCAGGATCGTCCGTTTTACGACTATTAATTACGAAATACCATTTTTCAAATAAATCCATAGCATCTTGAGTAATTTGCATTTGGCCTTTTATCTTACTTATCATAGTTAAATCATGAATTAACTTTTTTCTTAATTCTATTCTATCCAAAGTCATCTTAGGCCATGCTATTAGACCACGGCGTTCATGTGCAGTTATGAAAATTAACCTACCAAGAAGACCACCAATGGCTTCTTCGGGTAATACTCTTAAATTTTTAGGATCAGTTGCTGCGAGAAGGGTGACATAATTATTAAATGTAATAATCTTGCTGTCACTTTTAGTTGTGTGTTCGTATCTATCTGGACTCCCATATATTCTAGTTAATAGCATGGTCATCTTAGAGGCACGTTGTCTATCAAATGAAAATAGAGAGGCAAGTTCATCAGCATATATGACTACATGGGAATCAGTCATCTTAATTGGTTTATCTGGTTCATCTTCATTTGGATGAACTGTCACCCGATTCATATGTTTTATCAAACCCTCTGACGTAAGAGAGTCTGACATAGTGTGAATGTCTTTTATGGCTTCTTGTAGTATGGGTAAGCCTATATCTATTGATGCCGATTTTCTTACTTCCCCAGACTCCGCAACTATCAAAACATAGATATTTGTGTAAAGTTTGTAATATCCTCTGTCTAGCCATATCTGTCGTTTTATCGCTGCTGATAATAATGCTAAGGCTGTCCATAAATGTAGTTTCTCCGGTGATTCCTGCCCACTTGTAAACTCAAGATAACTATCCAACCAATCTTCAAGCATACGCTGATCGGACAAGGTTACACACTAACTTTAGTTTTATTTCTATGATATCTTTCTCGTTCTGTAAAATTAGAACATAAACGGCATTTACGCCCATGTTTACCTCGGTATATAACATCACCGGCTTTAAGCTCATGGCTACGTGAACAGTGTGTACGATTTGACCAAATAAGTCTCTTACGAACCATTGCATCGTGCATGTTATCAGTTTGGGTCCCTTCATAAACATGACGTGGGTTTATACAGCGTTTATTATCACATTTGTGCAATCCATATTTTATTATCCAAATGCCTGTATGTAGATAATAAGCTATTTTGTGTGCCTTATATAATTTCTTATTTATCATAATATGCCCGTAACCTTTAGCGGTGGCACCCATCCATAGCCAACAACCTTTTGAATGGTCGTGTAAATGATTATTACAACTTTTACAACAGTTCACCCAAAATAATCGTTGTCGTCTTAGGCTTAGTTTTATCAAGGCATTAAAATAGGTGAGATTTGATCATTTATCTTATCTCTTAATAGTTTGGCATTACGTTGGCTTAGATCTACAAAATAGATAGGGCGGCTAAACATTAAGCGCACAAAATTATCATCATTCTTGCTTACTGCTACTCTTAAACCACTATGTAAGATTATGTCATCTGATTCTGGTGGCATTGATTCAACAGGACGTCCATCTTCACCTTGCATTACTTTGGCTCCTGTTCTTTCATCTGTTCAATTTTGCCATGTTTAGTTTGTTGAACCTGGCCTGTTCCCATTAAAGATTCAATATGATCTGCATGTTTTAATAATTCGTAATAACGTCGTGGGTCACACTTTCTACAAATTGGATCTTCTTCAATTTCTTGGTTTATGCCTATGCCTATGTCATAAGTAAATTTAGTTACGCGCCATAACGACTCACCACACTTACTGCAATTAATTTGAGTTTGGTGGAGCCTAAAGCTCATGGTTATTATCCTTTATAATCATAGTCTTCCGTCTGACCCCACGACGGCCCAACTTTAAAATCCATTGGTATAACTAATGTATCACCGGCTATTTCCATTGGGATCATGCCAGCTTCATAAATAATTTGACAAGTTTTGTCAATTTCACTTTCCTCACACCTAACGCCTACGTTGTCATGTAATTGTAATGCCATATCAAGGCCACACTGTTGAATAGCTTGTGGCGTCACTGGTCCCTGTATATCACTAAGACTACTAAGGCAAGTATTAATCCTACTAATACATATACTGAGTAAGTCACCAACTGTGTTTTGAGCATAAAGTGAATAGGCGGATCTAGAACGATCAGGGCCGGGCCGGTCATAAAAAGTATGACGCCTACCAAGAGGAGTAGTGATTGTAGAATTATGGTCAAGACAGTCATCAATCCATTTTTGATAGCCACTCTTAATCTCCGGAAATAATTTGTAATATAACGCTAAAACAATCTTGGCAATAGGTTCAGGGACCCCGGCTATTAACGCCCATTTATCACTACCTACTCCATATGAGCCCGAGTGAACACAGTTTTTACCGATTTGCCGTTCGGAATCTTTTTCAGTAAATTGATCCCAAGGTTTGTTGCAAAACAAGCCATTTGGTATGACTAATTTACTAGCTTGAACCACTCTACCAATTAATTTAGCAACGTTAAGGTGGCAATCCTCTTTATTGTTAAACCATTCTTTCAGTTTTGGGACTGGTCCACGCCATGCTACTACCCTAGCCTCTGCTTGTTTATAATCTGCGAATACCCAGACCCTACTCATCATTCTCTTTATCAGCCCGTTTTAATGCCGCACTATCTTCATACATAACACCGTATCGTTTATATAGTTTTTCCATATTAAAAGTGAGAATTTCATCACGTGACACTTCAATTGCTTGCCGCATTTGTTCCATGTAGAATTCTAAGTCACCTAATTCTTCAATGATATTTTTTCTATCCAAGGGTTTATTATAAATAACAAGTTTTTTTGCAGCATCTAATAATTCACCAGCTTCAGTTGAAACACCGGTAGCAGCGTGCCAGATGTCAATACTACTTGCGGACAAAGACAATAAAATCGTTCCACCTGGTTTTCGTAATGTAGAAACCATTTTCTCGTATGATTGAAAACTCATTTGTTAAGTTTCTCCTTTAACCAATCTTTAAACCATTGGTCTTTAGGACATAAAACTCAATGCCTTGCTATTTGATGTGGTATGTATGCTACCCAATCAAGGGTATGAAAGATGACACCACACCGCCCGCAAAACTTAATCACCCTTTTTTTAATCTTTCAGCTATTTCTCGTAATCTTAAAACGAAATCAACATTTTCTGATTCTTTGTAAACTTTTACGAATCTGTCTGCCACCCAATTAAGAAAGCCTCCATCTTGGATATTGCGTGTCACACTTGGATCTAAAGTATCATCGCCGAAACTCATTGTTTTTCACTCTCAATACACATTTGTATTATATTATAAACAGCTTGATCCAATAGTCTGCCTTTAACTCCATCAAACTTATCTTTGTGACCTTTAGCTTTAAGCCAAAGCCTTGCATCTAATTGTTTTAGGCTATATATCTGGGCGACCATTTCCGGTGAGGCCCAATCCATACCAGGATATAACTTCATTATCTGAGAAACACGTTTGAAATTGCCAAGAGGATCACCACCGTGGGCATAAACATAATTTTTTTCACTATGAAGCTGATCAATTTCTTTAGTAAATTTATAGAACAAAGGATGGCCATATTTTGTTTTATAATTCAAGACTAATTCTCCTTCTATGTCTAATCGATTTTCCACGTCGCTCATGTTGGTAGGTATAATTCGCGTAAAATGGAAAGTTTTGCATTACAACTTCGACGTTTACGAGATGGATTTAGTTTATCACGTCTTCTTGTAGCTGATTCTCGTAACCAACGTCGTGAGCATGTAGAACATCTACGTTTTCGTCTGTTAGATTGCAAACTATCGTATAAATGACCATAAGGACAGTGTGTTTTTCGTTTATTATGGTCAGTCCCAGCGTTTATCGAATCTTTCCTATTATCAGAATTAGTACCATCGTAAATATGTTCGTAGTAAACACAACGCCGAATATTACATTTATGTAACATTGATTTCAAGGGCTCTTGACCCGTAAAAACTATATATGAAACACGATGTACTTTCCAAGCTTTCTTATTGATTTGCATTTGCCCATAACCGTCTACTAATTTACCAGTCCATAACCAACAACCTTTACTATGATCGTGTAAAGGTGAATCACATTCTTTGCAAACCTTTGATTCTATGTAACGCTTTAGTTGCCTAGTAAAAACGTCACTAAATATCATAATGGCAAATACAATTCACGAGCTATTCCATCACGTCTTACATTTTGAAAATTGGTGCCGCTGCCTGTAATTGATTTAGTAGAGGACCACCTAGCACCAACAGCACCACCTACCTTATAATGAGTTTGCATCCTGTTATCACTAGTTAATGGTACATCATAAACATCACTCACCTCGTCAAGACATTTTTTTAATGCAAGTATATCTTTAAGAACAGGATCGTCCCGTTTGGTAGCAAAATACTGTAACACATTTTTATCGGCCGTAACACGTTGAGTTCCATGTTTCTTTTTAATCTGGTATCCACGTTTTTTGTATAATAAATCAGCTAGTTGCTTAGGTGAAGCCACGTTTAATTCATAACCTAACGTATCGTTAATACGTTTTTGAAGATCACCCGCCAAACCAGTTATTTTATCAGGATAGTTTGGACCCACCAAAACTAGTTTAGCTTGATTACGTTTCTCCACGTCGATGGCTATACCAAAATATTCCATTCTTAACGCCGAGTAAAAATGAGACATATAATGTTCAATAAAGAAATCCCATAAACCATCTTGTTTAGCTTCAGTCATCATCTTCATTCCAACTTCAAACGTTACCATAGAATCCATAGCATTTCGGTACCATAATTTCTCGTCACTCATCAAGGGGTCCCACTCCTTGGTTTTATAGCATGGTGTTCGTGTATAAATACTTGTTAATAATCTAAGAGTATGGCCTGGATTTAAGAGTGATTTCTTTTTCTTCATACCTTCAAAAGTAATATCTTCAACCCCCCCGAAATCAGGGTACAAACAATGATGTAATAGCATTGTATCAATTGTAATGGGATATGGATAAATCTTGTGGGTCCAAAAATAAAATACATCAAAAGAAACATTCTGGCCAATCTTTTTTACATTTTTATTTTCTAATAGTTTAGCTATGACTTGCCAAATGAGAGATTCTTCTTCAAAACCCCAATATGGCTGACCACCTTGACAAATAAATGGTATGCTAATAGCTTCATCTTCCCTAAAAGCAAAGCTAACGCAACTTATTTCTCCCATTTTATCCTCAGACCACCATGCCGTCTCAATATCAAAGGCTATCCATTCTTCTTGCTCACATAGGTTTAAATATTCTAAAGTTTGAGTTAAGGTAGGGCGTGAAATTACGTTACGTACTGGTAATATTAAATCAGGTGAAAGACTTTCTTGTTTCATACGCGGTGTGTCAATATAATCTAATAATTTTTCATATTTCCACATGCCTTGCATTATACCACTTGGATGTAGTGATGCCACCACCTTACCACCCCAATTGCAAGGTAAAATACTACCTCTATAGTTTACAATACCACGTTTGCCTGTCAAGACTTGCAAAGGATCATTACCTAAAGCAAATATGACATTTGGTTTTACTTCATGGACTTCACGTTCAAGTCTATCTATCTCACTTTGTACCTCAGACCACGTACCCCAGGTACGTTTATTGTCAAATATTTGAGCACCAAATGGAATTTGCCACTCTAGGATATTTGTAATGAAACAATTATTACGATTGATCCCATTAATGGCTAATGCTTTGTTTAGCATACTACCAGATGGGCCGACAAAAGGTTCACCTTTAATCATTTCATACCGAGCGGGGGCCATTCCTACTATCATGATTTTAGCATTTTTTGGTCCTTTTGCATGAACTCTTTTACGTTCCATTTATTATTTTATCTATCATGGTTTGTAATTTTTTTCTAAAAAGTTCATAAAATTCCTTTGGATGATTTTCTACCCATTCGTTTAATACTAGCTCAAGAATCCTAGCAGTTACATCATAATCTTTGTCTATTGCATGAACTTGAAACATCTCGGCATTATCATTCTTAGTAATCACATACCAGTGTTTCATGTGGTTACACTGACTAAACCAGTCGTAGGATCTCCCTACGCACCATGCTAGTATGTGACTGTCCTTTTCTTTAACTTAATCTAATAAACCTGATGTTTCTTTTAGTATTGATGGTCGCTCTGATGGTCACTCATATGTAGATGGTAAATTCATGATTGATGGTTCTGATTCGGGTGATCTATTTTTCATACTCTTTAAGCTAATTCTCAGTCTTTCTAGTTTTTCTTGTGTATTGCATTCATCCCAATGTTTAAGACCTAATCTTTCTTCGTTCATATTTCTTCTTCTTTCGTGATATTGGTTTTTCGCTAGGCTTATAAGATCCATTTTGTTTCTATGGGAGTAAATACATCTTGATCTTGTTATTCTTCCTACCCTTATAGGTGTCAACGCTAACGATGAAATCACCTTCCTGTCCTACGAATTGGTCGTTTAGAAACTGATTAACTTCATCAATTTCATCCTCTGTCATTGGATTGCACGGGACGGTATCCGGTGATAATTTGATACATGCACATATCTGGTTAAACCGGATACCACGTTCCATAGCACGACGACGTTGGGCGTCAGTCATCGTAATATCAACTACACCTTGAAACCCCACGTAATTATCAGTGAGTTGACGCCCCTCAAATTCACTTGGAATAACAACTTCCCATGTTAAAACACCGTAGTTATTACCGCCTTTATCGGTCTTATCAGCTACTTTGAATTCTCTGATAAGACCATGTACCGTTGAATCTTCTGGTATTACTTCAAATTCAACTGGTAGTTGGTTTGGGTCCACCGGGATCATTGGACTCATTTTCTTTCTCCCTTTCTTTTTCGGCTTCTTGTTTCATCAATTCTATATGTGCGTTATGTGAACGGTTATTTCCATCGAACTGACAGTATGCACACCAAGTCATTATGGTGCTTCTACATGATCAGGATGATCCGGGAAACTATCTTCGTGTAACTGTTTGGTGTACTCGTAAATCTTGTTCAACATCTGGTTCAGATCACCACCGAAAATTGAGGATAGATAGTTTACGGGTGGCTTCGTGGCTAGATTTCCTGAGCCTACTGGATTGCTAAAAGCGGTAACGTCATATTCTGGAGTGGGAGTCATGTTACTTTCCTCCAAAGATTCTACGGTAGTCTGGTTCAAATTCACTGATTAATTCCTTTTTGACATTGAACTGCTGTCTTGCTGAACAGCGTAAATCCCTCCTTCCATCAGGGTTTACACGACATATCCATTTTGGCACACCTGTTGTTTCATTAACATAAACCCTCAAAGCATAAACGTCGGTAAACATTGAGCCAAAATCTAAACCAAATTGCCCTTCTATACTACCAGCTATCTTTATATCCATTTGGCCGGTATAATCACGTTGAGACTGGCCTTTATCATCACGTTTAATCATCACGCTTTTAGTTTTATCACCCGGTTTTTCACTCACTCTTTCATGTAAGGTGATAATTAAATCTTTATCATTTTGTCTAGCATAATCAATCAATATGGAGGTAGTTTCTCTCCACATTTGACCCCACGCGCTCCACGAATCCCACACCAGTTTACTTTTACCTGATAGAAATTGCATATGAGTTTTCATATGTAAAGCTGCTACAGTATAGCTATCAATTACTATTGTACCAGCAGCCTTGCAAATTGGATCATTATCCATTTTATCACAATATGAACAAAGATTAGTCCATCCTTTAGGTGGCCTGTCAGTCTTTTTGTTGTCTAACAAAGCAGTCATACGTCCACCTAATCTATCTTCATTCAACGTATCTGATAATTCCCAATATGTTAAATTACCACTATCTATTAATGGTTTGAATTCAACCATACTAGTTATTTTACGATCAATGTCTATGACGTGGACTGGTTTCTTTAATGCTGTTTTTACTGCCATTGTAGTCTTACCCGCGCCGGGCGGCGCCATTAAAGCTGATATCATATTATTTTGATTCCTTCCTAGTATGATAACGATTACGCTCAAATTCACGGTAACATTTACGATGTCGAAACCATGAGGAACGACCTGATTTGTGGCCATTCCAGCGACTACTAGTATCAAGATTGCTAGTCATATCCCATTTTTTGCAGTAATTACACTGTCGTTTGTTTGGATCACCTGTTTCTCGATATGCTTTTTCTCGTATTTCAATTAATTTATGATACTTTTGGTTTTCACAAATAATTAGATTATTGGATTTATTATTTCTACCATTTCCGTCCCTATGATGAATCTGTGCGAATCGTGGTAATTCATGTTCTAATGCTTTCTCGACTATTTTTATATGTTCCCTAACTCTTTTACCATTTCTCCATACTTTAATGTAATTCATGTAGCTCATTTTTTCACCACAATCCGGTTAGATGAAAAATGGTAGCAATAGCTACTAGGATACATATGATACCAAATAGTTCAGACCATGAAATCATTTTGGATTGTACTCAGCAGCCTTAGCCCATAGTGCAATACTAGCATTAGGACATTCATCAATTCGCCATCCGTGGCAGTAACATCGACGAAATTCACGAATTGGAACGGTGGTATTACAGTTCATTACTTATTCTTTTTAAATGGATTTAATGGAACAAGTGGTTTTACATCTTTTAGTAATAACATATGACCGTGAGCGTTGGCTTTGAAGTGAGCTATTAGTGTAGCTGTGTAAATTCTCCCATGTACTGTATCTGGTTTAATTAGTAGCTTTGACGATGCAAACTTAAAAAATCTAGTTTTCATTGTCCTTACCTCGTTGTAGTAATACATTCTTTTCTAGCTGCCTGAACAGGATTAACAAAATACTTTTCACATTTTGTGCATTTGTAGTTATCTCCTTCATCGTGTTTCATTATTATGTCTCTAGCTATTGCTACTACTAGTGAGTGTTGATTCATTGCAATTGCCGGTTCTTTTTACGCACACGATCATGTTCTATTTCCCTTAAACGTCCTTTAATCCATACTACTAAGCGGTGTTCACCTTCTTTTTGGATCATGTTTCGTAAAAATTCTTTACAATCACAACCCTCATAATGAGTTAGAATTGATCGTACGTATGGTTTTTTCTGGTTCATTAGGTCTATCATTTTATCCCTAAAATTACGTAATGCTGGTGATTCCATGCCAAGGCAACCATTGTTCCCTGTGGAAATTAGTTTCTAAGACTTGTGGGTTAAGATTAGTTGAGCAAACTTCTTTGAATTGGCATCCGCCGTACATGTGACAAGCTGTAGGAGCGTTTCGATGCCATCTAACTAGATCAATACTATCTTGCAACTCCAAAAATCTTTTTGTTATTAGTATAGTGTCAAAAAGCCATTCTGTAATATCAACAACTGAACGCCTAGTTTCAGTACGTGCAAAATCTTTTTCAAAATCAATCCCTACTTGTAGCCAATGATCATTAGTTTTAAGATTAGGTTGACGGGTGGAAATAAAAGCACAATCCCATACAACACCAGCTATATCAAGATCAAACAACTCTCGGGCTGCATGTATGTATCCGGTTAATGAATGATTTGGTTTCACTTGTAAGACGTAATAGCTTAAACCTTGACTAGTCGTTTTAACTTCAAATATATATAAACGGTTATCAATACGAGATCGCATGATACGGTCCCATCTACCAACATACATTACTGGTATTCTTTTATTATTACGATACCAGTCCATCAGGTAAATGGCAAAGCCAATTTCTGTATAAGGCATACCCGTATTGTTATTAATAATATTAACATAAGGCTCATTTTTCCATCTTGCTATATATGCTTTAGTTAGCCAGATACCACGTTCAAGTGAACGTTTTTCGTCACCTTCTAATTGTATAGGGAGGGAACCACCACGAGCTTGCCATTCTTTAATGAAACCTATTTCTGCTAAGTTAATGGCTTCTTCACTCTGTACTTTATTTGTAACTATTGCTTCGTAATATGCTTGAATACCTGCGTGAAAACATGAACCAAAATCCAAAGCTAAAGCCGACTTGTTTGACTTGTGGTGTTCTACATAAGCTAGTCTAGCTTTTTCATTACATAATGCGAAGGTTGATAAAATAGAATGGTCTACGTATATCACTTCTTCAGAATCAAAAATTGCATGGCGTTGTTGCTTAACTATATTTAATGGACGACTTATGATCGCTTGGGTGGTCATAATTCACCAAGATTCTTCATCATAATATCAAGGTTTTCATCGCTAATACCACCGTCCATTAGACTATCCATAAGACTACCTATTTCACTATCAACCTCGTTATCTGTGCGTGGTTTAGGTGGTTTCGTAGAACGAGGTTTTGGTTTGTTTTCTTCAATTGCTTGTTGTCTCACTATTAAGCGTCTTTCACGGAGTAGGTTAATCTCTACTCTTAGTTCCTCTGGAGACATTTCTGTTAGTGGTTTAACTAGTGGTTGCAAGTGGCATTCCTACGTTTGTAGATTTTCCGCATTTACCACAGAATTTATCATAGCGTGATAGTTCTTTCTTACAAGAATTGCAAATATTAATAGAAGGAACTAGTTTAGCCCCACACTCAACGCAGTATAGATCACTACTAAGAAGGATAGAGTTACATTTAGGAGTCGGACACATCAAACCCATTTGATTAAATCTCCTTTATGATTCTCCGCATATTCTAGTAATGCTTCTCTTATTAAATCAGCCTTCTTAATACCACGTAATGTACACAGTTTGTTGAGAAACTCGTTTACTGACCTTGGCATATTTTTTACTTGGTAGTTTATGTTAGCCGTGTCACTTTGTAGGGTAATTGTCTTGAGCCTTTAGTTCATCTAATATTAATTCAGCTTCTTCTTGCGTTGAACTAACGCCGTGCATTATAATATCTTGCTTTAATTCTCTTGCATTATTGTATCTTACAGATTGGCGGCGATCGGCATAATCATCACTTACAATCATTTGAATAAAGTATAGACCTTTCACAGATTTCTCCCTTTCACAAATCTATACAATTCATATTGACGAATCACTTGTGAAGCTGAAGTCCATGTCTTTGTAATTTTATACAAACGGTTGGCAAAACCAGAACGACGCTTGAATACAAAGTTTAGATAAATTAGGTGTTTTAATATGCGTGATACTTGACTCCTACTGTGATGTATAGTATCAGCTATTTCCCAAATGGCAAATGGTATTGGCGTACCGAAATCACGGTAATTATCAATCATTATGATAACATCTTTGTATATCTTTTCTGGTTTACGCGGTGGAAATTGGTTCATTTTCTACTAAGTAAGATAAACGCCATTCTTGCAATTTATCAAACCCTTCTATGACTACACGCGGGCCAAATGCTAGTAAACATTCTAAATTGAATAGGTACCATTCTTCAACAATTTCATGTTGAAGATCCCAAAAGTGCCATCTATTGTCATTATTGTCCATTGCTATCGCTATACGACAGTGTGCTACACCATGATGAACGCCATATGTTTCTAGGCGTAGGAATGGTTTGTTGTCGTCGTTGTTATTACTTCTCGTCATCTTCTATATCTTCTAATTCTGAATCAGGTGTCTTAGCAAGATAATCTTCACAGAATGCACATGTTTCACTATCATCTATACTACGATCACTGTCCGTTACAACCTCACAATCTTCTCTTTCTTCAACAGTTAGGCACTCGCTATGATAAAATTGGTTGTCTGATGGGTCGCGATAAATCTTTGTCATATAATCATGCCTCCTAAGACATGTTGATATGGCTTCAATGGTTCTGTTACTTTTTCTTTAAGAAAACGACAAATACAACACTCGTGATCTGCTGGCCTTCCTATTGCAGTACAAAGGCAACACTCGTGATTTTTAACCATTGTTTCCTCCTTTTCACTCTATTACTACAGTTGCTGTTTTCTTACCAAGTTTTTTTGCGTAGTTTACGGTCCAACAACCACACCTACGATTCCTATTTTCAATTCTTAGAATCCAAAGCTAGCTTGATGCTGCGTTGTTTGTTAACCAACTTTTTAGCCATAAACGAATCCATACTCTTTTCAACCACGAAATGTTGAATTAGTAATGGATATTCTTGGCCTATACGATGACAACGATCTTCACATTGGGTAAGTAGGGCGGGAGTCCAATCTAACTCCCCAAATATGATATGATGAGCACTTGTAAGGGTAATCCCTAGTCCAGATACTCTCATGCTACCTATAAATAATCTAGTGTTAGGGTTACTCTGGAATTTGTCTACTGCTGCCTGCCTTTCGTGGACTGGTGTTGAAAGGCCAGTTACTAATACTGTACCTATGGTATGCTTGAAATGATCATATAGCTTGCTAGCTACATCATTATGATGAATGAATACCACTAACTTTTCATTATCTTCAAATGAATCTAAACACTCTTGGATATGCTCAATTAGCAGGGGACATTTAGCATTCGCTAGTTGATGACGTATCCGCGAAATTTCTTCAAAGAAGAATTGTCTACTACCTTTAATCATGTCTATGATATCAGCTAATTCTTCGTCAGTAGTTCCCGCTTCTCTAGTAATATTTAATACTGCTAATATCTCATCACTTACACCTTTACCATCAGCGGAATCCCATAATTTCTTTTCATACTCTACTAGCTTTTTCAATTCGGGATTAGAGTCGCATGGTACTTCGATAATTTGTCTACGCTTTTTAGGTAACTGTGATAATACATCCTTTTTGAGACGACGAATCATAATAGGTGCGTGGTCGTATTGCTTGACACCGCGCTTATCTACCCACTTACCATACCTTAAACGATCATGCAATTCCTGTAGGTTTCTACCATATTTGTGTTGGGTAGGGTGGCAATATCTATATTGAAAACCTTGTGCCTCTCTCCATGTTTCGGGGTCTAACGAATGGATTAATGGGAATAATTCATATGGATAGTTAACGATTGGCGTACCCGTCATGTAAATCTTGCGTTTTGCTTTTAGTGCAAACACGGCGCGTGAACGCTGAGCAGATGGTGTCTTACAATAATGGGCTTCGTCAACTATTAGAACGTCCCATTCTGTCTGCATTTGCAATGCTAAGAGCCAACGTTTTGCACCTTCATATGAGGCAACAATAAAATCACTAGGTATGTACAATCCAGTCGTGGTCATTTCAATTTCACGTTTTGGTTCTAACCACTTGTTGCATTCGTTAATCCAATTTAACCTTAATGAATTAGGACAAATTACAAGTACTTTTGGGGTAAATTTTGGTGTAGTGATACTATTAATGTAAATCAAGGCTTCTATGGTTTTACCTAAACCCATTTCGTCACCGAGTAGCCAATTGTGATTCTCAGTTATCAATTGCTTGACACAATTAATTTGAAATGGGATTGGTTGCAATCCGGCAGGCCATTTTATTAGACTATTAGGGTCAACCAGTAATTCAGGGTTATCCTTTGTGAATTGAATAATAGCGCGAGCTATCGCTTGACGTATTACGGGATCAAAGTCACTTGGTATATAACTTTGTGTTAACTCTCTATGGATTAAACCTAAGGCTTTGCAAGCCTCTACCCATGTTAGAGAGTGTTTTTCGTTTGCCCTTACCATAACATGGGCTAACTCGTGAATAACTGTACCGGCTAGTTGAATCGCCGATTCGGTTTGTTTTATTTGAATGATTGTCTCTGTCTTTGTTTCAGTTGTTAGACCACGATACCTAGTACAAAGCCAGTCATTATAGACTAGAGTAGCATTCTTTAATCTTACCGCACTAAACCTTTCGAGTGGGGCAATTTGACTTACGACTGTGTCTTTAATAGCTTTGGCGAAAGACTCTAAATCAGATTGTTCCTTGATTCTAATGTCATAGTTTACTGAAAGCAACAAGGCATCACTATTATCATGGCCGTTATCATCAAGTATAACGTCATCCTTATCCCTTGCTTGAGATGACGCGCCGTCAACCGGAGATACAACCAAAGGTCCGGCTAACCCGTCGTTGATAGACGTCAAAGCAACGACGGGGTTATCGTGGGATATGATTAATTCCATTCCCACGGAGCTAGCCTTGTCAGTGTCAAGTGACAGGGCTAGGCTTTGTTCTAGGAGTTTGTCAATATCCATTTCTGTACTCGTTAGTTGTTAACTGCAAAATGACTGTCTCTCTCACTATCCACAACGCTTCATCATTTCAGATACTCATCGGGGTTAATAGAACCATCAAGCAAACCATCAAATAGCTTACCTAGCTTAAATGTCATACCACCGGGCAGGTTAGGACAATTACTCAAATGGTGTTCAGGAGCACCGTTAGGATTACGCCATTCTGTGGTACGATAACAACGCCAGCATGGCGCCGATTGGTGAACCTTAACCCAGTCAATAACTTTAATGGGTTGTGGCTCTAGATTACTTAATAGCCGGTCACGTTCAATTTCAAGTATCTGAATGTCGGCGTAGTGACTTTCCAAACTCCGTTGAATGTTACGTAAACTTTGGTAACTGTCAGCTATATCTATATGGTTTGTCAATACTCGACCGGTAGACGGCGTAACTACAACGGTAGGCGAATGGAGAGAATCAAACTCACGGCGTTCTTTTATTGGAGTAGGTCTATCTGTGCGGGCATGAATGCCCCATTTGGATACACTGTGAAACGATTGGCCACACTTACATTCTATCATTCGGCTACCTCCTCGGAGTATACCAGAGTCGAAAGGAACTTGTCAAGCACTTTCTGACGGCGTTTTGTCTAGTGTTTTCAACACCTTAGGCCCATGTGCCAATTTGGCAGGCTTGACAGGCGACAAAGTTTGAGGTATAATCGAAACATGGAAAAAGTTATTTATTGTGCTAATACGATTAAGCAAATGCTTTCTCCAATTGTTTATATACATAAAGAAAAAGAGGGAAAAGTTTTATATGTAGGATGTAGTAGTAAGGGAATAATAAGACCATTTGTTCATCTATGTTTTTCTGACGGTGATAGCTTAGAGATAATTGTATGTGATTCTAACATTGAGGCTATGACGTTAGAGAAAAAATTGATTTTGGAATATGGACCTATTGTAAATCGTATGTATATTGCACATACTGAAGCGAAAGCGATTGAAAGAAGAAAGGTAATACAGAAAAGTAGAATTGAACTGGTTAAAGAACTGCGTTCTAATGGTATGTCGTTAGCTGAAATTGCAAAGATATTAGGCGTAACACGCCAGCGTATTCATCAAATGTTACATCAGCCTCCCGATGACTAACTTTAACCCGGTTAGTCATAGCCGTTTTTGAATAGAACGGCTAAACTAAGTGCAACCTACCACCTTAACAGCTAGTGCTTTCCACTCTGCTTTGACTGCCCTACCTTAGAACCCCTACCAGGGTGGTTTTTCGCCGATTTGAAACGTATCTTTTTGTGTACCCCTATATAACCGTAAGGTCCGCGTGTCAATGGCGGTTCCGTTGAAAGCACTAAGGCTAACCGTCTCAATTGCTTGCGGATTTGCACTCTTTTATTATGGAAGTCTAGTCCGTAGACTAGACTTCCACCCTTTGTTGATAGGTTAACAGCTAGACCGGCACTACCATTTTCTGGTACTCGGTACCCTCTCCCTTGAGTTGTGCTTTCTTTGCTTCCAGTAGCTTACGACGTGCTACGATGAAAGCATTTTGTGGTGCGCTGGTACCCTTACCAGTAATGACGCCATTCCACCCGAACGCATTGGATTGCATATACGCCGCATTGATGACGGCGCAAGCAATCTTGACGTTCTGTTGGTCGTTCATACCAACCTCAGGCACTCGCATAGAAAGAACGTCAACGTCATTACCGTCTCTCTTTACGATCGTAGAATCAGCGGCAACAGCCTCGCGTAACGCCGCCTTAGCGGCCGTGATGGTAGCACCTAACCACCGATCATACTGTGTCTCAAGACTATCACCCGATTCACTAGCGATGAATAGCTTGAACGCAGTACTGTCCGCTGGTACGGTTACTGTTACCTCTTTTTGCGTATCAGCATCCTCGAATGGACACTTGTACGCCACCATCTTAATACCGTTCACTTCGCTTGACCCTACTAACTCCCGCTTCGCTTCTCTAGGCATTTGGTTTTCACCACCTTTCTGCCTGTGACTTTTGACTCTGTCCTCCCCTACTACTCACCTTATACCACCATTGGAAATGAGAGTCAAGTGATTTTTAATGTGTGACACAACGCCATTAGGCGTGACAAAGGGTCAAAGCGATGCCTTACGCCTTGCCTTAGGTCATTTGGCTAGGTAAATTAACACCTTACGCAGAGGGTGGGTTGACCCCCACTCACAGACAGGGGCGGACGATCTGTCTAAAATTGGTTTCTGGATTCTATTATATTCTTTTTTTTATTCTTTTTTTTTTCTTTTATAGACAGAAATACCAAACAATTTTTTTGCAAGTGTGTGCCGGGGGGGTAACCCACCCTGTCTGTAAGTTGTTGATTCTAAAAGCCAATGCCAGACTGCCCACCTTATCGACTCTACGAGTGTTCTACAGACACTCTTTATGCTGTTTTATCCATGTTACGTTAAGCGAAATGTAACACTGGCATCCTTTGTGCGTGTCAAAGTGATTCTTTACAAATACCTCGGCATCATTATAACGGCGGAAAACGCCCAAAACTTGAGCGTACCTACCAATGACTGCCGTGACTACAGTACAAGAGTTTCGATTGATATATGACTGAGAAAGTTTCATATCATTCTCCCTGTCTTTTCGAAAGGTACCCCTACCGCTATCCTAGCTTTCGCGGTAAGGGTCAAATGGTCAGACAACACTAGGGACCACCACCCTGTTAGCTGATTAAGCAATACAAGCTTTCAGGGTGTCACTAGCTAGTCGTTCTACCTAGCTAGGCTGTTGGGGTCAACGTATGCCATTGTTATTCTCCCTTCCTGGGTAGTAACCACTCACCTTTCGAGTCATCTTCGACACAATCAGGCCCACAATGCCAAATAAACCCGGTTTTGGGATTCCAGAAATTACCGCAACCCTCAAACCTGTTGGGGCAAAGGTATGATAACTGTGACTGAGGGAGCGGGACTAGCTTGACTTGTTTTTTCATGCCATTCTATCATGCAATCCAAATACCACAGTACAAGGGTTAACATTTCCAGTAACATAACCTGTCTATACAAAGGTCAAACCGACAGGATGCCTGATAACACGGCGCGTTATGGTAGGGCAGATTGCCGTCAAACTTGGCATATCTTATGCATATCCTTGTATACTAATCATCTGTTGAGTAATCATCACATGTTTAGTAGTGTGCAATGGTCCGATGGTATGATGGCCTAGTGGTAAGGTGGTCAGACCACATCAACACAAAGCGATGAATGAACGATCATTCATTAAGCGGAACGACCAAGCCACCTCCACCCCACCCCCCAAAGAGGGCCTTTCCAAAAATTTTATTAATTTTTAGTTTCTACCCTAAGCTACTCTATCCATTGAAAAATCAATATGTCTATGATGATGTCTATACTTATGTAAGTCACAGTCACAAATTATCTTGGGCTCCGCCCTTTTGGCTGGCCTCACTCAATTTTAGAGCATTAAAGTGTACAATAATAGAGTGAAACTCTTGTTATCTCTATCCATATTTTGCAAGTTTTCTCTTGACAAGGCTTAGACGACGTGGTAAACTACAGCTTGGGATGGACTCCTTCAAGGATATAACGCTATTTAATTCAGATGACTTAAAAAAGTCTACTGGACCTTTAGTTTATGTCCATAAACGTAATGGAGAAGTAATTTACATAGGTTATTCACAATATGGAATTCAACGGTGTTTTGGGCATAGAAAATTTAGAAATGGTGATTCACTTGAATTAATTCATTTTGAGGATGATTTGGATGCTAGAAAGTGTGAACGTGATCTCATTAATCGTCATAAACCTATCGACAACAAAGATATGTGTGAATATATAAGAAAAACAAGAAAATACGCTAGAGGAGCATATCTAATTAAAAGATCGTGGGATTAAGAGAATAAAATGTCTTACGCAATAAAAGTAATACGACCCAGGCACCATTTAATAATACAGTATGCTTTCAATGGTTTAACTAATATTGAAATAGCTCAAAAGATTGGTTTGTCTACTGCTACCATAGGTTGTGTATTACGTTCACCGGCAGCTCAAGCTGAAATGTCTAGGTTAGCAAGTTTAAGTGTTGAAAAGTCAGTTGATATTCCAGCCCGTGTTGCACTTCACAATGAATTAGTAGGAGCCGCCACAACAGGGTTACGTATAAATAAAGCATTAATGCAAGATCCATTCGTCAAAGCTGAAACCCGTAGTAAGATAAGTCAACATTTTATGGATCGTGTTCTATTCAATCGTAACGACGACAATGATACCGAGCATGAGTCCTATCGTGATATCTTACGTAAACTTGATAAGTTGCAGGCTACCATCTCACCGATTATACCAGCCTCTGTAGAATCGCCAGTCTTAGATGTTGAAGTTGCTGAAATTATATCAATGCCAGTATCGGTACCGGGCGCGTCTCCTAAAAATAAAGAGAATGGTCATACTCATAGCAATGATGAATCATTAGATGATCAATTAAAATATCTGATGGGTGATAATAGCAAGCATGTTATTGACCTTGGTGAAGACGATTAGTCTTATCACTTTATTAGCATTAGGAGGGTGTGCTAGTTCTGGCACCTACGATTCATTGTGTATTATGGTCAATACCGCCTGATTAAAACACCATGAAAATAGAAGGTGATAAAAGATTAATAGATGATTTCATTCGTTATCGTAATTCTTTTTGGGATTTCGCTACCGAATGTCTATTTACATTGGATCAAGCAAGTAAGCAAATACGACCGTATCCTACAAAAGATGATCCATCTTACTATTATTTAAAGTATGTTACTCAAAGGATGATAGAAGAACAACTGTTAGCCTTGGTGAAACATCGTCGTATGGTCATTACCTGGGGTGGTGTCTGTTCTATTTCTACCTGGGATGCTATGTTTCACGAGGTTACAGATATTGGAATTATAAGTAAAAAGGAAGAAGATTCAGACGATTTGATACGTAGGTGTAAGTTTCAGTTAGAGAACCTACCAAAAGATAAACTGCTTAAAATACCAAAATGGGAATATAAATACACAGAAATAAGATTTCCAGAGATTGATTCACGCATTAAAGGTTTAGCTATGGGTGAGGATCAGGCTCGTCAGTATACTTTTTCAAGAGTGTTTATAGATGAAGCAGCTTTCCAATCTAAATGTAGAGGTACGTTTGTAGGGTTGAAACCCACCCTTGAGGGTGGTGGTCGGTTGTGTATGGTGTCTACACGTTATCCTGGATTCTTTCAGGAACTAATAGAAGATAGATTGGACGCTGCTTAATGGAATGGTTAATCGAAAGAATATCAAGTATTATATGGACCTCCCATCCATACGAGAGGCAAATATTAATTCTATTAATGTGGTTGAGAGTAGGTTTGGTTTCATTAATTTCCATAGCCTTATGGATGTGGCTGACGAAATGGACCTTTACACGAACGCCTTTCAAGGTTATAGCCCTTTTGGTTGTGGCATTCCTAACTGCTCTTGTTTCAGCGGATTTTGTAGAACATTATCTCAAGCGTTTGACGCTAGGTTACACCTACAATCCAAGGGTAACAGCAAATGGTGAATTTGAATGTTGGACCGGCCCCGCTAACCCAATTTACTTGACATTATGGGAAAAACATAAGTTTAATGTTTTGTTCTACTATTCACCAGATGGTGTTTACAGAAGGGCAGTTTGGGAGGGTGATCCCGGTAGTGGAAAGTTTGGGGATAGGTAATGCCTTCTGAAACAATGGATAAACCAATTTATAAGGATGTGATAAACGATAAACCACCTATAAATGAGGTTTATGCACGTGGTATTAGCGAGATGGGTACTCGTGGTCCACAAGTGTCAGTTATGGAATGGTTAGACGCATTAGCACACATGTTTAGTAGTGGTTTAGGAATGCGTGGTGGTGTTGGTGAACCAAGTGGAATGAGTTGGCTTAAAGGTGGAAAAGGTGACGTCCCACAAGGATTTCCTGGCACAAGAAATCCGATGATTAAATTTCCTATAATGAAAAGTAAATATGGTGATTATCCTGTAAAAGGAGATTTAAAATTTATTGCAGGTGAATCTGCTGATATTCAGGGATATAGTGCTCTTTTGTCGAATAAGCCAAAACGTCTTGATACAAGGACTTCTGTACTTGGTAGGGCACGCCCATCTGATACGTTTAAGCCTGGTCGTGGTCCCATTTACCAAGGTGGTGATCCTAGTGGTGAATGGGCTTATATGTCAAACCAGCCAGAAGATGTTAGAAAACTTCTAGATGTTCTTACATCACCGTATATAATCCAACGTAATACAGGCCCATTCCCACAGGGGCACTTACCTTGGTAATTAAATAATGCCACCAATGATACCAACTGAACAACCTGGTATGGCTCCATCAATATACAAACAGCCAGGTCCTAGAACATCAACTGGTCAAATGCAAACACAATTTGGTAATTTTACGGGTCCTACTGGTACTGGTAAACGAACTGGTCAACCTCAACCTCAAAGACGACCACGATTTGGTGCTAGTACACAACCTTTCACACCTACAAGTAGTTTTAGAGGGGTACCAATACAAAGACCAATGACACAACCACCTGTGTTTCCTGGACCTGTTGGACCATACCTAGGATCACTAGGTACACCATTTAGTAGTGATCCATTAGTGGGAATGGTACCGGGTGAACCTTGGGTTTTGCAATCTGATGGTAGCTATGAAAATAGAGAAACTGGTGAAAAGTTACCAAAGGGTTCTCGTGTTCCTATCCCTGTTCCTGAACCTTACAGTGGACCGTGAACCAATGTCTGACACCATAACGGTATCTCCTGTTTCAACAGTTGAGAAAACACAAGTAATGGAAGGTGTCTCAACATGGCGTAATCCTATTAATGGTTTTGCAGTTATAGATTTAAAGTATTATGCTGACCCTCGCAAGCGATCCGACGAGTGGTTGTTAACAGCTAAATCAGGTATACCGACAGCAGAATTTGAACGTGAATATGGTGACAAGTGGATTGTTTATGAAGGTAAACCTGTTTATGGTAATGATTTTATTGATTTACCAACTGGTAACGTAGTCACAGGATCAATCATAGCTACCAAACGTGCTCGTCTTGTGAGTGGATGGGATGCCGGTCCTACTGACTTAAACCTAGCATGGGTCTTAGGTTTAGTACAACCACAAGAACGTCGTGTCACTTTCATTGATGAATACTATCAAGATGACGGGGACGTTGAAGATTTTGTTCAAATAGTATCTTCACGATTGCAATTAGAATGGTTAAAGTTAGGTGGTTTTAGTTTACATTTCTGTGACCAATCAGTTAATACAGCGGGTGGGCCTAAGAAAAAGAGTTTTGCAGATGAAATGCGTCTTCATAATATGATTCCACAGATGGGCGAAATCAGTTTTGCAAGACGTCGTGTTTCTGTTTTTAATCTTTTAACTCACAATAAAGGTGGCCGCCCACTTCTTTTAATACATGAACGTTGTTCCTTATTAATTGAAGCGATGAAAGGTGGTTATCAATATCCAAAGTTACCAATGATTTCAGCGGGTGGTATGTATAAAGAAATGCCACTCAAAAATAAATTTTCTCACATTGCTAACGCTTTGGAATATGTATGTAGTCGTATAGATGCAGCATCTAGTGAAATACCCTACGAAGGTAAAAGATTGCCAAGATACAGTTTGGTATGATAGACAAAGATACTTTCAAACCTGGGGACAAGGTACACGATAAAGTAGTTAAGATGATTCGTGATAGGATTGATTTCTCTTATCGTGATTTATCTCAACGTTTTAGTGATTGGGATACCGCCGAAGAACATTACCGTGCTTGGCGTCCCATAGATGATGAAGATCTTGAAAGTCTAGCAAAGAACCAAGTTCAAAAAATTATTGTCCCTATTCAATTTGCTACCCTTCAAGTAATCTTAACATTTATGATGGAAGTATTTACCGCTCTTAAACCAGTTTTAAGGACTCGTGGTACAGATCCAGCAAGTATAAGACCAGCCCGAGTAATGGAATTATTACTAGATTATGATTATCGCGGAAACCGTGGTTATTTCATGTTGCACCAATGGTTCCTCAACTGTTTTAGATATGGTCATGGTATTATGTCAAATAGTTGGGGTTCTCGTCAAGTATTAAAGAGAATTCTAAAGCCTGGTCCTTCTACTCAAATTAATTTAGATGGTCAAATCTTTAGCATACCAGGTGCTGATCAATTAATAAATGATTATTTCACTACGTTTGAAGGTAACAAATGGGAAGTAGTAGATAATAGAACATGGTTCCGTGATCCTCGTTATCCACTTTCACGATTCCAAGAAGGTGAATTTTGTGGTAAACGTAATACCATTCATGACAATGAATTACGTAAGCTTGAAGATGGTGGTATCTTTTTCAATACAAAAGATATAAAATCTTCTCAAGGAATAGGTCAAACAAGATCACCAGATTTAGGATTTGAAACTTCATCAAGAGATAAGATATCACCTGAAAAGGCTTTAGCTACCGACTTGGTTAATGCTAAGAAAAACAGGACACACGTAAACGAAGAAATCATAATTGAGTTAATACCAAAGGATTATAAATTAGATGATGAAGATAGACCACAACAATGGATTTTTAATCTCATAGATGGTACAAGCGTGGTAAGGGCAGAGACAAACCCATTTTATAATTTCAATTATAGTGTGATAGAAACATTCCCAGACATTCTAGCAAGCATGTCTCAGGGTATTATGGAACTTAGTGAACCTTTAGCTGCTCATTTATCATTTCTATTTAATAGTCATTCAGCTAATGTAAGAAAAGCTATCAACGATATGTTTTTGTTTGACCCATCCCGTATTGACGTGCGTGATGTTCTTGAACCTACCGCCGGCAAATTAATAAGATTATTACCTTTAGCCTACGGTACAGATCCATCAACAGCCTTTAAACAATTAGCAGTTACAGACGTAACACAAAGTCATATCCTTGATAGTAAAGCATTGCTTGATTTATGGAATCGTGTTCTTGGTCCCTCAGATAGTATGTATGGCGTTACTTCTGCTTCACGTAAAACAGCGAGTGAAATGCAAGGTTTAAACAAAATGTCGGCTGGTCGTATGAAAATGTTAGCTGATTTAATGAGTGCAGAAGGTGTAGCCCCATTAACAGAATTAATGGCTATCACTCGCCAAGAAAATATGTCAATTGAACAATTTATTGAAATAGCTGGGCGTACTGCTGCTGAATTAGGAATCCCACCTAATATGATAGTGGATGGTTTTGCTAAAGTTAGAAAAGACCATATAAATGGTGTATTCAGTTACCCTGCTGAAGAAGGAGTCCTACCACAAGACAGAGCTAATGCCGCCGCTATATTTGAGAAACTATTTGAATCAGTCGTCAGAAATCCATTCTTATTAAACACATTTGACCCCATAGAAATCTTTAAGGAAACGGTGCGTCAAGGTGGTATCCATAACATTGATGATTTTATGAGGAAAGGAATTCAAGGTAATGTAGCTATGATGAGAGACGCTGCTGTTCAAGAATTACGTGATCGTGGAAAAATTCAACCATATGGTGGTGGTCCTGGTAATGGTCGTGGACGACCTGATCAGGGAGTAAGGGAAAGTAAGGAAGGTCTAGACGTTAAAGGTATGGTAGAAGGGGCAGGAATTCCAAATGAATAATTTGGATCGTATTGATGAAATAAGGGCTCGTAACAAAAAGAAAGAAGATTATTTAAAGGAAACACAAAATCAATTTGATCAGATTCTAAAAGGAGCTTATAAAGAACCTTGGTGGCGTCAATTTGTAAAGTTAATAAAAGAGCGCCGTCTTATGCTAAGTGAACAATTGGAAGCTGGCATATTTGAAACCCCTAAAGAAGAAGAAAGAACAAGAGGTCAAATTAGTGAATTAAAAATGATTCTATCACTTGACCAATACAGTGAACAATTACAAATACCAATGGAGGACCGCCGTGCCACCTAAATTTGAATCTACCAATGATCCTAGCAAAGACAAGGTTGAACAGTCAGCACAGAGAGATCAGATTGATGATTTGTTAGATGAGCAACTTGGTTTAACGGAAGCAGAAAGAGCTCTTGATCCTGACCGGGAAGGTTTAGACGTAAGGGCACAAAAAGGTAGTGAATTAATAGATAAGACGACAGAACGTCGTGAGCCTCCTGTTGTAGTAGAAGGTGAAGATAAAGGTAAAGTAGTAGACGATACACCTTTAGGAAAAGCCTTAAGGACAATAGAAGAACAAGGGACACGTTTACATGAATTAGAAACACGTATTGCTAGTGGTGGTGAGCGTGGTGAAGTAAGACGGGAACGTGAACCTCAGGTAGAAGTAGTTGAAATCTTGCCGGGTTTACGTTTACCAAAAGATCAATCAAAGTGGCCCATTAAATTAAGTGACCGTGATCTTGTAGCCTTAGGATGGAATGATGAAGCTAAGGGACCTGCCGAAGTATTAAGAATACTAGGTAATGCCTTGTATATGTTTGTTGCTGAAACTGTCCCTGATATGGCCGGTACAATGCTTGAAACACGTTTCACTGAACGTGAAAACGCTTCAAAGACACAGCAAACCTTTGAAGGTTTGTACCCACATCTAGTAAAACACAGAGATATCGTCAGTCTCGTTGAAAGAAACGAGCGACAGAATCCAAACAGTTCCTTGCGTGGTAAGTTTGGTAACGATTACTACCAAGAGCTAGGACGTTTGGGTGAGGCTAAAATAGCCGATATCCGTGGTATCACTATTGAACAGTATCGAGCCGAAGCTGTTTCACAACGTCGTTCCTCTGCTGCTAGAGGTAATGACACAAAGGCTCGTGCTGTTTCAACTGGTGGTGGTGTACGTCCTGGTACTCGCCGAACGGAAACTGATTTTGAAAAGGATTCGGCGGACCTTTAATCAAAACCGAAACCACGTGATAACGGAGAAATAGAAAATGGCTGCTACACTTGGTCTGAGAGGAACAGGTGCTTTCAGTACCGATGAAAGACCGCAAAACTGGCGTGAAAAGATTTTACAGTTATTTCCAAACGGTGAGGCTCCTCTAACAGCATTAGTATCAATGCTGCGGAGTCAACCAACCACTGACTATACGTTTAACTGGTGGGAAAAGCGTCTACCAACACAACGTATGCAGGTTAATGGTGCTGTTACTGCTGCTGCTACTGTAGTTGCTGTAGACAGTGGAGCCAAAGATGCTGTTAATGGTACGTTGTTACTACAAGAGACGAGTGGTGAAATCCTCTTGGTGACAACTGATCCAACTGTAGATACATCATTACCAGTAGTAACACGTTCATGGGGTAGTGTTGCAGCTACAGCGATGGCTGATAATGAGTTCTTAACAGTCATTGGTAACATCCATGAACAGGGTGCTGCTGTTCCTACTCCTAAGTCATACGCTCCAACTAAACGGACCAACCTTACACAGATTTTCAGGATGCCACTTAGCCTTACCAGAACAGCTAAGAAAACATACCTGAGATGGGATAACACTGGTCCATATCGTGAAGCAAAGCGTGAAGCACTTTCACTCTATAGCATAGAAATGGAAAAAGCGTTTCTATGGGGTGAGCAGGCTGAATCAACTGGTACTGCTGGTTTACCGTTATACTCGACAGACGGCGTTAAGGCTATTCTATCTACCAACGAACCTGGTGGTACAGCAAGTGCTAACTTCGGCATTGATGGTACGTTAGATGAAGCTACCTGGGATGCTATCTGTGAGGATATCTTCCGTTACGGTAAGAACGAAAAACTGGTCTTAGCTGGTTCTACCTTCTTACGTGCTATTACCACTCTAGCAAAGCGTAACGGTACGCTAAACATGGTTCCACAGGATAAAGTATATGGGATGAAGATTGTCGATTACACATCGGCATTCGGCACCCTATATCTTAAGAATCATCCTCTCCTTTCACAGCATCCTGTTTGGAGGAAGGATGCTTTCGTAATCGACACCGAGAATCTAATCTACAGGTATGTAGATGAAACCAGATTCTTGAAGAATAGACAGAATCCTGGCGATGACCTTTCCAAAGATGAATACCTGGGTGAGTGTGGTTTGGAGACAGAGTTTGAGGAGACTCATGCTTACATTCGCGGTGTAACCGATGCTCTGATAGTATAAATGGAAAATACTGAGAATGGCTAACAATTATATGAACGCAACCAAAACTCATTGTCTAAATGGCCACCCATTTGATAATAGTAATACATATCATCATAATGGGAAACGCCATTGTATTCAGTGTAGAAAGGATAGAAAAGCAAAGAACTGGCGTTCTTGGAATTATCGTGGTGCACCCAACATACCAGCTACGAATTGTGAGTTATGTGGTAAATCAACTGGTAGAAAAATATCAGTAGATCACGATCATAAAACTAATACATTTCGTGGCTGGTTATGTAAAGGATGCAACGCAAAGGTTGGATGGGCCGAATCAATTGGGATACCACAGTTATGGGATTATATATATCGTAATCGTGGTGTTCAAATTGATAAAGAGTTAAACACACTTGTTGATGAGGAGTCAAGAATGCTTACAGCACAAAACTTTCTTGACGCATTAATCGTGTAGTTAACAACCAAAGCCGGATTGCCATAGCAATCCCGTGAAAGGTTAAAAATGCCTACACCAGCGGGAATTGTATCAACTCGTGAGGTAGTAAGACGTTGGCGTGACTCTATTGAGGGTCAAGTAGCTATCAGGGGTAATCTTTACTATATTGCCCCTGGTACTACTGCTATCAAGGTAGCAAGACGAGCAGTTACGCCATCAGATAACGCCGACGGTTTAACTCCATTTACGCCACTAGCTACAGTAAATGAGTTCATCACAAACCGTGTAGTTACCGGCGAGGGTGATGTTGGTGTGTTAATGAAAGAAGGTCAGTACGTTCTTTCAGCCAACATTTCCACTACCAAAAAAGTTTTCATACTGATGGGTGCTCCTGGTCTTAACCGTCGTTCGGTGTTTGTTGACGGTGTTACTGGTGCTGCTGCTTTAATTTTGCGTGGAGATCATATCCAGTTACGTAATCTTGAGGTAGGAGGTGCGGCTGATGCTGAAGCAGCAGTCACAGTAAGAGGTAGATACTTCCAGGCAATAAACGTTCATTTCACATCAAAAGATGTAGATATAGCAAGGGCCTTGGCAGGTTTGAGAATAGAAGTTGACTTACTAGATCATCCTGGTTTTAGTAATCTACTAGGATGCCTATTCTCTTATCTTGATACTGGCTTGTTGGTGGGAACTCCAAACCCATCAGGTAGTGGTGACTTTAACACTATCACTGGTGTAAGAGTGGAAGATTGCATCTTCCAACGTAATACAACTAGAGACATAGGTGCTCAAGCCGGTGCTAGAATAGATGGTTGGCTTATAGCTCGTAACTACTTCGCTGATCTCGGTAATGTGGATTTTATTACCTTAAACCACGCTGATAATGGTGGTCAGTTAATAAACCATATTGCTGATAACGTGTTTGCCCACAATGCTGTTACGACAACTCAAGTTGTTTTAACCAACACCACGACAGCGTTTAAGTTCACTGGTAACAGAGACAAAGCTGGATTCATTACCGGGGTTTAAATGGCTAAATATACATCAAGTGCTCAGCCGGATGAAAAGCATCATAGCAAGCGTCTAGAAGGTGAAAAGATAAAATCAAGCCATGCTATGATGGAAGATATCAAAGAGGTAGATCAAAAGGTAGTTGCTAACGAAATTGTTAGGGAAGTAGACATGTCTAAAGATCCAGAAAAGAAAGGGGAAGAATGGCAATGAAACACGGTGAGAAAGGTACTACCAAAGGCATTGATGGTACTGGCAGAGGTGGGCCGAAAGATTCACCATATACTGCTGCTACTGATGGAGTGGTACATGGTGAAGCCAAAGCAAGTAGTGGTGATCGTGAGGATATTGGACCCAACCCTGGTAAGGGTGGTGGTTCTAAGAAAAAGTAATTAACTAAACAACAAGGAGTGGGGCGCGCATACTTTATAAACGCGCGAGCAAATTATGTTAACTAAAACTAGTTTGTTGGCTTTATTGTTATTGGCCCTTGCTATTACTGGAGAGGCAATAACAATAGTAATTACACATGCTACTGCTACAGTTGGCATTACTAGTGCATCAGCCTTAGCTGCTGTTGCAAGTGGTGCTAAAGCAAGAGTTCACATTTACCTAGAAAATGATTCTGATACAACCATATACTGCAAGTTCGGTGCTGCTGCTGTTTTGAATGAGGGTTTACGTTTCGCGGCGGCTGGTACGACTGGTAATCGTTTGGTGTTTACACCAGTTACGGGGGTTCCCCAAGTTGTATTAAACTGTATTTCAAGTGCAGGATCTAAAACATTGCTCATAGCAACGGGGGTTCAAAACTAATGGGTATGGGAAGTAGTCAAAATAAGAAAGTTCATAAGGTAATGAAAGAATTTAAAGAAAGTAAACTACATAGTGGAACTGGTAAGAAAGGAAAGAAGGGTAAAATAGTTACAAATCCAGAACAAGCTACAGCTATAGCCATGAGTGAAGCGGGATTATCAAAGAATAAATACTGATGCCCTATACTGGTAGTAACATAGAACAAGATATTCTTGATATCCTTAATAGAACCGACACGTCAACTACAACGTTGGTTAGTTTGGCAGTAAAGTCTGCTCATTCTAAATTACAGGGAATGAGAGATTGGGATGCTCAAAAGAAAACTTATAGACGATTGGCAAATGTAAACTATAGATTTGCTATACCAAGCGATTTGAAATCACCGCGCGAACTGTTTTTAGTATCAGGTAGCGATCTGGCAAGTGATCTCATACCACTGTTACCAGTGACAAGTCCTGTAAATGATACTCCATACTATAGACGTTCTAGTATGGAACAAGTACTCTTGCAAAGGGCGAATTTAAATGCAATAACAAGCAATAGTAGTACACCTCAAAGTATTTTAACTCAAACGAAGTTTTTTACAATTGAAAATGGTTTTGTAGAGATTGTGCCAAAGATTAATGATTCTAGCAATCAGCTCGCTTTTACCTATTATGCCATTGTAGATTATGTAAAGGCTGTTTCAGACTGGTTCACTGATAAATGTTTTGAATATTTGACGCTTGAAGGTTTAATTTCAACAGTGGCTTTATTAGGTGAAGTTGATGATCGTGTTACTGTTTGGAAGCAATTATTAACAGTCGCCTTAAATAAGGCAAATGGATTTGATATAGCAATTGATATAGGTGGCGATGTCTTAGTAATGAGAGGCTAATGGCACACAAGAGAATTGTAACATATCCTTTACCAAAAGTACCCTTAATCATTGATGGTGAGTCCACAAGATTATGGATGGAGGGTATTACACGAGTCATATCAACAATAGTGAGTGTTTTGCAACGCCCTGAAATTGTGTCATATTTATTGGCTGATCTACCAGATCCAACTGATAGGAATAAAGGTGAAGTAATTTTTGTAAGTAACGCCACAGCAGGTCAACAGTTTAAGGGTAGTGATGGTTCTAACTGGAGGAATTTAGGATAATGCGTAAGCCTTGGATCGTTGTTCTTGGTACGCTATTGTTATTTTATAGTTTAGCTTATGCTGCAACTTATACCGGCACTACATTAGTTGATTTAGTACTTACAACACCGGATGGTGCAACAGAACCAGTTTCAATTCTTGACGATGCTATTATAGAAATCAAAAAGGTTTACACTGGTACATATTATGACCACGTTCAATTAACAAACAGTTCTGGTGCTTCAACTGCTGTAGGTGATGTTCTTTGTTATAGTACAGCAGGGGATACTGCTGCTATTCTTTGTGATACCAGTGCATCACTACAAAAATATGTTGTTGCATTACAAGTTATAACAAACACTTCGACTGGTTACTTTGCTAGATCTGGTAGAGTCCTTGCAAAGACAACAGGTACGATTGCTCGTGGACAATATGTAAAAAAATCAGTTACAACGCTAGTTATTGATGATGCTGGTACTGCTGTTAGTGCTACTGCTAAACCACCTATTGGTACGATTGGTATTGCATTAACGGCTGCTGCAAGTGGTTCTGCTACTATACATTTATTTGATAAACCTGTTTATTTCCCAGGTATTACTAGTGCCACCCAAGATGTAGCAACAATTGAATCAACCACGAGTACAACATATACTGATTTAGCAACAGTTGGCCCTGCTGTTACTTTAACCCCAGGCCGGGCAACAAATCAGATGATTCACATTAAAGCACAAATGCGTAATTCAGCTACAACAGGAGAAACTTACATATCTGTAGCGATTGCTGGAGTGGCAGCGGTTGTTGCTGATTCAGCGATGACAACAAGTGATGCCGCAAGTTCTGACCATACACAATCTTCATTTAGTACACCAACGAGCGTAGCAGATGGAAGTACACATACAATGAAATATCGTGTAACTGCTAATACTGGAACATACTCGTCTAGACGTATTAGTGCTTTTACGTTAAATTAAAGGGTAAAATAATGAATCGTAGATTATTTATAAGTAGTGTTCTTGCTTTACTATTAATACCACTACAGAAAGCAAAAGCACAAGTTTCAAAACGTACTGTTGTTCACTTTATGCTTATTGACCATGTTGCATTAGGTTTAACTGATTCTACATGTAGTGATTGGGTTTTGGCTAAACTTGGTCATAGCCCTACTTTTAAGTTAAAAGCTGATAATGAAAACGACACCGTTCATGGCGCTGTTATGATTCGTCATTCAGTACCACCTGAACAACACCTAATTCGTATTGAAATTTATGAATCTGATGATTCACCTAAACAGGGTCGGAAATCATTTTTAAAGAAACATGTTAATCCTCCTACTGATGATGAAATAAGAGATAAATTGAATAGATAACAATGACAACAATGCTCAAGAATCGTTATATAAAAGCACCTGATCGTGGGGTGGACCGTGTCCGTCCTACGAATGTGTTGACAGATAGACAATGGTTATCTCTAGCATGGACAAGAGGTGGGCATGGTAAACTAGCGCCATTACCAGGTTATGTAAAAAAGATCACGGCAGGTACAGTACCAACAACACCAATTGTAATGATAGCACGATTCCGTAAATCTGATGACTTGGAATATCATTTTATAGCCGATAAAACCAAGTTACACAGGTGGGACCCTTCTACTTCAAAACTAACTAGTTTGAGTGATAGTCTTGCGGCGTTCGGTCAGGATATGGATACAGCATGGGCTTTCACTACTTTTCTTGATAAATTTTATGTTAATTCAGTTACTCAAGCCTTATATAGTAGTGATGGTTCTAGTGATTTTGTGGCTGTAGGTGGTGACACGTTTGCAGCTAAGGCAATTATTGGTTTTAAGAACCATCTGCTTGTTGCCGGTAAAAAAGGTGATCCTCTCAAACTATTTTGGGCGGCTGATGGAACAACTACATTTACAGCGGCCGCTTCAAACGATGCAAATGAAGTTCCATTAAAAGAGTTTAGTGATTTACCACAGCGTTTCATGCAGATAGGCCCAGACATTTGCGTTTTGTATGGACAACGTTGTACTAATATAATAACTTTTGTAGGCGGTGATGCAGTTTTTGCACAAGCTAATATTAGTAAACGTATTGGATCTCTAGGACCTCATGGCGTTTTAGATCTTGGTTTTAACCGTCACTTCTTGGTAGGATTCGGCGATTTTTATATTTTTAACGGCCTTGATTTTAAATCAATTGGTGAAAGTATACGTGATGCCTTTTTCAACACCGAAGCCCATCCAAACTATTTAGATAGAGTAAGATTATTATTTGACCAAATTACTGGCTTGTTGTATGTTTTCTTTGTTTCTCGTTCTATGACTCAGGCTTTAGGCTTTTATCCAGATAAAATGTACGTTTATGATACGATTGAGGATTTGTGGTATGGCCCTTCTACACTTGTACATTATGTAACAGCTACAAGTGAGTTAACTGGTTCGTTCGTAGTAGTAATTGATAGCATTAGTGATATCATTGATACAGTGACACTTGCAATTGACGATGTTCATGCATGGACTTCTATTGGCGCTACTATGGCATTTGGTAATAATCTTGGTCAACTTTATGGATTTGATAGAACCCTTTTAACGGCAGATGGTAGTAATATAACACGGGAAGGTGTAACTGGCGATAAGATTATAGCAAAGAGTTCGCTTAGTATAGGCAGCGGTGGTATAACTGCTGAGGAAATTGACGTAAATGTTCATTACATAACTCGGATTTATTATGAAGTTGGAGATGACGATACTGCTGGTACTCTCACTCTTGAGGTTGCTATAAGAGAACATCTCAACGATACTGTAACCTATGTGACTGCTGGTACAATTACACTTGGGACAACTGATTCTAAAAAAGGCCATTTTGATGTAAGGTTAAAACCAGGTAGATATATAAGATTTAGAATAACAGGTACAAACAGAATAGCACTTCGTAATATAGGGTGGGATTATTATCGTGGTGGGAAAGTGAGACGATAATGCAAGGAAGCACACAACAACGAACGGTAGCAGGGCCGCCTGTAGCAAATCCACCTGCTTTATTACCAGAAGCTAAAGGTGGGTTTGAAGATGCTCAATCATTTTATCGTTCAATACTAGCAAATCCACCCATTTACGGTGGTCCTCGTGTTGCCGGAATTCCAGAAGGTACACAAACTGGCATTAATCAATTATATGACATAGGTGCTGGTGGTCCTACTCCTGAAGAAATGGCTAGTCGTAATTTAACATTTACCACCGCAGGTGGTGGTAGTCTTGCTGCTAATCCTTATGCTAGTGTTTATGATACGATTGATCCAGCTTTAATTGATCGTTCATTTATGCACCCCGCTGTTGGTGATTTTGCATCTGGCGTTTACACTGATATTAACCAAAATCCATTTTTCGCAGGTGCTCAACGTAATATTCTTGATCCAATTGTTGAAAGATACAATACGCAGATACGTCCAAATATACGTGATAGATTTATAACAGCTGGTGGTGAAGGTTCTTCACGTGAGGTATTAAGTGAAGAACAGGCATTACGAGAATTTGGTAGAGGATCAACGAATGCTTTAGCAGGATGGGAAGCTGGTATTTATGAAATGGAACGTGCTTTACAACAACAAGCTGCCATAGAATCTAGTAGATTAGGAGAACGTGCTGGTGAGGTTGTTACTGCGGCGGGTGGAGCTGAACTTTCTAGGGCTGGTGGTGTTTATGGTTTGGAACGTCAACTTCAGGAAGAAGCAGCAAAACGTGGTAATCAAGGCACAATAATGGATTTGTTAAGGGCTAATACCTTGATAGGTGCAGGAGCACAAGAACGTGGATTTGAACAAGAACAGTTAAGAGCAATGTCAGAATTATTTGAAGAACCAATTTATAGACAGAGTGCCGCTGCTCAGTCATTAATGCAAGCCCCCACGAGTGCTGGTTATCCTAGTAGTCAAACTATGAAAGGTAGTGAGGACCCTGGTGCATTTCAGCAAATCTTGCAACTTGCTATGACGGCTGCGATGATTTATGCCGCTGTGGCTACATAAATGGCTAAAGATCCTAAAGTTCGCATAAGAGAAATGGAAGAATTAGGTAAAATGCACCCTCATTATCGAGATTATATCAAAGATATTCCTGGTTTTGAAAAGGCATTTGAAGCTAATGATGTTGAGGAATGTTTTAATTGTCTTGGTCAATACCTAAGTGAACAACGAGAGGAACCAGAAGTTAGAGATGAATTACTAAATAGAATATATAATCTTGATTTAGAATTAAAACTGAAAGGAAACAAAAATGCCTGACGTTTCCCTTTACGGACGTGGTATGAATCCAGCAGTTTATGGTGGTGCACCACAGTCTGCTCCTGGTATGGCTGGCGTTGGTAGTGGGCCACCTCCAGCTTTAAATAGTGGTATTATGGATGCAATGAAGATGATGGAAATGATGATGATGATGAAGAAGATGCAACAACAAGGTGGTGGTAGTGGTAAAGCAGGAATGGGTGCTATGGGTGGTGGGGGTGGTGGTATGTCACCAGCACCAGCAGCAGGAGTTGAAACTTACGGAGCATTGTAATGGTTTATTATCAACTTCACACAAAACAAGAGGTAGCCTTCTACTTAAATGATATCATAAAAGGATGTAAAATAATTGCAAAGAAAAATCCAGGTAGTAATGTAGAACATATCATTAATATGATTAGCTGGAATGTGGAAAGTCCTAATTGTTTTCTTTTAGCTGGTGTACACCGAGATAGATGTGTTGGATTTTTATTTGCTCTTGGTATAGTTTATCCCGAAAAATCATGGTGTGAAATCATAACACTTTGGACTCTCCCTAAGTTAGCATTAAAATTAAAACAAACTGGTGCCGAACCATTAGATTTGCTAAAGAAATGGTGTAAAGATAGGAATATATCCTCAATTGTTACCAATATCACAAGGGGATTAACTCCACACAAAAAAGCTAAAGATGGAGCCTATTTTGATTGGTTTCTTAAAGACTTGGGGTTTGAAGAAATTGGGAAGGTAATTAGATTACAGATATGAAAGGTTCGAAAGAGGATGTTCTTGTATTTCTCGGTACATTATTTACTATACTAATTGTAATCGTCGTGATAATTGAACTAATTTTATGGTTAAAAGGTAAATAATGAGACAGCCATTAGGCTATGGTGCAAGGCAACAACAGCAGTTTGATCCTCTTGCAATAATGAAAACTGTTGAAATAATTAAATCATTACGACAGGAACAAGCTGTAGCTGAAGAACAAAAAAAGCGTGCAGCTCAAGGTGACGTGAATCTTGCTGCTGATAGATTACGGGAATCACAAGAACGTATTGGTCAAGAAGCTAGTGCCGAAGTATTTGGTGCTAGGACTGGTTTTGAACCATATGTTGAACCTACTATGCGTAATCTACGTGAAGGTAAACCCGTCCCACGACCTTTGATTAAAACAGAAGGATTTGATCCTTCTTTACGTGGAGGTGCTAACGTTGTTGATATGCCAATGGGTAGAGCTGATGTTGTAGAAGGTATAAAACGTGCTCGTCCACGATATCAGGCTGATGTTAAGAAAGCTGAACCAACCTATCAAGATATTAAACCAATTGAGATAACACCTACTACTGAGGGTTTTGAAGGTGCTACTCGTTATACGGAACCGGCTGAACAAATAACTGAAAGGGCTAAAGTATTTCCTATAAAACCCAGTGAGATAGGTAAAGAAGTTGAACAACAAACTAGAAGCTCTCAAGAACAATTAAAATTAAGAGGTGAACGTGCTGATTATCCATTAGCTAGACGTGAAACTACAGCTAAAACTCGTTATGCAGAGGCAACTGCTATAGGTGCTGAGGCTGAAACTAAAGTACGCGAAGCACAGGTACGTGGTTTACCAATAGATGAAGCAATTAAAGCAACGCAACTTGCATCTGCGGCGTTAGAATTAAACATTAAAGGACAACAAGCCCATTTTGCGGGACCAGAATCTAAAGCTAGAATAGCTAGAGATGAAGCAACACTAGCTCATTACAATCAATTAAATCAAGATTTAATAGCTACTCGTACTCGTGAAACTCAATTTAACAAAGAATGGCCAGAAGCCGTGAAGTCTAATGATCCAAAACGTATTATGGATACCTTTGCAATATTAGGTGCTGGTTCAGCACCAGCTTTATTACAAAATTTTGTTGCTAGAGGTAATATGGTTGAACGATATCATGATGAAAGTGGCAAAACTCTTAAAAGAATTACGGAAAATTTAGTTAATACTGAAAGGGGTAAGCAACCTGACATTCACAATGCTGTTGCGGAAGCCGACGTTGCACAGTATAATCAACTGCAAGATAGTCTTGCTAAACTATTAATTAGTAATAAAGTTAAAGTTGGTTCACTTTATACTGCTGTACAAGGTGAGACTCCACGTTTTGGTACATTAGAAGTACCACGAGAATTTAAAGATCGTATGGACCGCAATCAACTTGATTTTACTAATCCACAAGATTTAGGTACTTATGTAGCTGCGAGAGCAAGTGGTGTCATGTATGATGTTAACCAGTTTACTCGTGCTATTGAATTGATAGGTAGAGAGGTTAATGCCCCACCCGAAATTATTGCAATAGTAAAACAAGAATATCTAGCTAAAAAGACTAAAGCAACAAGAGGTAGGATAACAGAAGAAACACCTGGTATTCATTTTGGTGAAGGAGTACAGTTTACTCCAGTACCACAAGAACCAATAAGACGCCCATCTTTCTACGGACCACCACAATTATACCCATAAGTAATAATGGCTAATATCTTTGACGGTCTGATAGACGAAACACGTTTACAAGAAGAACCAATCTTGAAACGTTATGGTAAACAGTTCGTTCGTGGTGCTACGCTTGGATTTGCAGGTTCAAAGTATGCTCCAGAAGGTATAGGTGAACACGTAGCAGAATTTGCTGGTGGTATTCTTCCAGTTGCTGCTATTTCAGCAGTTGCATCACCTGTTGCCGGTGCAGGGTTACGATTATTAAATGTACCTAAACTAGCTATACCTTTAACCTCCCGTTTAGCGACTGCAAGTGCAGTAGGCGCGGGCACAACAGCGGGTTATGATCTTAGTCAGGAAGGTGAAACTTCCCTCGGACGTGTTGGATTGGGTGCAGGCTTAGGAATAGCACAGGAAGCTTTATTCTTGGGTGGTACTAAGTTAGCTAAGAAAGCTATGGCTCGTGGTAAAATTAAAATACCTGAACCTTCGCCAACTGCTCCTGTTACATCTGATGTAATAGATGAAACAGTAAGTTCAGTTAAATCAACACCACCAATACAAGGACAATTAGCGTTACCACCTGCCGGTGGTGAGACTGTATTACCTTCATCTGGTACAATATTTGATGTACCGCCACAAAAGGGTTTGCAGTATACTACTAAACTAGGTGGGCAAGGAACATTCAAGGAACAAGGTATTACTGCTAAACCATCTAATCTAAAATATACAGTAGAAGACGTTGCAGGTACTCGTGATATTATTACACAACAAAATATAGAACAAACTAAAACTAAGTTTTATGTAGGTAGAGATCCTGAAACTAAGTTAACTGAATTAATCAGTAAAGATAATTTAACTGATAGTGCTATTGATTTAGCTAGTCGTAATCAAGGGACAGGTATAGCTGGTGGTCCTATAAAACCACAGATACTTAATGTTCAATCTAAAGCCAAACTAGATTTGAATGCAAAAAGTGAACCAGTCAAGATGGAAAATATTTTGAAAGAACCTGACGCTCAATCTCAGCTATTATTAAACCTAGAAACACCGCCTAAAATGGCAGATTTTGTAAAATTAAATTACACGCCAGAGGCTATGGAAACTTTGATGATTGCCAAAAAGATTGATATGAGTGATGACATATTAACAGCTATGATGGAGGCATCACAACAAATCAAAGATCCTATAAAGCGAAACAAAATAATTTTGGATGAATTAAAACGATTCTGTGCAGGTGGATAGATGGCAAAATGTACACCGGAAGAATTAGTAAGGTTATCTAAGTTAATAGTAAGTGGTAAGGTAGGTGAAACCTATCAAGAAAGTGTTGTTCAAGATATAACAAAGGGTATTAAAAATCCATCAATGGCCTACGCATGGCCTTTACGTATCTTAAGGCATGCGTTTGGTGAAGATGCCGGTGTTAAGTTTATTGATCCTTTAGTACGTGAAACCGTGGTAGCTCAAAACTTTGTAAATAAGTATAGACAACGTTCATTTGAAGTATTCAAAGAAAATGGTCTTACTAATATGTGGGGCATCAAACCTGATGCTGATACACAGGTATGGGAAGCATTAAAGTTTGTAAGTAAAGGAGGTAAAACGGATGATTTAACTGGTAGGTTTACACCAGAAGTAATAGCTACAGCTAAAAGTATGCGTGTAATCTATGATGAATTATTCACTAAATTTGGTATTGACCCTGATCGTTACATACAAGGTTATCATCCTTTAATTAAACAACGTCCTAATGGTATATTTAGAGATCCTCAAGGTACTGTAGTTGAAGAAACCTTTAAGGCTAAACTTTCACAAAATGAAATTCAGTTTTATCATGAATTAGAGCGTAAAGGTATTTTGCGGAATCCTGATGAACGATTTACCGCTGGATTTGAATCTTACATAAATGGTTTAGCCCGCGCCAAAATAATAAAGCCAAAGGTTGACCAATTAGAACAGGAATATGTTAATGATTACTTTAATACTAGATTTATTCGTACCTCAAATGGTCAACGTCAAATCCTTGTGAACGATGCGGTTGGTTATAACGCCTGGCGTGACACTGTTCATACTATCTTTGGTGGCCCCCGTCAGCTTGATATTATAGTAGGAGATCAACTCAAAAAATTAGTTAATGCTACTGGCTATGGTTTAGTAGACGAAAGTGGCCTAAGGGCTTTGCATACGATAGGACAAACTATTTCATCTTTATTTTACAGTGGAGCTATTGGTTCACCGCTTGGTGGTCGTCCATCTAGCGTAATACAACAGTTACATTCTCTTGTACGTAGTTATTCAGAATTAGGTAGTGTTTATACAGCTAAAGGTTTAACCGAAGCCTTAAAGTTTGATCCTGCCATCACAGCTAGATTGATGGAAAAGGGTATGTTATCGTCTCCAATTGAAAAATTACTTGAACAAACAACTATGACTGGTAAAGTTGGTAGAGGAGTAAGTGCAACAACTGATGCCTTCCTTAAAGTCTTTAGTGCTACTGATCATTTTATGAGAGTTACTACCCTTTTAGGTAGTGAAGCTAAATTTGAAGCTTATCAACAAGCTGGTAATCTTGAAAAATTATCAGTAAGGAAAGCATTTAGGGATGAATTTCAAAAATTGATAAGTCAAGGTAAGTTTGACGAAGCTAAAGAACGTTACATGTTTGAAAACGTAGCTAATCTTGAGTATGTGTATGGTAACGCTAATCGTCCACAAGTATTTAGGGGAGCAATAGGACAGATAGCTGGCATGTTAAGTACGTTTCCATTAAATACTATAGAATTATACAGAATGTTTGGGCAGCGTGCTCTTGAATCATTTAAAACAAAGGGACAGCAGGGAGATCCACTTCCATTATTACGTTTAGTCGGTGTTACCGCAGCTCTTATGTATACTGGGTCACAGTTTATGGGTATGGATATGTCTAATGCTATGATGGGTGGGGCTCTTAATATCTTTAATTTTGGTTTACCCGGAATTAAACCACCTATTGACATTGCAAAGGTTGGCGCGACAAATCTTGAAAGGGCTTGGAGTAATATTTATGGGATTGGTGAAACTAATTTTCATCGAATGAAACGTGAAGAAGCACAGCGTAATTTTCTAAGAGATTTCAAAGCGTTTGTACCTGGTGGTGTTTTCTTTTTCAATGACATACCAAAGATAGTGGATGGTCAGGCTTTATCTACTATATTAGGGTTTCAGCCTTTGGCTGAGGCAAGAGATGAACTAGCAAGAGAAAAAGCTAAAGAAAAACGTGAGCAAAGTAAATGAACATTCCCGAAATAAAAAAGAAATGGCCCAAAAGATGGTTTGTAGTTATGTGTAATGGTTATTCTATTTACGCAACATTAGATGGACGTGATGCTAACAGTTTGTGTAATAGATTAGTTGGAAGTCTAAATAAATCTATTAATCAAGTTGATATTATGATGTATGGCAAAAATCCTACAGTATGGCAAAAATAGCTTTCGTAGATAAAACTGGTTGTCTAAATAGTGTAGCATGGACCTGTCTCAAAGAGGGTCATGACGTAGTATACTGGATTCAAGATAAAAAATATAGTAAAATAGGAGATGGCCTTGTACCCAAGGTAGATAACGAAAAAGAAGTAATAGATTTCAATCCTGACGTGGTTTACGTTTACCAAGATCCGCATAGAGTCATTTCATTAACAAGTAAGCATTTGGTGGCGTATGGGAGTACGCTACTTGCTTCTAAACTTGAAGATGAGCGATTCTATGCGGTTTCACTTGCTCGAACTTATAATTTAAAGACACCAACTACCTTTAGATTTGATAAGATAGATGAAATTAGTGATTTTCTAGATACGAGAGAAGGTAAAAAAGAGTGGGTTTTCAAAACAGAGGGTAAGGATAATGGCACATCAACTCACGTTACTGAATCCGACGAGCATCTACGTGCCATCCTCAACTTTGAAAAGGATTCTAAAGATACTAAATCTTTCATCTTGCAAGAACGAATTGAAGGAATTGAGGTTAGTATTGAAGGATGGTTCGATTACCGTTTATCGCCACCGAGGGGACCTTGGATACAACCAATTAATTCAACAATTGAACGAAAGCGATTATTACCGGGTGATGTAGGACCTATGACTGGTTGTATGTTTAGTTTGGTTTGGGCTTGGCCCGGCCAACGACCAAAATTATTTAGACAAACACTTGAAAAGATGACTCCCCATTTAACTAAAATAAAATATATAGGGCCAATTGACGGGAATTTCATTATTGATTATATGACTCGTACTCCTTACTTTCTGGAATGGACTCCTCGATTGGGATGGAATGCTTTTGAGGCTTTTATGTATGGTTTAAGTGAACCTTATACCGTTGGCGAATTTCTGGTCAATTTAGGTAAGGGGGATCTCCATAACTATAAGTTAAATAACGACTATTTGGGTGTGGTGAGGCTTTACGCGCCCACGGCCCCCGGTATGCCCATTTTCGCCCCGTATGATATAGATAAGCGGTTATTTCCAAAGGATGTATACGTCGATAACCAACAATTAAGAGTAGTAGGTTGTAATTCCATACACAATATGTCAGTTATTATGGAAGCTGCCGCAGGTGGTCACACCGTTAAGGAAGCTACTCGTGAAATCTATGAAGACGTTATACCTCAAGTTATCACTACAGATTTAATCTATAGGAATGATCTTTGTGAGGTAGCTGATGATATTGAATTGTTAGAAGAATGGGGTTATATCACCAAAAAAGAACGTGATACACATGATTATAGGCCATTACCTCCAATGTCACAATATGTAAGTGTTGAAGATAGTCAAGCGGATCAAGATCCACCAGTAACATCATAATGGTCATATTACCACGCCTTTGCAAGAACATGTCACCACGTCTTCATGATATTAACGCGATAGTGATTCATAAAACTGCCGTAGCTATGATGGATGGTCCTGCTGACGCTGAGAATACATTACAATGGTTTACGGACAGTAAAAGTAACGTGTCAGCTCATTATCTAATAGACAATGATGGCACGATTTATCAGTGTGTACCTGATTTCATGGTAGCGTGGCATGCCGGTTCATCCTCGTTATATGGTGTACTTGAAGTTAATCAATTTTCGCTTGGTATTGAATTGGTAGGTCTTGATTCTGAAGAAATAACAGAACAACAAATGGAAGCTTTGCTTGAGTTATGTGTTGAAAAATGTCACGATCATAAAATACCTTTAAATAGGGTTGTAGGGCACAACCATATAGCTATACCTGTTGGTCGCAAGACCGATCCAGGCCAACGGTTTGATTGGTTTTCTTTTCTTAATACGTTAGGTGCTAGGATAAGCCAAAAGGAGATAAATGGTGGCTGATTTTAATAATTTACCAGGATGGGCTAAGATAATCGCTACAGTTGGATTTCCTGTAGCTATAACAATGTTTTTGTTAGCACAGAGCGCGGGATGGATTCCATCTGAGGTACAATCTTTAACTAAACTTGTCGGTAATCGTGTCGTTAGACAAGAACAACATATTAAACAAACAGAGGATACAGTACAACTTCTTAGAACTGGATTCCGTATAATGTGTGAGAACGCCGCTCGTGATGATGTTCAACGTCGTCATTGTGAAAACATCCGTTAACCTTAAAGGAGAACGCCGTGAAAACAATGTTTTCTAACCTGTGGACAACCTTACTGGGAATCGGTGGTGGTATGTTTACGTATCTTACTAGTTCTGGTGTTAAACTGCCAACAACTAAGCAAGACATTTGGAATCTCATCAGTGCAGCGTTCATCGCGGCTCTTGGCATAGCTGCTAAGGATGCTACCACAGGAAGTAAACCACAATAAGGAGAAATAATGCCACCAGTTGCAGCCCTTGTATTTCAACTTCTGCAAGGTTTTTTACCTGGTGCGTTAGAATGGTTAAAAGAAAACCTACCAATGTTGTTTGCTTATCTTAAGGGGAGACATGAGCAACGTCAAGCTGATAAACTTAAAACATTAAAAACAGAGGCTAAACAGTCTACAAAAATAACGGAAAGGATAGAGGAAATTGAAAAAGATGAAATGCGTAAGATCGGACATCATCAAAAGGATGATAATACTGATATTTACAAGCCTGATCCTGACAAGTTGCGGGGTCCTCAGCCAAAGTATTGATAGACAAACAAAACTCCCTTTACCACCGTGCCCAGACCCGTCTGTGGATGTAACATGGTACGGACCACGATCAATGGCGTTTACGGATGGTACTGTACGTCAATCGTATGTTATGGATATAGAAGATAGAAAGGTACTAGATGCATGGATAAAGGCTTGGATTTCTTGTAGTCGTAAGAGGGCTGAAGTTATTAAGGTTTTAAATGGGGATTAATTATTTAAATATATCAAGATAATGTCTTTTTTCAAGCCAGAAAAAACAATGGACTAATAACCAGAATATTCCTATGAATATCATGATAAGTAATTCATACATTTTAATCTTCCTCTAAATAAATTCTTACACTTGGTTTGCTACCCTCTAAAATTTGAACAGTTAGTTTACCAGCCTTTCTGTAAGCCTCAACTAACGCATCTTTTGATATTCTAGTAGACCCACTTCGTTCTTCTATATACAAAACTGCCAACGCCGAAATTACGTGTTTTGGATTCATTTTTCGTGGCACTCCTTACACCTGCCACAAATTATACACAATATTTCAACTAGTTTACCACACTTCATACATTCAGTTTTCATGAAATGGTGCCAGCGGCGAGATTTGAACTCGCAATCTCATTTTGAGCGGATGAT
>ERZ1292644.199-Hain-H14-01um-R2-199-length-43503-cov-7_pt1 | contig 43503 bp, 63 predicted proteins | sample MGYA00564402_ERZ1292644 | MGnify/ENA primary metagenome ERZ1292644 (study PRJEB36523, sample SAMEA6512644) | groundwater metagenome | collected 2019-01-09 | study: AquaDiva: Metagenomics assemblies of 32 groundwater samples
TGTTCGGAAGAAATGCAGAAAAGATTACAAGAGTTATCGGAAGAATTAAAACCCCCAGGACTAAAAAGAGAGACTCCCTCTCTAAAGGAGAATATATGAAAGAAGAAGAACGTAAAAAAACTGATAATTGCCCTGATTGTGGCCATCGCCCCTTTAATGACGGGACTAATTGTGTGGCTGGTGGAGTTCACGAATGGTACAACGCTGATTTTCCTAAAGAGTTAATTAGGAGGGATTAAGAGTAATTATATGAAATGTAACTTGTGCGTATGAAGCTGTTTATAAGTCATTTGTGAAAAGTTAGAAATTAGTGTATATTAGAGGTAATAAAGCTTTGCATTCTGAGGTAGCCCTTGATACTTGCAAAGCGTCAGGGGCTTCTTCATAAGCAATTATAAAAATGAAATATCTAAACGAAAGTGGAGACGTGTTAGTCGGGAAAGTAATAACCCACGTATTCCTCGCAATAGTGGCCGTAGTAGTAGTATTCGGCTCATTTAGAATAGTCGGGGCCGGAGAACGTGGAGTAGTCCTAACTATGGGTCAAGTATCGGACAGTGTATGGACAGAGGGACTTCATTTAAAAATCCCCTTGATTCAGTCAGTAAAGATTCTCGATGTTAAAACTCAAGTAGAAAGTATAGATGCAACCGCAGCTTCAAAAGACTTACAGAACGTCACAGCAAAGATAGCTTTAAACTATCACCTAGACGCAGAACGAGTAAATAAACTCTGGCAGTCTCTCGGAGCTGATTATAAGGTAAGAATCATTGACCCGGCCATCCAAGAAGCTATAAAAGCAGTCACAGCTCAATATACTGCCGAAGAACTCATAACCAAAAGACCACAAGTAAAAGATGATGCCAAAGTAGCTCTTTCCGAAAGACTTAGTAAGGAATTTATAATCGTAGATGAGTTTTCAATAGTAAATTTCGACTTTTCTGTTTCATTTAATCAGGCTATCGAAGCTAAAGTAACAGCAGAACAGAACGCCCTTGCATCTAAGAATAAACTCGAACAGGTCAAATACGAAGCCGAACAGAGAATAGTAGAGGCTCGTGGAGAAGCAGAAGCAATCCGAATACAGGCACAAGCCATTCAGAGCCAAGGTGGAGCAGAGTATGTAAATCTAAAAGCAATAGAGAAATGGGATGGCAAGACCCCTGTATACATGATGGGTAACAGTGTCCCGTTCATTAACCTAGCCAAATAGCCCCAAAACTGCCCTATAACGCATTTAAAATGAAGAAACGACCCAAGATAGCCAAGAAGATAAAAGAGAGCAAGGTAGACGCAATTTTCAGCTTATGGATTAGAAATCGGGACGGGGTCTGTCAGTACCCACTTAGAAGCCCCGAAGACTTCCACGCCGGGCCATTACAGAACTCCCACTTTCACGGAAGGACTGCCCGAAGCACTCGATGGGACGAAGAAAACTGCGACGGGATATGTGCCAGACATCATCAGTTCCTAGAAGGAAGAAAAAACGCCGAATACGCCGACTGGAAAAGGAAGCAACTAGGAGATGAGAGATTCGAGGCACTTAAAAGAAGATATTATCAGCTAAAGCAGTGGAAACAGCCGGAACTAAAAGTCTTAATCGAGAAATACTCCCCAGCAGATTAAAAGCCTATAAATAAAATGAAAATGAAACAATCAAATAAATATCACAAAATACTGTCACTGTTTAAGCGAAATATGGAAGGAGATAAGAAGTTTATAATCGGCGACTGGACTACTCCCGAACTAGCCTTTTTAAAAGACCAAGATTGGGTTTGGACTGAAAAGGTGGACGGCACGAATGTCAGGATAATGTGGAACGGCAAGGAAGTCGTATTCGGTGGACGCTCAGATGACGCTCAAATGCCTCTTAACCTAGTTCAGGTTCTTGACCAGATGTTTAAGACCTTTGAGCCAAGACAGAAGTTTGCCGAGATTTTCGGAGTAGAAGATTGTGATGTAGTTCTCTATGGCGAGGGTTGTGGTGCTAAGATTCAGAAAGGCGGAGGGAATTATAAGGCAGATGGGGCAGACTTTGTTTTATTTGATGTAGCCGTGAATGGAATTTACCTTGAACGAGAAAATATTGAGGACATCGGAAACAAGTTTGGATTAAAAATCGTGCCTATTATCGGGCATGGAACCTTAGAAGAAGCGATTGAACTGACCAAGAAAGGATTTAAAAGCCAATGGGGAGACTTTATCGCCGAGGGAATTGTTGCCCGACCAAGAGTTGAATTGCTGACACGCCGAGGAGAAAGAATTATAACCAAAGTAAAATACCGAGATTTTCTCTAACCCCCTTAAAGGGATATAAAGATATTTAACCTTATTATGAAGATACCAGAATTTATATTTCAATGTAGGAAATGCGGAAAGCAAATGTATGTAGATAAGGACAAGGTTCAGAGACTTTTGAAGTATGATTGCCCTGAATGTGGCGAAGAACCTGGAGAGCTTTGGATTCTGATAGGAGAAGGTAATTTTAAGAAAGAGCATTGCTAACCTAACCCTCCCCATAGGAGAAGATAATATTATGAAAAGATACATTGAACTAGCGGTTATAATGATAATATTCTGGGTCGGTTTATTTGTAGCAGAGAAATTAGCAAAATGTTGGTAACCCCCTAAAATAAGATTATGTCAAAAGAAGAAATAATAAAAGAGATACTTAAATTCATAATTGGTATGGCGATAGGAGCTGTTATCGTCTTTCCTTTTATAGAGAAGTTTTAACCCCAACAGGGATATGTAGAGAGAGTAGGTTGATTGAAAACTAGGGTTAAGACACGGGTCAATGTATATAGGCAGACATCGTGGAAATCTTCCTTAAAACAGAGTGAATAAACAATTAACTGTAAACTTATAGTTTGCGGAAAAATTAACAAAGACACTCCTCGTAAATAAGAGTTGGAAGACCGACCTATATCCCTAGTTTCCAGTCAATCTCTCCCTCCCTAGGGGATTAAATAAGATGAAGAAGATAGAAGCCATAAAAATTATTAGAAAAGAGTTAATTAGAAAAAACGGAGATAATCCGAAGTATGCGGTTAAAGATGTGTTGGAGCTGTTAAAATAAGTCTGGCGGATTAGATTCTGGAGTATGAGTTACGAGGACTGACGAGTTCTGAGGACTATACGAGATAAGGAAGTGCCTCGGCTATCGCTGGGATACCAATTATCTTCTCCAGACCCTAGTCCACCAAAGGAGGGCAGATGCGTAAGCTGTTAGTAGTCTTAATTGTTCTTTCCGCTTTAGTTTATCTAGTAGATAGGGAGTTACGGGAACTCCTATAAAACCTGTATTTATTAAAATCAATTTTATGTTATAATTAATATATGGAAGAAGAAACTCCCCGTATAAAAACGGACGAAAAAGGGAGATTTGTTGAAGGCACTGCTCCTGGCCCCGGTAGACCTAAGGGCTCTATCAGTATTAAAGATAGAGTACGCCAATATTTAGAAGCAAATCCCGAAGATGTTGAAGAAATTGTAAGACATTTTGTTAAGAAGAACAGAGAATTAATGTGGCAGATGTTAGAAGGACGACCCTCTCAAGGCATAGAACACTCCGGTGAAATAACAGAAAGGCAATATATAATTACACGTGATGGAACAAGTCAAGATAAATCTATATTCCCCACACTCGACCCAATCTCAAGTAATTCGGGACAATCATAGATTTAAGGTCTTAACCTGCGGAAGAAGATGGGGAAAGACTACACTTGCTATCAATGAACTTTTATTTGAAGCTTTATTAAATGAAAAAACAGACTACTGGTATATCGCCCCGACGTATTCTCAAGCGAAAACTATTGCGTGGAGATATCTTGTCGAACAATATAGAGGACTTCCTAAGGAACTTCAGTTGGGAAAAAATGAATCTGAACTCTGGGTGGAAGTTGGTAATAAGAGCAGAATTACCCTTAAAGGTGCGGAGAACGAAGACTCATTACGAGGTTCAAAGCTTGGGGGGTTGGTTATTGATGAAGTTGCATCGATCAAGAACTTTGAGTACCTCTGGGACGAAGCGTTAAGACCGGCTCTGACCGATAAACAAGGTTGGGGATTATTTATATCGACACCTAAGGGATACAACCATTTCTATAAACTTTTTGAAAAAGAACAGACCGACAAAGATTACAAGTCGTTCCATTTCACCAGCTACGATAATCCGTACCTTGAAGCGTCTGAAATTGACAAAGCAAGAGAAGAACTCAGTGAGGATGCGTTTGCTCAAGAGTATCAAGCGGATTTCAGAAAGCACACAGGATTAGTCTTCAAAGACTTCGACCGAAAGATTCATGTAGTTGATGAGATTCCATTAGATGGATTCTCTGCATATTACAGAACTATGGACTTTGGGGCTATGAATCCTACAGTTTGTGGCTACATAAAAGTAGATAACGACGATAATTATTGGATATTCGATGAGTACTACGAAACAGAAAAAACAACTGACTATCATGCCGGACAAATCTTGGCTAGACATTCACAAACTCCTTTCAGAGGAACATTTGGAGATCCTAGTGGGAGACAAGAGATTCTCGATTATGCTCGCTGGGGATTACATATATCTCCTGCCAATAAACAAGTCATAGATATGGTTACAGGAACCGTTAAAGACTTAAAGGAAGGGGATTGGGTTACGCATAGGATAGATTTAATCGCCCAAAGACTTAAAATCAATGCAGTTACCAAGAAACCCCGTTTGTTTATATCAAAAAAATGTGTTAATCTTATTAGAGAGATGGAATCTTACAGGTGGGAAGAAAAGCGTCAGGATTTGAATTTCAAAGACATCCCGGTCAAAGCCGATGACCATTGGCCTGATGCTCTAGGATACTTTGCTTGCTCCTACAAGAAACAGATTCCACGTAAGAGACCCCAACAGATTACTAAACCAAGCTCAATTACAGGATACTATTAACCGGGAGGTTATAGATGGCAACAATTAAAAAGGGTTGGCTGCCTCCTAAGAAAGGTAAAGAGACAAAGAAGACACCCCAAAAGGAAAAAGAATTAGACCTCGTACTAAATTCTTTTAATTATTCCAAATCGTTCTTTTCAACTAGATACGAGATGTTCCGTAGGTGGTTAAGTCTCTATCATCAGGTCACTACTGAGAAGCAGAAGTTTAAGGCTAATTTATTTATTCCTCTAGTTTACCCGATAGTCTCCACAATTCTACCTAGAATGGTAGCTAATCTTCCAAAGTTCAGATACGAGCCAAGAGAAGAGTCTGACAGCGACGGAGTAGAGCAGATGTCCCGGCTCGTAGATTATCAGTTAGATCGAATGGACTTCTTTAAGAAGCTCAAGATGTGGGCCAAGGATACCCTGATATTCGGTACGGGAATAGTAAAAGTTTTTTGGTATAGAGACGATGAAGAAGAATATAATGACCCCAAATTAGAATTAGTTGACCTCTTAGATTTCTTCCCTGATCCTAAGGCTACAGATATAGATTCAGGAGACTTCGTGATTCATCGGACAGTAGTAGCTAAGTCCTCGCTCAAGAATCAAGTCGGTGGTGATGGTAAGGACTTATACAAGAACTTAGACGAGCTAGATGAATCTTTTAACGTAAGTGATGGGGGGCAAGAGACATTTTCAAACAAAGCTATGACTGTAGGTGAGATAGATGCCCAGAGAAGCCTTGGTTCGCCTTACAGACAATCTGTATCAACTCAAGTTGAGCTCCTTGAATACTGGGGTATTAACCCAGACGAGGATGACGAGGAGTGGGTGTTCACAGTAGCTAACAGAAAAGTTCTAATAAGGAACGAAAAGAACCCCTTTAGTGGCCGAAGACCTTTTATAAAGATGCACGTAGATCCGGTTAATCATGAGTTCTATGGTAAAGGAGTAGTAGAACCTATCGAACACCTACAGTTAGAATTGAATGACATACGCAATCAGCGAATGGACAACGTAAACCTTATCTTAAACCGTATGTGGCTAGTTAATAGGGGCGGAAATGTAGACGAAGTAGAGTTAGTTTCAAGGGCAGGTAATGTAATCTTCCAGGATGTTCCCAATTCAGTCACCGCATTAGATACTCCAGATGTAACCCAATCGGCCTATCAGGAAGAAGCCTTAGTTAAACAAGATGCTCAGAATGCCGTGGGAGTCTCGGACATCATACAAGGCCAGATTAAGAGTGCAGACGACCAGAATAACTCGATACTCAACCGAACTAAGGGTGGAGCTCAGATAGCAGTTGAACAAGCTGGTTCAAGGTTCAAGTACTATATGCAGAATATCGAGGATGCTTTGAGAGAACTAGGTCTAATCCTCTTCGAGTACAACCAGCAATTCCTAGACGAAGAGAAAGTAATTCGTATTGAAGCCCCGAATGACTACAAGAAGATTCAGAAGGCCGGACTCTTAGACAAGATTAAGTCCAAATTAGGTATGCAGTCACAAGAAACACCTAAGTTTGAGTTCAAGAAGATACACCCTGAAGATATTAAGAATCTTAAGCTCGATGTAAAAGTAGAAGCTGGTTCAACAATGCCTATTGAAGAGTCACTCAAACAGCAAAAAGCTCTAAATCTGATAGGAGTTATGTCACAGTTCCCTATCGTGACTCCAGAAACTTTCATAGAACTTGCAGACAGGACGTTAGATGCGTTTGAAGTAACGAATAAAGACAGGTTATTGAAAACCCTACAAGTTCCACAGAACAAAGGCCCAGAAACTAAGGTCTCAGTTTCGTTAAAAGGTGACTTAAATCCATTCCAAGCTGCTGAAATAGCCGGTATGGGTACAGGAGCAAGTAAAGAGAGCTCAAGTCCAGAATTAATCGCTAATATGGAAGCACAGAAGTCCCAACAAGAGCTAACTAAAGAATTAATTAAAGATTCGGGTAAATTTAAAGCCAATGGACAAGGAGAATCAAAAAATACAGCTTCGTAGTTTGTCAAAAACTCCAGGATGGAGTATAATTGAATTAAGAGTGCAAGAACAAATTGCAATACTTAGAAATCAACTTGAGAACAATCCCGAAGTTGATGTAAAATCGAACCAAAACCAAATCAAGGCTTATAAAACCGTCATTCGGTGGGTCGATGAGTCTAAAGGGAGAGAAAAAGATGCCAATTAAAGAAAGTGATTACGTATCAGAAGGTGGTAAAGTATTTGTTAAACCGCTAAAGGATATGGATTGGGAACAGTCCACAGAAGGACCCAAGTTCTCACCCGGAATGTCAGGAACTCCGAATAATGTCGGTCAAGAAATCCCGACAAGTCAATTAGCTAGCGATCAAGCAGACTTTACAGGTCCGGATATGAGTACATTCACCAAGAATGAGGGGAAATTCAGTGAAGATTCTGGATTGCCCTACAATAAGGGTGATGATACAGGCGTATAAGATGGCTAAGAAAAAGCGTAAACCAAAGTATTAACAATTTAATGGGAGAGAACTAATGGATAACATCCAAGACCAGGTTGCAGCCCCGGAAGGAGAAGCTCAACAGCCTGTAGAACAGATGCCCAACGTTCAAAGTGATGATGCTACATCACAAGGATCGGAAGCCCCGGAAGGGACAACTTTCCAAGAACTTGCGGCAAAAAAGGGGTTTAAGTCAGCAGATGACTTAGCCAAGGCGTATGCCAACCTTGAAGGCCATAGCACGAAGGTTTCTCAGGATAAAGCAAAACTCGAAAGAGAATTCTTTAGTCCTCAAGTCCGAGAGGAATCTACGAGACCGATAGCAAACGACGAGCAAGCTCTTAACGAATTGGCTAAGTTCGTAAAGGACCAAAACAAGTCCGAACTCCAACAGATTCGAGCAGAATTCAAGGAGCGTGAGGATAGAAGAGAGCTACGGGAAACTATCGAAAAGAATCAGGACTTCGGGAAATTTGCCCAAGACGTTAAGGAACTGAAAAGGCAATATCCCGATATGCCATTCAACGATGCACTTCTGATGGCTAAGGCTCAAAAAGGAGTCCTAGTAACAGAAGCACGCAGAGAAGGAATGACAGAAGGTGCAAGAGCCACAGCTAGTCAGGCTCAAGCCCAGGTAGCTTCTACGAAACCAGTAAAAGAAAGTAAAATCACTGCAAGTGACTTACTGACCAATGCTGGAAACCGTTGGAAAGCACCTAACACTGGAGTACATAGTCAACAAACTATAGCCGAAGTAGAAGCAATAGAACGGGAACTATTTGGCCAAGTATTACAGAAAACCCCGTCAGGTTTATAAGGGAGTAGTAAAATGGCAGATTCATTTACAGGAACACCTACTACTACAACCAGTGGTTTACAGTCATCCCTCGATAAATACTTTGATTCACTCTTAGTTTCGACTCTCGACCCAATGACCAGATTTTATCAATTTGGTTCAAAAAGGGCGTTGCCGAAGAACGTAGGTGATGTCGTTGTATGGAACCGAGGCTTAAGGATGGGTGTAGCATTTACACTTTCCGAAGGTAACCCGATTTCCGCTATAAAGCAGATTTCGACAACCGATGTCAGTGCAACCATTGAGCAGTATGGTGATGTCATTAACATTTCTGACTTAATTGAAATGACGGGCGTAGTCAATGCCCGCAAGCTCGCAACAGAGCGATTGGCTGTACAGGCGGCAGAATCATTAGACAACGTGATAAAGATGGCAGTTCTCGGTTTTCCGGGTGGTGCTATCGGAAGTGCAGGTGTGACCCATTATGTTAAGGGTTCAACCTCAGCATTTTTCTCTTTGTCAACGACAGTTATTGAGACTGCTTCAGATCCGAGACTTCAGGTATCTGACATCCGAGCCGTTGCATTTAAACTTCGCAGCTTAAATGCCCCGACCTTTGATGGCGTGAACTATGTAGGTATTATCCACCCATTGGTAGTTGAAGACGTTATCTCCGACTCGAAATGGGAAAACTTCCATCAGTACACAACCCCTGAGAACATTTACAGAGGAGAAATCGGAAGATTGCACAGAGTTCGATTCGTTGAATCAACACTTGCCCCTGTTTCACGAGGTTCTGGAAACGGTACTGCTCTCTCCATCGCTGGAGTATCAGTACTCGCTTACGGAACTGTAATCTTCGGTAAAGAATTCTATGGTGTTACTGAGATTGATGGTGGTGTAAAGACCTATATGATAGAGGGTGCGTCAAAGAACGATCCTCTCAACCAGACCACTATGCTTGGCTGGAAGGCTAATTTCACTTCACGTGTTTTGAATCCTTCTTGCGGTATAGTAGCTTGGGCTGCGTCAGGAGACATCATGACTGGTGCTTCCTCAACGTCAGCCAGAAGGTCAGGCGGTATCAACGTTGGAGATTATCCAACAGCTTGGTAAGAACTTGTTTCTTAACGCTCTGGGCCTTTATAGGCTCAGGCGTGAGGAAATAATCGGGAGAGTATAAATGCCACAAATAACAGATACAATGTTTCAGGCGGTGCAAGATGATGGTGCTAGGTTAAGGGTCTCGTCTGTCGCAAGTGCAGATGCGGCCAATTTTGTTGTTAGCTCAAAAAGTTCTGACGCTGGATTATTGAGAACCTCGGCCATCCAAGGAGATGCTGCTAACTTGAGAATATCCGCAGTACAATTCCCAACTACTACGGGTGGGTTAACGATTTTCAGAAATCTTAATTTATCATCTTCTGTTGCCGCCAAAGCTACAGCCGGTGCTATCTATGGTTGGAATCTCTGGAATCACGACAATGTGCCCCAGTACGTTAAATTCTTTAACACATCAGGTGCAATCAATGTCGGCACAGATGTGCCTGTAATGACAGTCTACTGCCCACTATCATCTGTTCAGAATGCAGTCTTCGATATGGGATTAGTAGGTTTTACAAACGGTATTGGGATTGCTGCTTTGTCAGGTCATCCAGATGACAATACAGCACCTTCACCTGCTAGTGCAGTAGGTATAAACTTATTCTATAAATAATGGCTAAGAAAAAAGAAATAAAATTAGAAGAGGAAAAGGGAGTTCTCAAGCCGGAAGAAGCAGTCAAACTCCAAACACACTGCAAGTGTGGTGCGAACCTCGCTTTAACTGGATATGTTGAGAATAATTACCGTCGGTTCTGCAGCCCCGGATGTGCCTCCTAAGACATCGGTAGTACTGCTGACCTACAAGCGACCCCATTTCCTAAAAGAATGTCTTAAATCCTTGCAATTAAATGCTGGGATTTCTGATTATGAGATTCTTATCTGGGATAATAACAAGGATAATATAGGAGCCGGGGCTATGCCTAAGCTCCTAAAGAAAGCAAGGGGAGATTTTTTTGTTGTAACAAGTGACGATGTGTTATGGTATTCACCTAACTGGTTGAAGATTCTAGTCGAGGCATTTCAACAGAAACCCGGCATAGACACTTCCCAAGGTTGGATAGATGAATGGGGTGCATTAGGAATCTCCGGTCTCCAAGGCAAGACGACTAATAGCGGAATGTGGCCAGAGAAATTCACTAACAAGGTAGAATATAGAATAGGGGACATTTGGTACTGGGGAAACGTGATTCCACATATTGGAGCAGTAATATTTAAAACTTCCCTATTAAGAGATTTAGACGCTTTTCCGAAGAAACCCCAGCGTAAGCATTATATTCATTCCCACGCTCTATATAAGGTAATGGAGACCCGAAGAATGGTCGGTCAGTTGAGAGATGTCTATGCTTATGAGGCCTGCTCACCTTATTGGGCTGAACTATGTCCTGAAACCTGGAAAGCTAAGCAAGGAGAACTAACCATTAAAGAAGGTTTACATATCTACAATGAAAAAGGAAACTTTGATTTCACATATCAAGAACCAAAAAAAGCCTTCCTTAAAGGTAAATTCCAAGAATATGCAACCGATTTGTACCGTAGGACTTGTAAGCTATAAACGACCCTTATTCTTGGCAGAATGTATCAGGTCCATGTATCGGAATCCTGGTATTCCGTTTGAATTACTTTTACACAGTAACGACTTAAACAATGAGGGATCATACGCACTTGAGAAAATATTTAAACAAGTTAAAACTAAATATTTCGTGGTGGTTGAGGAAGACGAGTTATGGTTTCAAGATAATTGGCTTAAGAATCTTGTGGAAGCTTTCGAGCAAAAACCCGACATTACAGAAGAAGGTCTTAACATGGGTTATAAGAACGAGTGGGGCATACTGGCGTCAAACACACTCGGAGATACAGTAAATCCGCCAGCGATGCCTGAACAGTACATAGGGCTTATACGGTTTGTGAAGGGAAACTATACCTATTGGACTAATATCAGAGCTGGTGGAGGAGTAATGATATTCAAGACTGATGTTTTGAGAAAGCTAAATCCATTCGGAAAAGATAGCAGTTTAAATGGAGGGCTATATCCGATAATCAGAGGGTACGAGAAAGCCAAGTATCCCCAAGGTAGAGTCGAGAATATATATATTTATCATGCCTTTAGTCCTTATTGGAACTCTCTCTATCCGAAAGTCTTTGAAGAGAAACAGAAAGGCCAAACCATAGAAGAAGCAAAACTATTTTTTAACGTAGATTACACTAATAAGTTTCCCATGCAAATGTTAAAACATGGTAAATTCGATGAATATGCACAAACCATTTATACTTCTAACCGGAAATAAAGGCTGGATAGGAAAATATCTCCACCAGTATCTTCAGAACAAAGGATATAGGGTTGAGGGCGTGGATAGAGAAAGAGATATTATCACAAAGCTTAATCCCAAAGCAGATATTGTGATACATTTAGCCGCTGAGGTTGGTAGGATCCATGGTGAAGAAAAACCCAAGCAGATGCTAGAAACTAATATCCTCGGAACTCTTAATGTCTTAGATGGTTGTAGATATTGGGGCAGCAAGCTAATAAACTTTAGTACCTCAGAGGTGTCTTTTCCTCTAACTAATGTCTATGGAATCTCTAAGGACTGTGCTGAGAAACTTGTGGAACACTACGCTACAAACTATAACTTAAGAGCTTGTACTGTCCGGCCAATGATGCTCTACGGAGCAGGTCAGGTAGCCTCAGAGTACAAGTCTGCTCTGGATAGGTTTGTTTGGGCTTCGCTCCACGACCAAGAATATGAAGTTCACAGGGGAGCAGTCAGGAGTTGGTTACATATAGATGACTTTGTCCGAGCGATAGAAGTTCTGATTCAGAAGAACAATTTTAATAAGTATCAAGTTTATGACATAGGTTCCGATGACTATAGATACATGGAAGACTTAGCTCAGATAGTTGGTGGCAAATACAAAGTTATTGATCCCCCTAAGTTTTTAACGGTTGTAAAAAGGGCTGATTATGGTAAAATTAAAGTACATGGATGGAAATCCAAAGTCAGATTAGAAGATGGAATAGAGGAATTAAAAAAATGGCATGGATAATACGCACTCAGCACCAATTAAGACAGAGGAGTACCCGAATTTAGTTGAATCTATAACGAAACCAGAAACTCTGCCAGATATAGCTCCTGAAAATACTATCGATCCTCCCCCATCTATTCATCATCTTGTTACAGAAAAAACCTTTCTAAGCAAAGAACTGGGCATAGACAGAGACAATGAGAAAACAAGAGCTGTAAATGCTTTTATACTAAGCAAACTAAAAGAAGAAGGCTTAAAAGATACCAAGGAAGGTTATACTCAAGTTTTAAAAAGTATCCTATCTGGTTCTGAATTGACTCTAAAGCACGAAGGTAAAGCAATACTCGAACATATATATAATAAATTCACAAGCAAAGAAATGACTGCTAGAGACTGGATGTTATTTGTGAATGTTCTAATAGGTCGGGAGACCAAAGATGCCTGGAAGTGATGACAATAAAAGACAGCATTCTATAGATGAGATTGAGAATTGGAATTTAGATAGAAGCACTGACGCACCGACAAAGGTTACGGGAATAATGGGTCGGACTTCAGCAGGCAGTTGGGTGTATCTAGGTTCAGATGCTGGTCAATTTAGGGTATCTGCTCTGGGAGTTAACGTCTCGGATGTTTCAAATGCTGATGCGGCTGACTTCAGAATGTCGGCCTTCTCCAACGACGGAGCAACTTTGAGAGTCTCAGCTTTAACAGCTTCCTTAGATGCAACAAATAGCGTAGATAAAGTAGAACAGCAATTTAGTTATTATTATATTTCAGCCAACGGAGTCTTTCTAGTTAAATCAGGGGCAGCCTTCCTTCATACAGTAGCAGTTAATACACGAGGTACAGGTTCAACTTTTACAATATGGGATAATATAGTCAGTGCTGGAGCGACTGCGATTGCCAAGATTGATACCACAGTCACTACCAATGCTTTTCTTTATGACATGAAACTTGCGACAGGTTTAACAGTCAGTGCTAACGGAGCGGGAGCTGCCGATATCACTGTAACTTACCGATAATATGCCTTGGGGCGATCAAGACCAACCACTATATGTTCGTATGTCCTCTGATGCTGGTAGTGCTATCCTTTCGGCTATTCAAAAAGATGCAGCCAACTTAAGAGTTTCAAGTGTCTCAGACAATGCCGATCAGCTACAAGTCTCAGCCAAGAACAACGCTGCCAATGCTCTGAGGGTTTCTGCGTTCTCAAATGATGCGGCTTTAATGAGGGTATCTTCGGTTGGAGGTACATCGTCACCGTTGTCTGCTGATTCCTCTTCTATTTCCTCTAAGCAAGGAGATGCGGCCAATCTTAGAATGTCAGCTTTTAGTAACGATGCCGGTCTTTTAAGAGTATCTTCCGTGGGTGGTACAAGTGCTCCTTTATCAGCTGATTCAAGTTCTGTTTCTTCTAAACAGGAAAGTGCTGCTAATCTCAGGATGTCTGCCTTCTCGGATAGTGCTGCCACCTTTAGGGTTTCTGCGATAGGTACACTCACCGTCTCGGCTCACGAAGTTAAGCAATCAGACGCTGCCTCGTTGAGAACATCGGCCATCCAAGGAGACGCTGCACTACAAAGAACATCAGCTTTACAAGGGGATGCAGCACTTCAAAGAATATCAGCCCTCCCATCTTTCTCTTACACCTTTGCTAATGCTGCCTTTGATGTAGGAACTACGGACACAGCGGTGGTCTCAGGAACAGCGTCACAAAAGATATTCGTCTATGCTATGAACGTAGGTGTAGTTCCGTCAGGAGGAATTAAATGGACAGGTGCGGGAGCAGACTTACAAGGTATCACAAGACTCTCAGCTTCAGCAGGATACACGATGAACGTCAATCCCCCGGCTTACTTAATAGCTACGACTTCGGCGGGAACCGATTTAGAATTAGCTTTAAGTGGTACAATCTCAGCTTCTGGTTGGATTGCCTACTGGAAACAATAATGGCGATTTCTCTCCTCACAACAGCGGCAGGGGGGACAACTACCACCACCAGCTTCTCAATTACCCTCCCAGCAGTAGCTACTGCTGCAGGGGATATTATGATATGCGAGTTTACTCATAGAGGAACCGGAGATGGAACCATCGGAGGAACAACCGTAACCACTGGTGGAGTAACTTGGACTTTAAAACACAGTCAGTTGTACGCAACATCAGCTTTTAGTGGAAAAACTTATTGGGCCAGAGCAACAGGCGACCATCAAGGCCAAACCGTAACAGGTTCTTCGCTTACTAACTCTTGTGCGGCAATTCTGACCATTTACCGTGGATGTTTGGCCTCTGGTGATCCTTTGGCTGATGCAACTATCGTTGGAGAACAAAATGCTTCTACCGACGAGACACAGGCTGAAATCACAACGGCTACTGCTAACTCTTGGGTGGTTCTAGTGGTAGTCAATTCCCCGGATTTGGCTGTGGCTACCCAAGCTTGTACCTCGCCAGGAACACTTACAGAAAGAGTTGAAAGACTTTCTACTGGTGGTACTGATACCTCGATAGCCCATGCCTCAGCAGCCAAGGCTACAGCTGGTGGAACCGGAGCTTTTACTTGGACACAAACCGACGCTGCCAATGGTTCTTGGGCTTACGCTATCCAAGTAGCAGCTGCAGGTGGGTCCGCAGTTGTTCCAGCTCCTCTTAGAATGAGAAGGAGTTTTGGTTGACTTATGCACAGGGTCAAGTAAGCCAAATTATGCTATACTTAAAGTAGTGAAAATCCTTATAACGGGAGCTGCGGGATTTTTAGGATCGCATCTCTATTCTAAACTCAAGAAGGAAGGCCATGAAATCGTGGGAATCGATAATTTTAGCCATGCAAGTAAGAATCCTGTAAATAAGGAAATCTGGACAAGAGATATAAGAGATGAGAAGAACTATGCTACGTCAGCATGGGGAGGTGGAATATATTCTTTAGTTGAATGGGCAGATATCGTTTACCATCTCGCCGCTCAAATCCATGTCGATAAAAGCATAGGAGACCCCCAAGAAACCATAGATATAAACGTAAATGGAACACTCAACATCCTCGAAGCCTGTAGAAAGTACGGAAAGAAGCTCGTTTTCGCTTCGTCTTCGGAAGTTTATGGTACGAGTCAGTCTGAATTTATGTCAGAAAGTCATCCGCTTGATGCTCAGTCACCTTACGCCGCTTCAAAAGTCGCAGGTGATAGACTCTGTAAGTCCTACATCGACACCTACGGAATGGACATCGCCATCCTCAGGAACTTCAATACCTTTGGACCCTACCAAAACGATGGCGGGGAAGGTAAGTCGTATGGAGCTGTTATTGGAATCTTTACAAAAGCAGCTTTACGAGGTGAGCCAATTAGAATATTTGGAGATGGTGAACAACGACGGGACTATATTTATGTCACCGATGCCCTTAAAGGGTACGAAATCGCTTCGAGATACACCGGTGTGTTAAATATCGGTTCAGGTACGACAGTTTCAATCAACGAAATAGCCGAGAAGATAATAAAACTCACCAATTCAAAGAGTGAGATTATTCACGTCGACTCTCGGCCAGGAGAAGTTCAACGTCTTTGTGCGGATATTACCCGTGCTAAGTCGTTGGGCTTTTCGCCCGAAACTAATTTCGATGTATGTCTAAAAGCGTACATTGATTGGTTCAGAGAGAACGAGTCCTAATGATATATCAGACGGGCTACCGGTAACAGGTAGCAAACGATTGTGAGCAGGGCGGATTCGTTCTCTCTCCTTTTATGGTCAAAGTCTCAAAGGAACAAAAGGAAGACATTGAGTTTCTTAATGAGGTTATACAAGGATTCTTTGAAGCATTCACCGAGCGTACTGAGACTATATACTTTAAATGGCAGGATAACGTAAGAATCGGAGATGTAGTCGATTATATGATTCGTCAAGTAAATAAATCTTATGAGCGAGCTAAAAGACGGTAAACAATTCCCAACCGTAGGTAAAGGAACGAAGATTTGGAATCCACATCTTTCCTTTATCAGCCCAGACGTGGTTATCGGAGAGGATTGTGTTATTCATCCTCACGTAGACATCTACGCAGGAGTCAAAATAGGTAACAATGTGAAGATTCAAGCTCAAGTCTTCATCCCGGGTGGAGTGACTATTGAGGACAATGTATTCGTCGGTCCAGGAGTTACGTTCACAAACGACAAGAATCCACCTAGCAACGATGGAGGTAAAAGTTGGTTACCGACTTTAGTTAAAAGAAATGCAAGTATAGGAGCTAGAGCTACTATACTACCTGGAATAACTATCGGTGAGTGGGCAAGAATCGGAGCGGGTTCAGTGGTGACTAAAGATGTTCCGGCTAACACAACGGTTTGCGGCTGCCCTGCGGTTGTCCATAATAAAAATGGATAAAATACCATTTTTCAAAACAACTTTCGGAGAAGAAGAAAAGAAAGCCATCTGTGATGTGATAGATTCTGGGTGGGTCGTAATGGGAAAAAAGACTCAAGAGTTTGAGCAGAAGTTTGCAGAGTATGTAGGTGCTGACCACGCAGTATTCGTAGATTCAGGAACTGCGGCTCTATTTCTAGCTTTACAGTGGGAAGCAAAAAGACGGGGACTGACTACAGAAGGTCTCCCAGTAGAAACACCATCATTTACGTTTGCTGCCGACCCAGAAGTTATCGTTAATTCTGGAGGTATACCTATTTGGGTAGATGTAAATAAAGAAACTTTTTGTAACGATGATTACTATTCCAATCCAGCTCATTTTAAAATAGCCGTTCACCTAACCGGCAATGAAGCTCAATCCCCAGCTACTATATACGATTCAGCCCATAGAATAGAGAAGGGCGATGTTTCTGGTTCTAAAGTTCCTTGGTGTTACTCTTTCTACGCAACTAAGAACATGAGTACAATTCAAGGCGGGATGATAGCCTTAAATGACGCTGAGGGTGCTAAATGGCTCAAGGCCGCACGAGACCACGGCATCTCTAAAGGTACTCTTGAAAGGTACACTGATAAAATTCCAACTTATTCAATAGATTTCGTAGGTTACAGACTTAAAGCTGACGATGTTCGAGCGGCCATAGGACTCGAACAACTCAAGAAACTTCCAAAAATGACAGAAAGGAGGAATGAGATAGTTGCTCGATACAACAAAAATCTTGGTTTGGCTCGCACTGGCAACCACTTGTATCCTATTTTGGTTACAGATCGTAAGGCTTTTTTTGAAGCTATGGAGTTAGCCCAGATACAGTGTTCAGTACATTTCTTACCGCTTCATAAAATGCCAGCTTTTGAACAGTATTGGGGGTATGCATTACCCAATACAGAGTGGCTCGGTGAGAGGGAAGTTAGCTTACCACTGTTCCCCGGTATGACTGATGAACAAGTAGATTACGTTAGCCAAAAAGTTTTAGAAACAGGATTATTAATATGCGAATAGCTCTTATAGGATTAGGATTTATAAGCTCCAGGCACAGACAAGCCATACAAGAAAGTGGCAATGAATTAATTTTAACTTGCGATATTGATCCCAATAAAAATGCCGATTACTTGGATTACAAAGAAATGTTTAAAGACCCTCGATACGCTGAGGTTGATTTTGTCACTGTGGCTACTCCGAACTATACTCATGCTGATATCTGCCGTGAAGTACTTGCGACAGGCAAGGAAGTCCTCTGTGAAAAACCACTGACCATTTATGACGATTATGAAGGATTAGAGGATGTGAACGTAGTGATGCAGTTAAGACATAACAAAAGACTAAACGCATTTAGAGAAGGTAATAAGAACATAGATATCTTCGTAAAGACCTATCGTGAACCGAGTTATTTTGGATCATGGAAAGGAGACGAGAGATTATCTGGAGGGATTCTTTACAATATGGGGATTCACTACGTGGATACGCTGCTGCACTTACTTGGGAATCCGATAGAGATAAAGAAGACTTTCCTTACAGATAAATTGGCTTATGGAGAGATACTTTTTACAAAAGGACGAGGAACATACCATATAGAACTTTCTACTGAACCCGGACCGGTAATCAGAAAATTCATAGTCAACGGGGTTTCGTGGGACATAGAGGGAGCTACAATCCCCCTCAAAGATTCGGGACAAGTAATTAATCTCCACACTGAAGTTTATAAGTCATTAATTAAAGGGTCTTGCCTAAAGATGAAGCAAGCGAAAAAATCGCTTGATTTAATAGCCAAGCTCATAAACCATGCTAGAGAACAAAGAATTTCCGTTAATTAGTTTCATAATGCCGGTTTATAATGACGGTGCTGAAGTCGAAAAAGCAATCGACTCTATTTTTGATAACGACTGGCCAAGTATTGAAGTCATCGCCGTAAACGACGGTTCTACGGACAATTCTAAAGAAGCACTAGCAAAGCTATCAAAGAAGCACAAAAACCTCACTGTGGTCAATTTTGAGCGAAATAAAGGTGCTTGTGCAGCTAGGAACGAAGGTGCGAAGTTAGCCAAAGGTAAGTATTACGCTTGGCTTCCGGCTGATGCTAAGATTTATCCTGGTATGGTTAGAGTATGGGTAGAGACTTTGGAAAAACATTCCGATTATGACTTTCTTTATGGAGGTTACAGGTTTGTAGACGACCAAGGAAACACGGTAATGAACTACCCGTCTCAGAAGTTTGAGCCTTATCTGTTAGAAGTTCAGAACTATATCGACGGTTCCTTTCCTCTAAAAGCTGAGACTTTTTGGAGAGTAGCTAAAGAAATGGGGCAAGACGGACTTTGGGACCCAAATATCAAATCCTTGCAAGATTGGGATTTCTGGCTCTCGGTTGTGAAACACGGAGGAAAAGGATTTTACTATGCTGATACTTTCTTTGAGACAACACTCCCTCATCCTGGAGGATTAAGTTACGATTCACACGAAAACTGGCTTGCTAGAAGTAATGCTATTAAAAGAAAACATGGAATTCCTGACAGGAAGATTTGTGTGACTGCCCCAGGTGCTCCGTTCTTTGCTAAGTATCTGGCTTGGGTTTTAGATGCAGACTTTAAAGATTTACCTCCGCTTAAAGACCACGATTACGACATGATTTATCTCTTAGGCTTTTACCCGTCTATGGCCGAGAGATGCAGTATGTCATTTGTTCATCCTAAATACTTTTCTCAATATGAAGAATTCATTAAGGAAGGCAAAGAAGTTCCCATGACCGCTGCTTTAAAAGTAGTTCATCTAATCGGAACTGATTTGCTTCAGATGGCTGACCTATCTAAGAATCAATTAGGCGTTTTTCAGCACTTCTTAAACAATAAATTCGATCATACTTTTACTGAGTTTGAACCAACCCAGAAGGAAGCTAAGGAGCTTGGCCTCAATACAAATGTCTTAGCTCTGCCTCCGAGGATGTTCTTTGAACCGACCTCATTTCCAAAAGAATTTACAATTGCCGTCTATGCTCCGCCAGTTAATCAGGCACTCTATAATCTTGAGTTGATGGAGAAAGTAGCCAAGAAATTGCCTAAAGTTAAGTTTAAGTTCTTCGGAGGTCAAGCTATCAAAAGGGATGGGAATATCGAATATGTCGGATATGTGAACGATATGACTGAATTTATAAAGGACTGCTCATGCTTAATGCGTATTACAACCCACGACGGACTTCCACAGGCTGTCTTGGAGTTTCTCTCTGCTGGGCGTAGGATTATCTTCAATCACGATTTTAAGTTTGTGAATACGGCTAATAAACAACTCACTGTTAATGCCTTACTTAAGGCTATTAAGGAAGAAATGGATCAAGACCTAAACGAAGAATCTGCCAAATGGGTCAGAAAGAACTTCAGCCATGAGAAATTCAAAGAAAAGGTTTACTCCCTACTAGAATACAAGCCCAAAGAGTTTTGGGAAAAGTATGCTCAGACCTGGATTAAGGGTGCTGAGAAGTTCTATGACACTAGAGACTGGGCCGAGATAGAACCTTTCGTTAAAGAAATAGATCCAAGCTCGGTGATTGATATAGGCTGTGGTACGGGTCAGTGGTCTCAGCACTTCAAGAAAGGATATTTCGGAATAGATATCTCAGAGAACCTTATAAAGTTTGCCCAGAAAGAATATCCAGATAGGAAGTTCAAAGCATCGTCGTTAGAAGACCTAGATGTAGGTAAGAAATATGACTTAGCTTTCTGTTATACAGTCTTTGAACATATCACCGAAGAGAATATGCCCAAAGCCATAGCTTCGCTTAAAAAGGTTGCAAAGAAAGCCATTCTGGTCGAGCCAATAGACATCAAAACCAAGCAGTATTGCCACAATCATAACTATTCACAATGGTTCAAGATCAAAAAATCAAAAGATATAAGAAACAGAAGATTAATGGTGATAGACCTTTAGTTACAGTCTTAATAGCCACCTACAAGAAACCCAAGATTCTGAAACGCTGTCTGACTTCGCTTGTTAAGAATGCTGGAATCCCATTTAACTTATGGCTATGGGATAACGGACGTAGGAAGAACATTGGATTGAATGCTTACGCAGAAATGGCCGAAGACCTAGAGACTGATTACGTAGTTACGGTTGACGAAGACGTGATTTACTTCCCGAAAGATTGGCTCAAAGACCAACTAGATGCTTTTACAGATATATTCGTAACCAGATTCAACGGTAAAGCTTATGAATGGCCTTACTGGGGATGGTTAGGACTGAACGTGATTCGGGACAAGAAGACCAATGGAGCCCTATGGCCTGAATTCTTCAAACAAACCAAGGTCGTTCAGGGTAAGAGATGGAAGTTCCGTGTCGGACACCGTATCCCCCAAACCTGTGCCATGATGCACAAGGATACTTTAAAAGCCATTGGTGGATTTCCATATAACAGACTAAATAAATTTTATACTTTTGATGGGCAAGTAAGCTCAGAAGTAGATAGGTTAAGAATGGCTCAAGGAATATTGGAAGATGTAAAAATCTACCATGCTTCAGGGCCGTACTACAACAGAGAACATGAAGAAATTTGGAAAGAAAAACACAACGGACAAACAATCAAAGAAGCCGAGAAGCTCTACGAGAAGAACGACCCATCCCTTAATTTCGGTAATAATGCCGGTCTTCAATGGCCAAAGGACAGTAGCTGGAGCGATTAACTCGATACTGAGTCAGACCTATGATAATTGGGAATTAATAATCATTGATGACGGAAGTACAGACAAAACCTATGAAGAAGTCTATAAATTCAAAGACGAGAGAATTAGATACATATTGCGCGAAAATAGTGGAATCGTTGGAACTCGCAATTTTGGGAATTCAGTTGCTAAAGGTGAATACTGCATTGTTCAAGATGCCGATGACTACTCGTTGCCTGACCGACTTGAAAAAGTTATCGAAGTATTTAGACAAACAAAGTCGGATGTAGTGATACACGATGGATATACAAACGGCTGGGATCAACAGTATGGATGTCTTAGAAGAAGTTATTTAAGAGGAAGGGGAGATGTTCTTAAAAATCAAATACCGGGTTGGCCAGCATATAGGAGAGAGTGTTGGATTAAGAAACCTTTTAGACTGGAAACACAGTATAGTTATGATTGGATGATGCACTTAGACTGGTTCCTATCAGGATTTAAATACGAGTTTATTAAAGAAGGACTCTATGAATATGTCAGATATGCTGGATCAGCTTCAGACAGATTTGAAAAGGCAGGACTTAGGGCTAAGTCGTTTGAAAAAATTAAAGAAATTGTAAAAAAAGAATATGGAGTGGAAACCAATACTTGAATATCTCGGTTGGCGACAAGTGGATGTTAAAATTCCTATGTTTGCTAAGGAAGCAGATGGAAGAACTTTCTTTGCTTCGATACCCGATACGATAGGCGGTATTATTCCAGTAGATATGAAGGTTAGTAAAAAAGAGCAACAAGAAATTCATAATTATGTAAAACAATTCGCTGATTATATCGTGATAGGAGATTTAAATGACCAGTGGAAACTTCCTTACAAGGAATACCCAGTAGATTATCAGATAATTAAAACAAAGAACCTTAAATTGGAAAAAGACACCCGTAATCAAATAGGCCAGGCCAAGAGATATGGAGTAACTGTCAGAGAAATGGAACCAGGTGACAATTATTGGGCTTGTGTCAAAGAGAGTTCGGCCAGGCAGAATAGAGTGGGGGTCACAGAGGATTTGTTAAGAGTAATGAGAGCTAACTTTAAGGGGTTGGTTGCTGAATATGGTGGAAAAGTTATAGCTGGATGCCTGTATGGAGATGATATGCACTATGTCCATTCTGCTTCATTGACTGGTTATCAGAAGTTTAGACCTAATCATGCCATTATGAATACTTTAATAGAAATAGCTGATGGGAGAGAAATAAATCTAGGCAATGCTCCCAAGGAATTAATAGGACTTGGTAAGTTCAAAGAAAGTTTTGGAGCACAGTTGAGAAGTTTCAAATTGAAATATGAAGATTAGTGTATTGATGCCAACTTGGAATCGGGGACACTGTATCAGAGGAGCAATACAAAGCATCCTAGACCAAACATATAGCAACTGGGAACTTGTGATAATAGATGACGGGTCAGTGGACGATACGGAGCAGGCAGTTAAATGGTTTAAGGATAAAAGGATAAGATACTTCAAAACAGAACATCAAGGGATTACCAAAGCATTGAACTTTGGAAACAGTCAGTGTCGGGGTGAAATCATAGTCAAACAGGATTCAGACGATGCTTCCTTACCAAATAGGCTTGAAGTGATAGCTAAGAACATGAAGACGGATTTATTCTATCATTCTTACTATCATGTGTTCTTGGGACCGAATGATACTGTCTGCCGTAAATATCGCAAGGCTCTGCCAATAGAAGAAAAACGTCTATTGAAAGAGCATTATGTATCAGGAGTCTTCGCCTATACCAAGAAATTTAGTCAAGAAGTGCCTTATCGAGACTTGGTTTGTCTGGATGATTGGATGTTGATTCTTGATGCAGTATTTAAGAAAAAAAGTATAGGATTTATTGACGAGGGGCTTTACGAGTATCTCCTACACAAAGACTCAAACAGCCTAATCAGTAAAAACACAGGAGCTTATCAATCAGACACTAAAATAGTTAAACAAATTTTAAAAGACGAATATGGAAAAAACTTCAAATATACCTAAAATTTCAGTTGTAATACCTGTCTTTAATAGACAACAATATATCCACCACGCAATACAAAGTATCATGGACCAGACTTTTGATGCCTGGGAATTAATTATTGTAGATGACGGAAGTACAGACAATACAGAGCGAATGATTAAACCATTTCTTAAAAACAAGCGAGTTAGATATGTAAAAAACTCTAAGAATCGTGGGATTTCATATACGAGAAATCGAGGGAACAGGTTGGCTAAGGCAGATTGGATAGTAGTTCAAGATTCAGATGATATGAGTTTACCTGACCGATTACAGACATTCTGGGATTACATTCAGGAGCATCCCGAAGTTGACTATATTTATCACGATCATTACGTCCGGGCTATAGATATTCATTACGGAGCTAGAGCAGTTCATCGTGAATATTTTAGAGCAGATGAATACAGTCGCAAGAAAGCTTTGACTCATCCGACTATCCCAGCGTTTGCCTGTTATAAGAAGAAGACTGTCTTAAAACTTCCTTATCGTCTAGGAGTCGGTGCTTGGGATGATTGGATGCTTATCATGGATTTTGCTTGTTCTAATAAAAACTTCGGGCATATAAGTAAACCAGTTTATGAGTATGTAATCTCAGAAGACTCGGCTACGATAAGTGGAGACAATGATGGAGGCAGAGAAAAAGATAAAGAAGCCATAATACGGATTCTTAAAAAAGAATACGGAATAAACGCTACATGAAGTATTTATCAATCATCGGAACCAGGCCCCAATATATCAAGGTTTTAGATAACCTCAAAAACCACGTAGTTTGTGATACTCGTCAGCACTATGACAATCAGATGAGTGATGTGTTCTTGAAACAGCTTAAAATCAAACCCAAGTACAACCTGAACACTACAGAACTAGGAGAAATGATAGACGGATGTGGGAAGGTTATCCGAAGTGAGAATTCAGACTGTGTTATAGTTTATGGAGATACTCGGAGCACTCTAGCAGGGGCCTTGGCGGCTAAATTTGAGGGCAAGATGGTAGCTCACGTAGAAAGTGGTATGAGGTCGTATGACATGAAACAACCCGAAGAAGTTGTCCGAGTTATCGTAGACCGAATCTCAGATTACAAATTCTGTGCCAACAAACCTGCTCGTGAGAATCTCCGTAAAGAAGGGATATTTAATAACGTATTTATAGTCGGTGATCCGATGTGGGATTCACTTAACAAGGTTTTACCGATACCTAAAAGCAAGGACTTCGAGAAGTACAATGTCTTAACAATCCACAGGCAACAGAATGACAATGACGAATTCTTTAAGGAAGTCTTTGGAGCCCTCGAAGAATCAGGGGAAAGGTTCGTTTTTCCGGCTCATCCGAGGATTCAGAAAAGAATCTCCAAGCTCAAAATCCCGAAGAACGTAGAAGTCATTAAACCCCTTGGATACAAGGAAATGATAAGTCTGATGACGAACTGTAAAAAGGTCGTGACCGACTCAGGTGGACTTCAGAGAGAGGCGTACTGGTTCTCGAAGCCCTGCATAATCCTTCGCTGGGAAACTGAGTGGACAGAGATTATCGAAGATGGCTGGGGAACACTCGTAGGCGGGAGAAAAGACTTAATCTTAGAAGCACTTAAAAACTTTAATCCGACACTTAGCACCAATAAGCCAAAGTTCTGGCCTGAATATGGGTGCAAAGAACGAATTAAGGAATTACTAAATGGCTAAATTAAAAGTACTTGCAATAATCTGTGACGATAATGCTATCGGATATTACAGACTCTACCAACCTCTCAAACAGATGGAGAAGTTAGGCTTGATTGAGTTGAAAATGACGCCGACTTTTTTCTGGGGAAAAGAAGATGCAATGAAGAACTTTCCGCCTTTGAATTGGTTTGCGACCAAGTGTGATAACAAAATACTCTGTTCTAGTAAAAAGAGATGCAGCGATTTCTGGCCAGATATCATAGTAGCTTCGAGACATGATTTCATCCACTACATTAATCTCTTGATGGCTCTAAAGAACTATCGAGCCCCAGTAGTTGTGGATACCGATGACGACGTTCGGGCAGTGAGACCTTTTAACCCCGGATATGCTTCATACCGACCCGATTCAGATAACGTGGCGTATAACGTAAAGTTAATGAGTATTGCCGATGCGATCACCACCTCAACCGAACATCTTAAAGAAAGGCATCTACAGTACGAAAAGCCGACTTATGTATTCCCAAATTCCATAGACATCAAAACTAGGACTTTCAAACCAAAAAAGAGAAGTGATAAAATAAGAATCGGTTGGTTAGGTAGTTCGTGCCATTGGGAGAACCTACAGATAATCCAACAAGCAGTCAAAGATATCGTCGCCAAGTATCCTCAAGTAGAATTCATCTATACGAATCTCTATGGAGATATTTGGGGAGACGTGCCTAAAGAACTCAGGAAACAAGTAATCCCGGCTTGTCGGGAAATCAAGTGCGGAGGATATCATAAAGTCTGTACTAAATCTTATGTAGACTTTGATAAGTACGCCAAAGTTTTAAACAGTCTGAAAATAGATATAGGATTAGCTCCTTTACAGGATAATCTTTTTAACCGAAGCAAATCTAACCTGCGTATCTTAGAGTATTTTGCTGACAAAGTAGCCGTCATAGCTTCTCCGGTCAGACCCTATTCAGAGACGATTAAAGATGGAGAAAACGGACTCTTGGCTAAGGAGAAGAGCGATTGGTTCAATGCTATGGAGAGACTGATTTTAGATGAAAAACTCAGGAATAAGTTAAAAGAAAACGGCTGGAGGACTCTCAATAATAACTTTGATGCTGAAAAAAACGCTAGAAAACTGTTTGAAAACTATAACGATATAATAAAAATATGCTCAGAATAGCTTGCTTTATCCCTGAGAATTCAGGCGTGGGACTGTACAGATTTCATCAACCCTTAAAAGATTTAGAAGAACGTGCTATAATAGAATTAAGGTCATGGGGATTTGATGGCACCAATAAGAGATTTGACCCACCTACTACGAAAGAGTTAGAAGAACTCGCTAGTTGGGCTGATATAGTTATCTTTGGTAGACAAGATATTCCTATTTGGAAAAAGAACATTGAAATCGTAAAAGAGATATTCAAGAAGCCTGTTTTGCTGGATATAGATGACAATATCTTCTCTATTTCGCCTTATCTGTCAGCTTCGGCAGCCTATCATCCGAACGGAGAGCCGATGAAAATTCATGAGGAGATAGCCAAATATGTAGATGGAATCATTGTTTCTACCCCTAGGTTGGCTGAGATTTACAAGAAATATAACAAGGTATGGGTAGTCCCGAATGGAATCAAGTATATTCTTGATAAGAAACCCCACGACGGAGTAAATATAGGGTATCTAGTATCTGCTTCACATCTTGAAAATGCCCAGATAATTGAGGCTGCGGTTATACGAATTTTGATGAAATACAGTAATGTTAAGTTCTTTTACACAAAGGCTTTTCAAGGATTCATGGATTCAGTTCCAGAACAGATTAAACCCCAGGTAAATTACTTACCATTTTTTCCTTTAAATGATTATTTGAAATATGTTAATAACTTGAACTTAGATATTGGCCTTGCACCACTCATGGACAATGAATTTAATCGGTGCAAATCGAATATCCGAGTTTTAGAATATTGGCAAAACAAATCCGCAGTCATAGCAAGTCCGTTGGATGAATACACAAAGACTATAACTGACGGGTTCGATGGATATTTTTCACGAGATGATGAATGGTTTGAAAAGATTGAGAATTTAATCTGTAACCCTGAAATTAGAAAATACCTGATTAAGAATTCACAAGATACTATCAAGAATTATGATGTTTCAAAATTTGCCGATAAGTATTTAGAAGTTTTAAGGGAGATCACGCATGGCTAAGAGGATTGATGATTTTTACCGAAAGGCTCTTTGGTACACGTCTTTGACGACCAGTGACTTTCCTTTTATTTACACAAATGGCGGGGCTTACGGCTTCCACGAATCTCTACACGATGTCTACAGTCGATTAATTAGAGAAATTGTCTCAACCGGTGGCGATCATTTCATGGAGAAGGCCACGTTCAGTTTGGTTGCCGACCAGCAAGAATACACTTTCCCGGCCGACTTAATTAAATTAAGAGAAATAGAACTTCAGTATGATGGAGCGGCTTGGGCTAGAGCCAGACAACGAGACCTCTCCAATCTTACTTACTCGACTGAAGCAGCTACTTTATCCTCGGCATCGGTATACAAACCTCTTTACGATGTTTTAGAAGACTCATTTTTTATCTATCCTGAACCGACTGTTGCCAGAACTGACGGTGGTAAACTCTGGTACATCAAGGCTCCGGCTGCCTCCTTATTCATCTCCGCAGTCTCCGCAGCCTCAGCAACGATAACTTTCCCGCAAGAATATGAATATTTAATCCCAATGGGTATAGCGGTTGAATTGTGGGGTAAATTCGCAAGTAATGACAAAACAGCAGAGATTACGGCTCAGTTTAATGAAGGCGTAGAGAAGATGAAGCGAGAAATTAAACCTAGAACAAGACCGGGCGGAGTTAGATTCTTAGATGGCAATAGGGAGGTAGGAAATGGCTACTAGCTATACAAATAGAACTAAACCTAGCACGAGTTATACGAACAGAACTACACCTACTACTGGAGGAGTTGGAAACGGTAGTCCCATAGGATTACTTCTAGCTCTGACTAAAAATACAACAACACCGAGTCCTTCATATACAAATAGAACTAAACCAACGACTACTTATACAAATAGAACTAAACCGTAGGGAGAACATAAATGGCAGATTCAAACATAGCAATAACAGCAGGAGCAGGAACAAACGTAGATACAAGAACTAATGCAGGTGGTGATCATCGGCAAGTAATTGTAATTGCCGACCAAACCGCTAATGACGCTATCGCAGTGGTTACTTCTTCAGATGCAGGAGTAGCGACTTCCGAATATGGAATGGTTGTCCGAACCTTAAATACAGACGCAGCTAAACTCCGTGTCTCGGCAATCCTTATCAATACAAGTTATGTTTCTGCAGTAGTAGATAATGGAAGTATTTCTGCCAAAAGTTCAGACGCAGGAACAATGCTAGTTAGTGCAAAACAAGGTGATGCTGCCCTTCTAAGAGTTTCGGGTCTTCAGGGCGACGCTGGACTACAGTTAATCTCAGCTAAATCTGGTGACGGAAATCAGCTTCGTGTTTCTGCTATGCAAACAGATGCGGCTCTTTTAAGAGTATCCTCGGCACAAGCAGATGCAGGACTTTTACTGGTTTCTGCCAAATCAGGAGACGGCAATCAATTGCGGGTTTCAGCCCAACAAACTGATGCTGCTTTATTAATGGTCTCTGCCAAGTCAGACTCAGCGGCTACGATGAGAACTTCGGCTTTCATAGTTCCCCAGACGACAGGTGGGCTCACGAGCCACATGAGTCTATCAGTTTCATCTTCACAGAATGTTAAAAGTTCTGCCGGACAACTTTATGGATACTACGCCTTTAACAAAGCGACGACAATTAGTTTTCTGAAGATTTATAATGTATCCGCGGCTTTAAATCTTGGGACAGATGTGCCAGTCCTTACGATACCTTTACCTATCTCTGGTGGTGCTAATGCTTTTTCAGACATAGGAATTCCTTTTACAAACGGAATTGGAATAGCTGCAACTTCAGGACTTCCAGTAGATAACACAGCTCTACCAGCCGCTTCAGCAGTAACAGTAAATCTTTTATACAAGTAATGATTAGAGACTTATTAATAGACAAAACAGCCCAAGAGAAAGCCGAAATTAAAGCTACTGAAATAGCCAAGTTAGACTTGACCGGAGAGTTCGTCAAAGACGATATTACCGTAGATATTCAAAGTCTTAACAAAATAGAATGATAAGATGATTTTGGATAGTGGAAAGCCATTTTTAACAGTTGATGATTATGATAAATTCATTCAGATAATTTTATATAACTTCTAATGCCAACATTACTAGATAGTTATTCAGAAGCAAATAAAGACAGTTCTTATCAGATAGCAGCGGTAGATGCTAATAAGGCTTTAGGCCAGTGTTTTACTACGCCTAATGATGGGATTTCATACAAGATAACGTCAGTAAAGTTTTATCTTGCTAAAAATGGAACTATAACGGGTAACGCTACTGCTAGGCTTTGGGCTATTACAGGAACCTATGGAACAGATGCCGTACCAACGGGAACGGTTCTCGCTACTTCTGATAATTTTAATGTGGGTGCAATAACGGGTTCATTTGTTCTTTATGAGCTTACTTTCAGCGGAGTAAATCAGTATACAATGTCTCCGAATACTCAATATGAAATAGACTTGACTTATGGTGGCGGGAGTGTTGGCAATGAAATAGAGTTTGGTGCCGATTCTTCCAGTCCGACACATGGAGGTAACTTAACATCCCAAGATTTAGTAGATGTGTGGGCAGGATATTCAACTATTGATGGAATTTTCTATGTTTATGGAGATAATGCGGCAGCGGCAGTTTCCCATAACTTCGGAACCCTTGGTGTCGGTTCGTAATTTTTAGGGATGGACCGAGTTGGTAAGTGTTCTCCCAACCGACTGGCTCGGCCCATCCCTAAAGATTATGGCAAAGCTGAATATAAAAATTACTTCGATATTAGATGGAATGTCACCTTCCTGGCATTTTGGTTCTGAAAATCAATATCTGGCTGGTGTTTCTATTGATCCCGAAGGTTCTGATTCTACTTTTTTGAGAGCAACTGGAAGTATTTTCCCAACTCGTTATACAAAATTTAGTGCGGGAAAAATCAGTGCCGCTCCAATGTGGATATTAACTAACCCCAAAAATACCAATATTTACACCTATTTAGATAACGGAGGTTTCTTAAGCTATAGCAATACATTGGGTTCTGAAACTCTAATCGGGACTCCAACTGCAGGTGCCGGAAACGGAGCTATTTACTATAACGACTATATCTATTTGATGACTCCTACCGATGTTTCAAGATATGGTTCATTAAGCGGTGGTTCACCAACCCTCACTAATACTTATTGGACATCAACTTTAAGTGCAACTGCTCTTACAGACACAGCTTATCCGAGCACGAGAAGTGTAGAATATCCGAATCATGCTCCCCACTTGCACGTAGATAATAAAGTTTATTTCTGTGATTATATTAATGGCCAAGGTAAAATTCATTACATTAAAACAACAAACACAGGAGTAAATAATGGTTCTACCTATGGGGCATTAGACCTCCCATTCGGATTTTTGCCAATGGATATAGAAAGTTTTGGAACTGACTTAGCGATCTTGGCAACTTTTGAAGGTCAGTGGGCTTCGGGTGCAATTCCTAAACCAGGCAGTGGAGCATTGTTCTTGTGGGATACCTTTAGTTCATCATTTTACCGACAGATAAATTTAGGAGAAACAATAGCAAGTTCACTTTTAAATAAGAACGGAGAACTCTTCCTCTGGAGCGGAACATTAGGAACTGGAGTCAGGGTAGGAAGATATTTGGGCGGAGATTCAATCCAACCGATTATAAATTTGAAAGAAGGAGCTCCTCCAGTGGCTGGAGCTGTAGATTCTATTGGCTCTAAACTATTCTGGGGTGGATTCCAAACTTATCCGACTGCAGCGGCGGGGATATTCTCACTTGGTTATGCTAATGCTCAGCTTCCTGGAAGTGCTTTAAACTTCATGGGGCGTATATCAGATAGTACCAATACTCTTCCAATAGTTACGAGTCTAAAATTAGTTTCTCAATCATCGACAGGCTCTTTCTATCCCTACATTGGTTGGAGAACAGATACTACGGCTGCTTATGGGATTGACCAACTGGGTGGTTCGGCAGCTTACACCTCAATATTTAGAAGTCAAGTATTTAATGTTGGACAAGAATTTAGTATTAAGAAAGTCAGGATACCCTTAAGCGTAGCCATAGCTTCGGGAATGACCATTACCCCTAAAATTTATGTTGACGATGAAGTTACAAGTTTTACTTTAACGACAATTAATTCTACCAATTATCCGAATAGTGAACGAACGATTGATATTTCTCCTGTAGCTGTGAGAGGACAACATAATTTTTATTTAGAGTTGGCATTCACCGGCACAACCGAAGTGGCTGCGAATCTCCCCATAAATATAAGCGTGGAGACTTTGAGAGATATATGAACGAAAAATTTGAAAATCAAAATTTAACACCTGAACAACCCAAACTCACCGAGTATGATGTAGCTAGATTAATTAATTTAAGCCAGATTAATTTAGTTAATATACAAGGTTACATAGAAACTGTCAGTGCATTTCCAAGCTATACTCCACCGGCGGGGAGACTTCAAGACCAGGTAAAGATTTATCAGAATACATTTACTACTTCGGCAGTATCAGCTTCAAGAATCTGTTTATATTCAAATAAAAGTCGTATGTGGATTAGTGCCAGTTTAACATAGGGAGTAAATTATGGGATTTTTATCAAATCTAGCAAATCTATTAAAAAGAACCGCCCGAAATGTCGGTAATACCCTGACACCAGGAACTCCCTTTGGACAAGCAAATATCGGACAAACATTTCAGGTTGGCCAGGGATTAAGTCAGCCCCAAACCGTACAAGCTGAAAAGACGCTTGGTATATCATCGCCTCAGACTTATAGTTCTCAATTTTTAAAACAAGACGTCCCCTTAAGTCAGCAATTAGCGTTTAATCAACCTTTAACTCGAAATCAACCAACAGTAGGTCCGACATTAGCTCAAGCCAATCAAACTGTGGCTACTCAAGACATAAATAAGTTCTTACAGGCCGGGTCGCCGCAAGCTTCTCAGTTTTATTCATCTCCAGCTCAAATAGCTCAACAATCAACGATAATCCCACAACCGATAGAGGGTCAATTTCAACAACCAGATTTAACATCTTCTGGTGGCACAGGAGCTTTAGGTGGACAATCGGGTGGTATCGGGGGACCATCGAGCGGAATAAATACTCCGCTTGGAGTTATGTCTTATGGAAATACAGAAGATCCGCTTCAAACAATGATAGACGAAGAAATGCTTAAACAAGGACAACTTCCATCATCAGTTACAAATCTTGGTGAAACTGACTTGAACCAACTCTTACAGTTATTAAATCAACCCCAAGGAGGTCAGAATCTGGCTTCTCTATTTGGCGGAACTCAAGATCAAGCAGTTCAGAACGCCCAACAGCAATATCTCGATACTCAAAAGAAACTCAACGACTTCTATTCAAGTTTTGAGATGGGACAAGCTGCTATCGAAAATGAACCAATCCCGATGCCTTTGATTACGGGTCAGCAAAGAGCTTTAACTCAACAGGCTGGGGTTCAGGAAGCTAATTTATTGAGACAACAGGGATTAGCTCAGACTCAGTTAGGGTTTGCCACTGAAGCACAAAAAACTGCTCAGGAAGCACAGCAAGAAAGACAGAAACTTCTTTTAGAAGAATTTAAATATCAAAGGGAAGCACCACAAAGACTACTTGATTTAACCAAAGATTTTCTTGATATTCAAAAAACTCAAAAAGAATTAAAAGCTACGCCAGAAAAGAAATATGGACCAGGAGTAATTGGTGAATACCAATATGCTGTTGAGAACGGATTTAGGGGTTCATTTAATGACTATCAAAACGATGATGCCAATAGAAAAGCTCAGACTACGAACGGAATAACTGACTCAATTAATCAGTTAAGACTACAGATATTACAGCAGGAATTAATTAATGGGAAGCCACCATCTGATGCTCAGAGAACCCTATCGTCTTATGCTTCTAGACTTGAACAAGCTATTCCAACTATAGAAAAACTCACACCAGATATAACTGGAATGAATCTTCTTTCGTTTGAAGCTCAATTAAGACTCCCGGCCGCCTTACAAACATCAGAAATGCAACAGTATATGCAATCTTCAAGAAACCTGATTAATTCCATACTCAGAAGAGAGTCGGGTGCAGTAATCAGTCCTTCTGAATTTTCAGAAGCACGTCAGCAATATCTACCACAACCCGGTGATTCAGCTGCAGTATTAGCACAAAAGAAAGCTAACAGAGATTTACAGTTCGCTACCTACAAAACAGGTGCTGGAACGGCTTATCAATCAATGAGCAGTCTATTAGGAGGCTCAGCAACTAATCCCCTGGGAATTTAAAATGCCAACACCACAAGAATTTAAAAATAGAATACTAGAGAAATATCCTACAGGAGTCACAAACGACGGTATTAAGTATGCTGATTTAGATGCCAGAGAATTGACAACCCGTATGGTCCAGAAATTTCCAGAAGGAACTACGAACGATGGGATACGATATGCTGATTTTTTGACGGAGACTAAGACAGAACAACCTAAAGAAAAATCCGGGTTAGAGAAGGTCGGAGGAGTAGCCAAGAAAGTGGGGGGATTTCTAGCTGAAGCTACTGGACTTAAAGGGCTCTTTAAGGCAGGAAAAGAAACCCTTACCACAAAGAAGCCTTTAAAAGAGATTCTACCAGAAGCCGTAGGCTCTGCTGCCAAGCTAGGATTAACTCTAGGTTCTTTCGGGACATCTCTCCCAGCTACGACTGCTGGACGAATAGGTCTTGGTGCAGTGACAGGTGCAGGATTTGGAGCAGGAGAAGCTCTTGAAACAGGAAAACCAGTTTTAAAAGAAGCCGGAAAGGGTGCTGCTTTTGGAGCGGCAACATTTGGAGCAACAGAAGGAGTCGCCAATTTATTAAGGAAGACGCCTCAAATATCTGAGCGATTAATGCAGTCGGCATTTAGAATCACTAAGAATAACCTAAAAAAGAATCCCGGTATTGCCAAAGACTTTGTTGAAGCTGGGTTCAAAGGTTCACTTGATGATATCCAAAGGCAGGCGTTAGATAAAGTAAATAATACAGAAAACTCCCTGCAAACTCTTATAAGGGGACTTAACAAAAAAATATCAACTAAAAGTGTGGCAACGCAGTTAGAAAATCTTAAAAAAGATTTAGTTAGCGTTCCCGGTGAAAGAGATTCAAAGCTTCTATTGGATCAAATGATTCAGGATGTAAGGGGTTATGGAGTTAAAATAGATGCTACAAAAGCCAACGAGATTAAACGGGGACTCTATGATGTTTTACAGACTTCTTACGGTAAAGAAGCTACAGTCAAAAAAGAGCTTCAAAAATCTCTCGCTAGAATTTTAAAGCAGGAAGTCGAAAAAGTTGGCGGTCCACAAGTTGCAGAACTGAATAAACAATTAAAAGTTGGAGGATTGGCAGCTAAATATGCAAAAGATGCTCTTGCCGGAGGAGGAAGAAATATCATAGGACTTGGGGATATAGCTGGAGTAATGGGTGGTGCTAGTCTTGGTGGTCCGATTGGCGGAGCTGTTGGTTTAGTGGCAAGGAGAATTATGGAATCTCCTCAGTTCAAAACTAGGGGAGCTATTACAATCTCTGAGGCAGCTAAGTTTTTAGGCAAAGCTAATACCCCACTATCCAAAAAAGTATTAGAACAGCTAATAAAGTCAGGTATTGTCGTGGGGTCACAGTAGACCAGTTAATGTTTTGAGCTACCCACAGTATAAACCAAATTGTTATTATCCAAGTCAACATAATCAGAGTATAGCATAACCAATAATATATGTCAAGACAGTCAATAGACAAACAGATGATAGAGACCGTAGCTACTTTGGTAGAGGCTGTGAATGAGTTAAAAAATAACCACGTGCCTCATCTTCAAGGAGAGATAGAAAAAATCAATGAGAAACTCTGGGCCGGAGGAGTTACGATCATAACTATTCTAGTGGGGATTTTAGGAACTTTGTTATGGAAATAAAACTCCAGTGTCCTATAAAACAAGGACTCAAAGTTAAGAAATGGTATGCCCAGAATACCGAATTAAAGTCTTTAGAAGATTTCAAACTTTGTATTTCACAGAACTTCGGAGAGAATCAGAGAGACTATGCTTCATTAGGACTAATAGGTCACAACGGACTCGATATAGCCTTTGACCGAGGAACAGAAGTCTTTGCCTCGCATGATGGTATCGCTTATTATTCCGAAGATTATATGAAGGGCTTAGGAGTGACTGTAATTAGCAAAGAATTAGGGATTAAGACTATTTATTGGCACTTCCTAGATGCGGTTATGCCCCTAGGTTCTTCTTGGCCCGTTAAAAAAGGAGACTTACTAGGACATGGAGATTCCACCGGATTTTCAACCGGAGACCATTGTCATTACGGACTCAAACTTTTAGATGAATTGGGTAATGTATTAAATAGGGATAATGGGTATGACGGATGCGTCAGCCCAGAACCTTATCTAATATGGTGGAATACTATGAATGATGTCGAAGTCCGAAAGCTATATCGATTGGCTTTCTATCGGGAACCCGATGCTACTGAGTTAGCGTTTTGGGTTGGTCGAAATTTAGCGGAATTTTTAACGGTTGCACTTAAAGACCGAGCAGAGTTTTTAAGCAGCCCCTTATAATGGAATACAAAAGAGATTGGTGGTTGAGTCGCACAGTTTGGGTGAACCTCTTAGCCTTCTCGGCCTTTATGGTTCAAGCCATGACCGGACAAGAATGGCTCACCCCCGAAGCTCAGGGTGCGGTGATAGCGATACTGAATATATTTTTGCGTTTTAGTACAAATTCTGGTATAAGATAATGGCGGTCAAATAACAATAGGACTTCCGAAAGGAAGTTTTATTGTGCATAAATCATTTGTAAAAAGATTGAAAATTTGTTAGGCTTAGAGTAACAGAGACGAGACCTTAGCGGGACTCGTTTTTGTTTATAAATTAACTTAAATGCTATTAAGACAATTAAACTTTTCACAACAATATTACTCGGATTACTATGGTTATTATTGATGACCGTTTGGGCGGCGGAAGAACCCCCGGAAACCTATTCTGACCAGTTCCTAAGGGAGGTATATGTCCCAAAACACTCCCAAACGCTAGATTTGGGCTCTAGTTGCATCTTATATGCAAAATGGTATCTTGGGCGGTCAGACGAATCTTGGGGCAATGCAGGGCAAATTAAAGCGACATCTGATAAACCATCTGTTGGTGGAATCGTGCTAACTACTGAAGGTTCTGGCCATGTTGCTATAATTCTACACATTGAAGGCTCAAATCTACTCATCACAGAAGCAAACTACCTACCGGGTCAGATATCTACACGAAGTTTATCTTTAGATGACCCTGTGATTCGAGGCTACTTTAGTCCCTAATCGTATCAAAGTGATACGATAAAAGACCCTCTCGGGTCTCTATCTCTAAGCTAGGAACAAGATTTGGCTAAACTCCTTTAAAAAGGTGTAGGTTTAAGCACTTTGATGTTCCGGATACTTATTTCCAGACTACCTGTATCGTATATCTTTTTTCCATAGCCTCAGCTATTTACGAAAGATTAATAAGAATAGACCAGATAATAATCTAAAAACTGGATAGTCCTGCAGCTATGCCTCGCCATCACGATAACCGTAGTCCATTCAGTCGTCGACTACCTGAACTCTTCGACACAGAGGGCAACTGTGTACGGTCGCAACTCTATAGAGCCGTCGTGCCACTATCCAGTTTTTAAATTACCAACTCCCTAAATTCTGGGGGCGAGATTTAGTATTTACTCGCAATTAGTCTTCTCACTAACAGCTTTTTTATTTATACGAGGTTCGGCCCACCTTACCTCTACGCTCTTGCCGTGAGTGCTTCTTGAGCGATTCATCCCACATTTTGTGGATCCGGAATGAAGGTGCATTCAGTTTATTTGGCACCACTTTAGAACATATACGGTTTATTTGACCAAAACGGGCTAATAACCCTATTGTTATCACCCCCTGCCTTATACGTATGTTCAAAACGTATTGTTCAGCCACCCCAGAATTTAAGGAGCTAATTCAGATAAATAGCTATATTGTCTCATATGTGAACTGGTAGTACCCATTTTTGGGTACCTTTAGTTCTCATACTCTTTTAGCATTGCATCAATACCTTTTTCTAATTCGTCATCCTCTGTATAAAATATATCTTGTGGACCGACTCCGTGCAAGTTAGAAATTAACTGACAAAATCTCCAATCCGGCACTCTGGCCCAAAGTTTAAGTAACTTAGCTATAATTGTTGAAATTCTTTGCGGGTCTCTCATATTGATGTTATATGTCTTTTTTCGTTTAGATTAACTGGGCTTCGTGACCATCCTCTGCAACTCTTACAATATATTCTAGCATATTTAGTAGTGTTGTTGAATTGATATCCTCGGCGGACTAACTTATCAGAACCGCATTTCGGACAGACGGTTTTTTCAGTATAAGCATTAAGATTCGGATGGTTTTTAATGTATGGGAGGAAACGATAATATACTTTTTCAAGCAAGAGTACATCTTGTTTGTTATATGCTTTCATTTTCTTCCATGCTTTGCGGTCTCCCTTCATGCAACGTAACCACAACGGAAAACCCTCATGTTCAAGTTTTCTACCTAAACCTAGTGAAGCTCCTAAATGGTCTAGTTTGTTTGAGGAAAAGGCGAAATATTTACGGGCAATTTTTAAGGTATCTATCGTTCGGTACGGTGAAGGTGGTGGGAGATTATGATATAGGAATCTGGCGTTAATCTTCTTTAGGTCGAAGGCATCTCCATTCTGAGCTATTACTATTTCTGCTTTATCCAACAAACCCCACAGCTCTTTTACAAGTTTATAATCATTTTCACTTCCATTCTTATAGCCAGGATAATCCGGCAGACCTTTGGTAATATGTTCTCCATTTTTGGCAGAGAAACACATTATATACCATTGATTCTTAACATCTATTACATTCTGTTCCCAGATTCCCCAGGTGTAAGAAAGTAGTGGAGCTGTTTCGATGTCTAGGAAGAGTATATTGTTCAAATAGGCGAGAGGTCTTGAACCGGCAGAACAGGACAGCTTATACGGCACACTTCCTACGCCAGCATCCAAGCCTCTCATAATTAAGTATAACACATTTGACACCTTTTTGGAATATGGCATACCTAAAAGATATCCACTTTTGGCACTTGCTATTTAGCAACGGGCATGATAATATGTAGAGGTAATCTGAAATACACGAGAAAGCATTACTTAATACGGTCCACACATATTTATATATAAAAGGACTCTAGTATTAGCCAGTAACGGTATATCGGATTACATTATATGTTTATACTCTTCTTCTTATTCGGATATCATACTATTCTGGTCGAGAATCCGGCTGAGACAATCACTTATTCTATAGGTACTGTTACAGCCTATACAAGCGAAGAAAGCCAAACTGATTCCACGCCTTTCATAACGGCTAGTAACCAAAAAGTCAGAGATGGGATTGTGGCGAATAACTGTCTGGCTTTTGGAACAAAGGTCGAAATAGCCGGAAAGGTTTACGAAGTTCAGGACCGAAAGAATAAAAGATACGGCTGTGATTGGTATGATATCTGGTTTGAGAGTAAAGAAGAAGCATTAGAGTTCGGAATACAAGAATTAACAATTAAAAAATGAAAAAGATGACAAGAAGTGAAGCCGGGATGGAGGGTGCAAAAGCAACCCACAGAAAGAGATACGAAGCAATTAAGGAACTGTCGAGCCTTATTGCTAAAGATGATTTGAACTGGATTCAATCAAAATGGAAAACAGAACACATCATCAAGATGGTCGGGTATTTAAGAGATAACAGAAACTAACATGAAACTAGAAAAAGAAATAGTAACTAAACAGTCTGACGATAAAGCACCAGTAACCACTACAACCTATTGGATATCTAGGGGAAATGATTATAGTACGATGTTAGGACTTTCCAAAGAGGAATTAACAGAACTGAATTTCCTAATCTCAACCCAATTAGATGAGAGTAGGACAAAACTAGAAAAGGTCGAAGACATGAAAAGGATGGTAGAACCTGACTTAGAAGCTATTAAGAAACAGGTCGATTGGGATAACCGGGATAATAAAAACGAGGACTCCAATATGGAAGCCGAGGGTTAAATATATGAAAGATAACAATAAACCATGTCTACAACCTGAGTATTGCCAAGGACTTTGTACCTGCTACTCGGATGAAGAATATAGGGAAACACAGTCCAATGAATAAAAAAATAAAAGTAACACTATCAATACAAAATGCTCCGTTTGAAAATATTCAACCCGAACTTGAGCTAGATGTTTCTTCCAAAGAAGCTGTAGAAAAGAGTCTTGAACAGATAGATTACATCTACAAGCTCTTTCACGGAAGACACTCAGATGAGCGTTTAAAAGATTAGTGATATCTAAGATTGAAAAGGGTGAGCCGATAGATATCGAGACCTTTATACGGCTCTCAGAAGACCCAAAATTCGCCTATGAAGCGAATGAAATGAAGAAGAAAGTTAAACGTGAACAGCCCAAAGTGTTCCGTAATGAAACAGGTAAGCGTACTAAAATAATTAAATTTCTTCACGAGTTTGAATGTGATGAGCAAACATCTCTTGAAGAAGACCAATAATGTTTTGTGAAATTCACCCCAAAAAAGAAATGAAACAGAATAGTAAGGGATATTACTGTTCTACGCCAATGACAAAATCTCCGGATGGAAAGACAGTATTAACTTGGTGTACTTGGAAACCCGCACCTGATGGAGGTAATGGTAGACCAGAAAGACAGCAATTAGAAGCCAATGTCTTAACTATCTTAGACAAGAAACTGAATCAAATCTTAGAAGGTCAGAAGATAATAGTAGATATGCTATCAAGTATCGGAGGTCGAGAGACACCCGAACCAAGTGTGAATACTAAACCTCTCCCTTTCTAATATGGAACTAAACAAAAAAGAAGCAGATACACAGGCACAGTTTATGCGAGACAAGGCTAGAGACTTAGTGGAGAAGTCAGTCGAAGCTTCTCCACCAGAACTAGCTGATATCAACAGAGACCTTAATGCAATCAAAAGCTACTTTACCGAGAAACTCCTAAACATAGTTGTCTTCAAGAATAATAAAATGGAAGAACTAAGATTAGAACTAGGCAAAGCAAACGCCGCCAAGATTAAATGGGCAAGTTTGGATGAGGGACGCAATGAGGTTATTTTGCGAGGAATTATAGGAATCATCAAAGACACTATCTCAACTAACAAAGACAAACTGCGAATCTATAAAGACGATCAGTTTGGAAACTGGTAATATGGACTCACTAAAACAACTAATAATTAAATATTGCGAAGGTAAAGGAGGTTGGGTTTACGGAGGTCAGATAGAAGATATGATACGCTCTGAATACGGAAACAAAGCCTCTAACGCTTCCAGGAGATGTAGGGAGCTAGTAAACTCAGGTATCTTAGAGAAGTCCCTAGTTCAAATAGATGGTAAAGGTCCGAAGGTGGTACGTTATCGGGCGGTTGAAGAAAAAGAAGAATGTTTCCACCAGTGTTCTGGAAATTGTCGCCGAGTAGGATGTAACTGTGCTTGTGGAGAATTTCACGAAGTATCTATGGAACAATCCCGGCAAGACGACATCCAAGAGAACACCGATTCTATGGAAGAAAAACTACAGTCGCTAAACCTATAATAGATACACAATGAAAAACATTAAAGTTCCAATTTTCACCGAAGAATATAAAATAGAGGTTGAAATTACCAAAAACATTAAGGACGAATTTCGGGGTAGAGCATTTAATCGTCTACCAGATAAAAATCCTTTAATAAAAATAAATGGAGATTTATCTTACTATACTGCCCTAGCAACCCTAGCCCACGAAGCAAGTCATGCTATGGATTACATAGAAGAGTATCTGGGACTAGAAGACCCGAGCGGAGAATTTCATGCCCACGGAATAGGAGCAGTGATGAGAATAGTTGGGAAGTCACTTAAGAAGTAGCTATGTGGATAAGTCAGTTTGCGGTAAATTAAAAATTGAATTATAATTAAGGTAGTGAAAAGATTTATTTCTAATCACTGGGCGACCTCTCGACATCATTTTTTTGTCCCCAAAGGGTGATGTCATAGGTGGAGCAATCTGCCTAGGCGTCGCCCCTTGGGGATATTTTGTTAAAATTATATGGCACAAAAACGAATGTTCAGTTTACAAATAGTGGATTCAGATGCTTTCTTGGATATGCCTCAAAGTTCTCAACTCTTGTATTATCATCTTTGTATGAGGGCAGATGACGAGGGCTTTGTCGGCAATCCAAAGAAGATAATGCGGATAGTCGGGACCCAGGAAGATGACTTAAAAATCCTACTAGCCAAGAGATTTATACTGACTTTTAAGACTGGAGTGGTGGTTATCAAGCACTGGCTAATTCATAACACGATAAGAATGGATAGATTCAATCCGACTACCTACCAAACAGAGAAACAGATGCTAATTACTAAGGAAAATAAGGCTTACACTGAACTGGCAACCACTCGGCAACCAGATGACAACCAGTTGGTAACACAAGTTAAGTTAAGTAAAGTTAAGTTAAGTAAAGTTAATATAGATGCAACGGATAAAACCGTTGCTGGGATCCCAGAAGTATTTAAAGTGTTTGAAGAAAAGAATCCTGCTATTAAAAGGATGTATGGAAATACTACCCAACGAGGTGCTTGTGAACGCCTAATTACAAAGTTCGGGCTTGAAAAGGTTGTCGGGTATGCCAAGTTCGCCATTAAAGTTCTCGGTATGCCATATTCGCCCCGAATCACCACCCCTTACTTACTTGAAACTAAATGGGCTGATTTAGAAGCCTTCTACCACGAATCAATAGGTAAACAAAACGCTAAAGGAAAGGAAATCTTAGGGCTATGAAATACTTAATTAAACTATCAAACAAAACAGATATACAGATTGACGAGGACGAAGTAGAGATAGTCCTACAAGGAATCACGACGGGAAAAGCAGTGAAAGTCCGGCAAGGTATTTTTAATCCAAGTTTCTATATTGCGATAATCGAGGACTTGGATCGGGTCGGTAAATATCAAGAAGCCCTGAATAGTTGGGAACGAACAGTAAACCGCATAGAAGAAAACAAGCCGAGATTAGGAGAATTAAAAGACATTTTCAACGATTATAAGAAACTAACCTAACCCAAATCTAACCTAACTAAAATGAAAAAATAATATGTTATGCAACGAATGTAAAATTGAAAAGTGCGAGAAATGTGGGAAACCAATAACCAACCCAAATGCTTTAACTGGACCGCCTATTTATAACCCAAACTATAACCCGAACGGAGCAGGAGCAACACAGCCCTATCACTATCACGGAACGCAACCTTGCTACAATAATCCCTGTTATTGGTCAGGGACAACTACGGGATAACCCCCTTAACTAGACACAAATGAAAAAAGTAAATGAATTTGACGAAATAATTGAAGTAAAAGGAGAACTTGGTATTTATGCTAAATGTTCTACCTGTGATAATCCAATTTATACCCACATGAAAGATAACATGGCACTATTTGACGATACCCATATGTGCGGTGCTTGTGCTACTGGAGAATCGGCGACTTATATTGATGAACTTTAACCCCCCCTTAACTAGACACAAACCTTTATGAAAAAAGAAGAAAACAAAGAAAAATTAGAAGATGTGTATCAAGACCTGCTTACCTGTAAGGACTTTATAACCGCCCTTTGTAGTAAGCCCGAAGACCAGCCAGATTTAAAAGTGGGTTTTGAACTAGGAAGTATTTATATGATAATTTTGAGGGCATTAAACGATGTTTCTGAATTAAAGAGCTAGAACTAAAAAGAGTGGGGGTAGGGAACTTGTAGATAAATAAAATAAATAAATTAAAAAATATGGAATATAAATTTAAAACTGGAGATGTTGTAAAGCACAAAGTAAGTGGTCAGCTAATGGTGATACTAAGAAAAGCACACAGATTAAAGCCCAAATATCCTAAATACATTGTGCGGTGGTATAGTCCAAAAGAAGATGGCGATGATTGCCATTCGGGAACTGCCTGGGAAGCTGAATTAGAATCTAACCCCTGTCTATAAGTTAAAAGTTAGGGTAAGGAAATAAAATAAAAACTATGAACGGAGAAATATGTAAAATAACTGGAGTAAACTACAACAACCCTGAAGTCTGTGTTAAAGGCACTAACTACGGTTGTGTTTGCCCCAAATGTTCGGAAGAAATGCAGAAAAGATTACAAGAGTTATCGGAAGAATTAAAACCCC
>ERZ1292644.200-Hain-H14-01um-R2-200-length-43499-cov-6_pt1 | contig 43499 bp, 44 predicted proteins | sample MGYA00564402_ERZ1292644 | MGnify/ENA primary metagenome ERZ1292644 (study PRJEB36523, sample SAMEA6512644) | groundwater metagenome | collected 2019-01-09 | study: AquaDiva: Metagenomics assemblies of 32 groundwater samples
TGGGCGATGGTGGCTTCGTCGGGACGGCCTGCTGTCCGCGGTCCATTTCCTGCTGAAGATCGTTGAGCCGGTGCCGATAGTAGGGCTCCTTTGCTGACAGGACGGATGCAAGTGTCGTTTGAGCATCCCCCGTCCCGACGTTGTACTGCCTCTTCAATTCGTTGAGCTTGCGGATTTCCTCGCGCATCGCGTCAGTGGCCTTGTCGCGTTGAGGTCCCGTCGCCGGAAGCGTGATGTCCTCTCCCGGCTTTCCCGCCAACAGATCGGCCAGAATCTGCTCCTCGTGTCCTTGTAGACGGGCGATTGACCGATACTCCCGAAGCGTCTTCGACACCACATCCTTCGGTGGAAGAGTGAATCTCCCGCGCCCGGAAAATGCTTCCTTCGTATCGAAGCGGGTGAAATCGTCACCAAGGAATCCCTTCAGGACCGCGTGCATCCTGTCGATGAGACCTTCGTAGCTGATACCGGGATTCTCTTCGACGATGGAACGAGCGAGGTCCTGCACGGGTTCGTACAGGTCGCCCTGTTCCCCTTTCTGCACCTTCGCATCAATCTTCTTTGTCGCGGCCTCCACACGAGCCTTCTTCTCCTCAGGCGTCAGAGGTCGTTTCCCAGAGCGCCTGTTCACGGAGGCGGCTTCAGCATTGTCGCGTTTGATCTTGCTCGTCACCTTGAAGCCTTCTATCGTTGCGGCCTGTTCATCGGCCCGCGTCTTGACCGCATCGAATGCCAACTGAAGGGCGGCGATCTTTTCCTGAAGCTGCTTCACTTGGACGTGCTGCTCCGCCGTAAGGGGTTTCCCCTTGTTCGCAGTCAGTCTCTCCTCCGTAACCATCCGGGCAAGCGAGAAGTCCTCTCTCGCCAGCATTTTGCGAGAGTTCAGTCCGCGTCCTGTCTCTGTGCCCACCCTCTTTCCGATGTCATACACCCGGAGAAGTTCATCGCTGATTCTGGACAGTCGGGCGGTTGCATCTGCAAGGGAAATGGGGTCGCCCGATCTCGAAGCTACATCAAGCTGTTCTGAGCCCCTGCCGTACTCGTTCTGGAGTTCGATCTGGCGATGAAGAAGCAGTGCGTTTTCCCTGTCGGTGAGCGCCCGTGGATTCTTGTCGAGATCGTCGATCAATCGCGTCTGCACCTCCGAATCACCGTCTATCTCCCGCATGGCGCTATCCCAGACTTCGGCGAATTCCCTCCGTCCAGCCGCCATCACTGGAGGCAACTTCCTCTTGGCCCGTTCCTCGTCCACGATGGCATTCTTGGTGCTCGTGAGACTCTGCTTCTCCGGCTCCGGTGCCGCCGGTGCCGCCTCTGCCGTCGGCGGCTTCGGAGGTTCCAACCCCGGCGGGGTTCCCATCTTCGGGAGTCCGGCTCGTCCAGCGGGAGGAGGCTTAGGAGCCTCTTCCGGCTTCGCTTCCGGCACCGTGACCGACTCGATCACTCCCTCCTCCGGCAGCTCCTCCATGTTTCCGACTTCCTCCGGCATGGGGAGGAGTCCTTCCTTCTCTCGGAGTTCGTCAATCCTCTTGAGCGCGTAGGCTTCCGCTTCGCGTCCTTCATTCTTCGCCACGCGAAGGACAGATCGTTCCGTGTCGATCCGCGCCTCTTCGCTGGTTCCCGGAGCGATGCGACCGAGGAAACGGTCGATGTCAACCTCGTGCGACGGACGCTCCGGTTCTGTCGCAGCAGGCTTCGCTGTAGCCTCAACGGCAGGCTTCACAGCGGCCTCTGGGGCACTCGGAGGCGGCGCGGCCTCTTCCCGGACGGGAACGGTTGCCGAAGGGGCTGGGGCGGGTTCTGGCGCTACGGCTTCTGATGGCGTTCGGGCAGGTGCGGGAGCCTCGACGGGGCTGGGCGGGGTTCCTACGGCCTCCGAACGAGCCTTCTCCATCTCCAATCGCTCTGTCCGCGTGAACAGTCGGTCGAACACGCCCCGCATTTCGGGAGAAATATTGATGTCGAGCGGGCTTCCCACGAGCCTACGGTAAATTTCCTTCATCCACTCTCGCACCTTGGAGAAAATGGGTTCCAGTGCAGAAGTTGGGGCCTTCCCGTCACGCAGATACCGCTCCACGCCACGGGCGAATCTCTCCTCTGCCGTTCGGTTCCACTTCCCGTTTTCCCCAACTCCGGCCCACTTCTCGGCGATGGCGATATCCTCGTCCGTGACGCCGCGCCGTTGTTCCGGAGTGAGCCTGCGGTCGAAAAGTTGACGCCGGGAGATGTGCCCGATGATCTCGTGAATGCCGGTGGAGAAGTCTGGATTCCTGAGCGCGTGGAGGAGAATCCTTCCGTCAGCAAGGAACTCAACCGCGCCCTTTTGCCCCTGGAACATCGGCATCCCGGCAAGAGCGGATTCTGTCATGGCGGGGGTGAGATCAAGGGAATGAGCGATAAATTTTCCGAATATTCCTGTACTTACTGGAGTTCCATGAACGTCCACTGTTGAAGGCCCACCAAACGATGTCTGTCCGACCTTCCCCCCGAACCGCTTCACGAACTTGTTCACTTCGTTCGGAAGCATTCGGTCGTAGAAGGCGGACATGCCCTCTCCGCCAACCTTGAGGTCGAGGCCGGTAAACACCCTCGGCCCCAACGCTTTCTCTAGGTCGCCTTGCGCCTCCTGACGCGTTGCACGTTTCGGTCCAAGCAAAATTCCACGGTCGAGGGCCTGAAAGAAGTGCGACGGTTCAGCGTATTCTTCCACACGACCCACACGACCAATCGGAGCGCCTTGGCCGCTCACGATTTTGTCGGCCAGTTCCTTTCCGACTACGCCCGGCAATTCGCTGGCTTCAAACGATCCGGCGTGCTGATCCGAACCCGCCCTTGTTACGAAATCAATATTGAATCTCACTCCGTTTTCGGTCTGCATCCGAGTCGCACGAACTTCGCGTATCTGCTTGCTCAGATCGTACCTCTCCGCCTGTTGCTCTCCGGTCGTCCACGCAACCTGGTCATAGCCATTCTCGGCTGCGTACCGGATCATCCTCTTCATCACGAGCATCGGCCACGTGGTCTTGAAGGGGGCGTTCGGAGGAAGAGATCGCCCCGCTTCCGGAAGTCCAGGAACCAGATATCCCTCACGCCTCCCCTTCTGGTGCCAGTCGCTCTGAATCTCCTCAATGAACAGCGTGCGCTTGCCGTTCGCGTCGGTGCGGTCGTTGAATCGGACATGGGCGAGAACGTTGGGCTCGTCGAAGTGGCTGGAGATGAACGGTGTCTCTCCGACGGCAAGTGGAAAACGGCCAGAGCGCCGCATGTCATTGGTGCGAGTGTTCGCGGTTGTCTCGGCACCATTCCTGTCCATGCGCGGACCGATATATTCACCAGTGCGGTCGTTTTTTACGCGCCATGATTCATTGGGGTTTATTGACCCTTCAACTTGAACTGCGGTGTATGTATCATGTTCCGAGAGCCGCTTCGGCGGCAGCGTCAGCAGCAGCTCGCGGTAGTTCTTGCCGCCGGGGAGTTGGTAGGAGGAGAACTTCGGCTCGCCCTTTGTCGTGCCTTGCTCATTCAATCCCTCAGCGTATCGTCCGGCCTCGTCGGCCTGATCGAAGAGTCTAGAGGCGCGTTCCTCGTCTCCGTTAGCCTGCCAACGTCTCGCCTCTCGTTCGAGTCTGCCCTGTTCTTCGCGCCATTGCGCCGGTGTCTTCGTGGCGGCCTTTCCTTCGCTGCCGAGCATCACTTCTGTCACCTGTACCTGATGCTCTCGAACAAACTGTTCAACCTCCGCCTTCGTCACGGAAGTCTTCCCGGCGAGGAATCCGTTCAGGCCGATCCATTCTGCTTCATCGGCTGTGCCGCGAGTCTTGGCGAGGTGCGCCTTCAACTGCTCGAGCGTCCCCTTGTTCTGCCATGAGGAGAGCGAGTCTAGGATGTTACTGCGCCACAGAGGGCCGACGCCCTCCTGTCTCAGCGCCCTCTTTCCCGGAATACCACCGGACACGGTGGACGCCTTGCTCAAGTCTAGTCCCACGCTCTTCGCAAGAATGTTGCCGATCTCGGCCTGTTCGTCGGTGGCACCGATTGCCTTGAAGGCATCACGGGCGTCTTTAACGGGCGCGATGACTGGCTCTGGACGCTCCACGGGGGCCTCTTGACGCTGCAAAACCTCTGGAACCGTCGCGGGAACTGGAGGGTTTTGACGCGCCTTGGCCGCGTCCATCTCGGCGACCATGAGTGTGTTCTTCCGATCCCGCTCCGGGAGGTCTTTGCCCTCACGCGCCAAGCGTTCGATCATCTTCACCGTGGGGGAAGAGAGGCCCTTCACGGGAATGGGAACGGCGGGAGTGGGCTTCTCAGCGCCGACAGCGATTCCCCTATGCGCCCGAATCGCCTCGATGTCCACAGGGTATTGCGTCCACGGCATAAGGGCGCCAACCGTTTTCCCGCCAGATCGAAGCACAACGGCGCTCTTTGCGTCCTTAGCCATCAGTTCATCGACGCCGAATCGTTCTTGAAGAAACCGCACTCTGTCCGCGTCGAACGAGTATACCGTTCCTTCCGCGTCCGTGTAGATCGCCGTTTTGTGAGCATTCACGATGCTGGGATCGTCACTCACCACTCCGAACTCGGTAAGCGGCTTCTTCGCCTCTTTCTCAGCAGAGCGAATAATGTCCTTGGAGACCTTTCCAGGAACACGTCTGTTCGCGTTCTTCCGTGCGGCAAGAGTCTTCGCGACTCCGATCTGTTTGCCTGTCAAGGCGGACACATCAACAAGGAATGTCCCGTCGCTTACATAATTCGGGTCCACACTGCGATCACCGTTCCAGAAACCTCTCTTCGCCACAGACGGAACGGGGATGTCTCTCACCGGCTTGAGAGTCTGGAGAATGACATCGGTTCGTTCCTTCGTCGTTCTCGCCGATGCCTCTTCTTCGGCCTTGGCCTTTTCGGATGCCCGCCGTTCCTTATCTTGTGAAAACGTCTCCGCCTCCTGCACAACCGCATCGATCTTGTCTGCCGTGCCGTGAGCCCTGTTCGAGAAATCGTCGGCCTCTTGTTCGCTCAACGACTTCAGGGACCGAATCCGTCGATCCGCTTTTCTTCTGATGACCAGGTACAGCGCGTTCTCAGCCTGCTTGCTGGCAGGGTCTACTGGTGGGTACGAGGAGATGTTCGATTGCGCGTCAAGAGTCGCTGCCTCGATGTCGGCCTTGTCGGTAATGCCCATCTTCGCGGCCTGCGCCTCTACCACCGAACGCACCTCTACGTTCAATTCCTCATGTGTCGGCTTCTTTCCAGCACGAGCAGCTTCAGGGTATTTCTCAGCGATCTTCATTCTGGCGGCGATACGGTTCGCCGATTCTCCTGATGCGGCCACGTCCTCCAGGATGGCTAGATACTGGTTTCTCCTGACATCCTTTCCAGCATCGAAGAGTTCGTTGGCCTTGTCCCGCGCCTTTTCCAGCTTCGCCTTCAGGGCGTCGTACTTCCTCGTTCCAGACGATGCGTATTCCAGTTGCATCGCGAGATCGGCTACGGACTTGTTTGCGGTATCGTAGTCGGATTCGTGCCTGTTCCGCGTCTCATCCAGTGCGGTGCGCTCCGGTGTTCCAAGTGCTGGGGTTGTGCGCGTGACCGTCGGTTCCGATGGAATGCGCGTCGGCACGGGCGGAAGAGTTGTCGCACCGGCCGCCTGTGCGCCGGGAATCACCCCCCGCACTTCCTTCGGCGGCACGGGTGGAGGAGGAACAGGAGTCTCTGGAACCACCGGCTTCGTTTCCATCGGAGATCGTAGTTCTGGGATCGCTTGCTTTAGCTGCTCTTGGACATTCGGTTTGAAGCGCTCGATGTAGGATCGAGCCATCGCCATTCCATGCGGGCCGTTTCCGGCATCTTCAATTACTTTCTGCACTTCCTGGAGAAGTTCGACACGAAGAGTCGGCGTCACGGGGGGAGGCTTCGCCTGCGCCGGTTCGGGAGTAGGCGGAGCGGCTGCGGGAGGCGTCGGCTCCGGAGGGACTGGCTTATTCCTGCGCGGGCCGCCAACACCGCCAGCCTCCGCTGTGCGAACACGAGGCGGTTCACCCGCTCCAAGAGCCTTGGCGACCGCCTTCGATTCTTCTGGCATGACTTCGCCAATCGTTCGGGCCTGCTCCGCCGTCTTCCCAAGAGCGTGCTTCCCGATACCAATTGCGAAGTAGCCCTGAATCGCAGCTTCCGCCGTCTTCTCTGCGAATTGTGGGGACACGCCATGATCCCGAAGCGCATCCCACGCCTGAATCGCCGAGGTCACGGCTCCATGAGCGATACCAGGCACATAGGCCACCGGAAGCGCCTTCGTCGCCGCGATAAGTGTGGCCGCCTTCATGGCGTTCGCTGAGGCTTCAAGAACGCGACCAGAATCCTTCGCTACCTTCACAGCCATGAGAGCATTCTTGAGTGCAACGGGTGCCTCCGCGAATCCACCGATCCAAACGAGCGGGTCTTGAATAATTCCTCCCGCAATATCGGTTGTGCTCCGCACGACACGCGTAGCCGCACCGTCCCAACCTGCCACTTGTGCGGCCTCATGTTCCGGCATGAGAACATCGCGGGCGATACGACCAATGGGAAGCCCTGCTGTTGCGCCCGGATATTTGGCCGCGAAATCGAGAGCTTTCCTGGCAAGCGGGTGCGCTTCTATGAGATTACTCAACCACGCCTTCCCGATGTCGTAGAGACCGGGTGCGACGGAGATTCTGCCGAAGAATCCCTGCGCCTCTGGAGCGGCCTCCATCCGTTTCTGTGCCTCTTCAGCGTATGTCTCGGGCATGGCGAGCCCGGCGATCTGTCCGAGTCCTGCCGATGCGACGCGAAGAGGAGCGGTCACGCCGGTCGCAACCTTACCGAACCAGCCGGGCTCCTCCGGTGGAGCATTCGCCTCGGCTTGTGCCCGTTGAATCTGCACGAGTGGATTGGTAGGACTCGGAGGTGTCGGACGCCGCATCGGATGAGGAACCGTCGGCGCTCTCGACTGTGGAGGAAGTGACGGCGGACCTACCTCAAACGGCGATTGGAACCCGAATGAAGGCCGTGACTGCGCAGGCAACCTTGTCGGCTGATTGTGGAAAACCTGTGGAAAAGGACCGATAGGCTGCCGCGACAGCAGCGAGGCCACTGGAGGCCCGTAGGATGGCGTCGCCATAGCGGGTGGTGCTGGGAGAGTCGGAGACAGGTCCGAAGGGCTGTAGCCGGGCGTAGAGGCGGTTCCATGCCAGAATGGATCGAGTCCAGCCGTAGGGTCGGGTGGAGGGAACGACGGAGGAGCCCAAGGCGTCGGACCTGTCGGCCCGGCACCCGGAAGGCGGAGCGGGCCAATCCAGGGGAACGGCATCTTCTACCTTCCGAAATACTGCTGTCCGGGACCAGTATACCGTCCGCCACCGTAACCTGTCTGGTTCTGAAGGTAGTTCGGTGTCGGAGCCGGACTGTAGAGTGCCCCGCCGGAGTGCTGGATCGACGGGTTCAACAGCCCGCCACCGGCTGTCTGCTGCTGTCGGAAGGCCGATTGCTCCGCCGTCATGGGAGGAGGCGGTGCCGATGCTGCCCGACTCTGCGACTGCCTGCTGGCAAGGTACGCTTGCGCTTGGGCATAACGCGGGTCAGTCGGGGAGTAGGGATTTTGCGGTCCCTGACTCATCGCCGCCCGGATCGGATTGTTCTGCCACGCTGCACCAGCCTGAGCCGCACCGGCTCCGCCTCCTGCGATGGCACGCGCTGTCTCCAGCGGCATTCCCTGATGGACGAGGAAGTCGATGCTGTTCTGTTGCTGGCTTTGCCCCGGCGTCCCGATCTGCCACGCTGGACCCTGCTGAGGCCCTCCAGTGCCAGCGTACATGCCGCCCTGCCCTGTAGCAGCGGCCTGTTGAGCCTGATCGGTCGTGAGACCGCCGTAGGACATCTGTGGGGCAGGAGGAGTCGGTTGCTGCGATTGAAGTCCTTGCCATTGCGGTGCAGGACCGCCGCCGATCGGTCCACCAACGCCACCACCAGGGTCAAGGTAGAACGGGGTCATGTTGAACGGGGTGTTCTGCGCCCCCATCCGAAATCCGCCGGTCGGGGCGGTTGGTGCCCTGCCCGGAGCCGATTGAGGCTGTGACGCGGATTGCGGCTGGAGGCGTTGCTGTGTCTGTCCGCCGGGGGCGTATCCAATCTGCTGGCCGGACGTGCGGCCGGAACTGTAGACCGGAACGTCGCCAGATCGGTAGGTCTGGCTGAACGGAGCGCCGCCGTAGTTCGTGTTGGCTTGGCTATCGACGGGGCTCTTCAGCATGCCCCCGCCCGGCTGAGTGTAGTAGTTCGCCATATGAATTTCCCTCTAGCGCGGGACGCCCCACTGGTCGTAGACCGATCCAGCCGCCAATTCCCGGGCAGTCTCCTACGATAGCGCGACGATGTTTTGACTCGTCCACAATGGACCGGAACCGAGTCCATAGAGCGTTCCCGTCTCAATGTCGCGTGTAATCCCCGTCCTCGGATTGAAGGCGTATGTCCTACCGTCACTTACGTACAGTTGTTCCCCAGCGCGTGCCATCGTGGCTCCGGGCGTTGGGATTCCACCATCAGCGCCACCACCTCCGGCTGGCGGCAACGCACCCGGAACTCCTACCCGACCAGCGGGCGCTGCGGGTTGACCGAAGTGGACTCCGATGGGAGCAGGCAGATTCCTACCGCCGCTCATGCTCGGATTCGGAAGTGCGAAGGACATTCCTCCACCACCCCCTCCACCGTCCCCGCCAACTCCAGCCGGACCAGCTTGTCCGACTGCCCCTATAGGACCGGCAACCCCGGCGCGTCTCGCAGCCTCGTTCTGAGCCCAATTCTGCTGGGCAAGCTGATTCTCCATCTGCCATCTCTGCAACGAGTTCGCCTGATCGGCTTGCTGCATGGCGAACTGATTCTGCTGATTGGCGATGTCACGCGCTGCCTGTATCTGCTCTGTGGCCTGTTGCGATTGCAGTCGCCTCTGACGTTGCGCCTGCCGGAAGGAAGCGATGTAGGCGAGTTCGTCAGCCGACCCGCCAGCCTCCATGTCGCCGAGCGTCTGCATCTCCGCCTCACGCTGACGCCTCTCCTCCTCCATCATCGGGCCAGAGCCGTAAGTACCGCCCCGATTACTCGTCTCGCGGATGTCATGTCTCTGCGTGAGGCCGAGTCGTCGCAAGCGTTCTGCCGCCTGTTCGCGTGTCCGCCGAGCGGGACCGAGAAGCGCCTGAAGATCGGCGTCACTTCCCTCTTCTAGCGCTGTCGAACCGCCGGGGGATGATCCTCCGGTTGCCGAGGGACCGCCGAAATTCACACCAGTCGAGACGCCCCCGGATGATAGCCCGGACGAGTAGTACGGTGTCGTCATCGACGACCGAGGCATGGCCGTCAATCCCGGCATCTGACTCGGTGTGTAGGCGTTCATGGCGGCACGATTCTGGGCGATGCTCTCCTGCTGATAGGCAGGACTCGTTCCGTATCCGCTGAACCGGGCAAGCGGATCATTCGGTGGCGTCCCGGTCCGAACCCCCGGGGCCGCAGGATTCTGATTCCAGAAGTTGACCATAACATCCTCCTACTGCTGACTGGCCGCGAGATGCGCAATGAGCTTCACGGCTAGAATCGTCATCGCTGTCTTCGCTCCTGTCCGCTTCACGGCCCACGAGACGGCGTTGAACAAGGGGAAGTCCTGCGGCGCTGGTGCCACGAAGAGAACTACGGTTCTGTCGTATGGAGCCCTGAGTTCAGAGATGTGCGATCCTGCTATTGACGTTCCGGATCGCAAATCCATGTCCGTCGTCCCATCCGTCATAATCGCGGCGCATGCGTTGAAGTCCGGGTACAGGTCGATCTCCACCTTTTCCGGACCAGCCACGACGACCGCAAAAATGCCCGGCTTGTCAACGTGATTCATCGACACGTTCGGGATATCGACGCACACCCTTGGAGACACGTCCAGTTCGGCAAGTATCTCGATCCGATTCAGCCTCTTCTGGATTGTCTTGTAGGCTGGATTCCCAAACTCCGACTCCGGCCGATGCCTCCATTCCGTGTCGATTCCGTTTGCGCCGTCCGTGTGGCCGTTGTCCAGCCTCACCAGTCTGCCGTTGAGCGCATCACCAGCGATGATGTACAGTCCGTTCTCCACCGTCAGCAAAGAGGCGAAGTTCCACGTGTCGATGCGTGTCGGATACCAGCCCCGAGACTGCGAACCCCAGAGGTCATGCAGCATCCCCCGATACTTGTTCGTCCCCGTAAGCGTGCGATAGACGATGTACAGGGCCTCATCGTGGTACACGCATTGAGTCGTGTTGGCGAGCGCCCCATCGAAGTCGTTCCGGTAGTAGTTCCAGACAGGCCGCGAGATGTTGTCCGGCTCGCTGGACCCATCCCAGCGCATGAAACCCTTGTTCGACAGGAAGTAGATGTACGATCCATCCGTTGAGAGACTCCGCGCCGAACTGCATCCGGCCCAACTCGTGACCTTGTAGAACTCGTAATCCGGAGGACCGCTTCCAACCAGCGCGTAGAAGGACAGTCCCGTCGAGACATAGAGCCGGTCCCGATACTCCATGAGACCCGTGATCTGCCAGTTCGGATTGCTGTCCACGACGTTCGGGATGATGTTCGTGACAGGCCACGTCAACGGATCAAAGAGATCGCTGTAGAAAATCTGGAACGGGGCGGTGTCCGGGGCCGCCACGAAGACCCTGCCCCGGTGGAGTTCAATGTATCGGGCAATCGGAGTGCCTGCGATTGCCGCCCACGCTGCCCCATCAAACGAGAACATGCCCCCAACAGCACCAGGGCCGTAGACGCAGAAGATGCCGCGTCCGGAGAAGCTGACAGCCCTCATCTCCGTTGCCCCCGGAATCGTGGTGATGAGTGCCCACGCCAATGGAGCAGGCCACGGCGTCACGTAGATGCCGCCCGTGGACGGGACGAGCGCAAAGACCCACTGCCCCGTCACGGCAGCGGTCGTGTTGACGACACAGAGATTTGTCAAAGAGCCTGCGCCTGCGCCCAGAGGATTCTCAAGCAGAATCGTGTATCCGGGCCGCGTCCTCAACGATCCGTACAGATTCGATTCCGAAATCGTCCCTCGGCACCAGCAATTCTCAGCGAACAATGCCGTGTTCGGGGGGAGCGCATCGCGCTTCGATACCCCATCGAATCCGCCGGAGAAGTCCGTGTACACGACTTCCAGCGGCGCATCGTAGTCCTGCTGCGTAGGTGCATGTTCACCGGCCATGTGTCCCCTACCACCCGAAGCCGGAGCGTGTCACCGCATCAACTCCCGCTGATCCGTAGTCTCCGCTCATCTTCATCGTCCGAAGCGAGTTCGCCATGCCGTCCTGCGGATAGTCCCGCCGGGCAAGAGAGATGTTGCCCTGCCAGAGTCCCATGAGAGCGCCGTACCCCCCAAAGTCACCCTTCATGCCCCTGATCTGCGCCTGTATGAAGTCGAAGAGATGCGAGCGGTACTGAGCGGGCATGTCGATTTCAAGCGCCTCATCCGCCGGTAGGAACGATCCGTCCGATTGCACGGGAGGCAACTTCGGACCACGTTTCCCGAAAATGCGAATCAGCGGTGGATTCGTGGCGATGCTGGGAATTCCCTTCACGAAGAGGAAGTTGCCACGCTTCATCCCATAGGCTCGCGTCTGGGCGGTCGTGCCGATCTGACTCTCCTCCGGGGCGAATATCCAGTTTGATCCGTCGATCTTGAAGATCGGAATGAACCGCTGAGTCTCTGCCGTATCCCGATAGGCGACCTCATCCGTCTTGTAGCATGGGCCGTCTGGATGCTCGTCACCCGGCCAGATATAGGCTCCAGGAGTGTATCCGGGACCGAAATCCGGGGGAGACGGAACGTTCGAGGAGTAGGGAACGAACCATGTCCCACCGTAGGGAAGGACAGCCCTGAACCAGTCCTGAATCCCAAGGATGAAGAACGTGTTCAGCGACTTGTCCGACACGTTCCGCGAATCTGCCTCGCCCGCCTTGATCCGGGTTGTGTCTCTCAGGAATTTCGGACTGAAGACTGGCACACTACCTCCAGATTTGCGCGGTCTGCGTTCCGCCGATGGAGGTCACCCACAAGCCGTCCCCGTAGGCGACGCCATGCGGCACCTTGAAAGTGTCCGTGAGCTTCGCCGCCGTTGAGATGAAGTCGTAGACGAGGGTTCCATCCCCCGTTGTCGCGCCATGCCGCAACGTGAAACGTTCCCCGACACCTGTTCCCATCACTCGAATCTCACGAATGCACGTCACCACATCGGCGGGAATCAACGGAACCGTCGTCGAAGCGGTGTCCACGTGCATCGGATTCGGTTCGCTCTTGTTCGGCATGTCTCACCTCAAATGTGATTGGCAATGCCCGTCACGATGCAGTCCGTTCCAGCAAAGTTTCCACCGACAGGTCCGGAAACGAGAAGGCGAACGTAAGGCAAGGCGATTCGACGCTGGATGAGGAACTTGTGCGTTGCGCCCATCGCGGCGGTCTGGATCGTGCTGCCTGCGTCGAGGTATGTCGTTCCAGTGCCGCCCGCCGTCTCCTCGTTCGTGAGGTCATGGAAGTCTGTCGTCACGCCGGTCTGTGATTGCTGAATCTTGTACGTGAATGAGGCCAACGCCGCCTTCGTCAACGCGATTGAGAACTCGACGTGGTTCTCATTCCCCACGTAGAAGTCGTTGTTGCATGCCGCAAGCGTATCCGTCAGAATCGCCGTAGTCCGCATGGACTGAGCGCCCGTCGTTTCGAGTTCGACAGGAAGCGTTCCGGCTGGGACAAGGCCCATCTTCGTTTCCTCCTAGAAGCCACCCGGAGCGGCGGGAGCGCCATGCCGATCTTCCGTCGAAACCGAGAACGCCACGCCTGCCACGGCCACGGCAGGAGTCGGCATCACGAACGTCAACGCCGAATTCGGACCCGCCGTGTTGCTGGCGATTCGTACCGCCACATTCAACATGGCTCCGCCTGCGAACCGCAACACACCATCCTTCAGGTAGTTCGCCGGGTAGTTCAGATTCGTTGTGAAACCCTGCGTTGTGGGAGCCGGAGCGACAGATACCGTCCCGCTGATCGAAGGCACGCCGCCTGGAACCGCAGAGATCGCCATGTCAAGGAAGTCCAGCCTCGCGGCCCGTGCCGCCGTGTAGTCGGATGAAGCCGGAGGACCGCCAGCCGGGATGAGATCGGTCTTGGCCTTGATGGCAGCGCTGGTCGTCTCGTTCGCAGGAGACGCTGGCAGCGTGTCCGTCTTGGCCTTGATGGCTCCGACATCAGCCGATGTGATCCCAACGACACTTCCAACACTCCCAACGACGCTTCCTGCTACGCTTCCGAGGACATTCCCGCCCACGCTGCCCGTGACGGCTGCCGCCGTTGGAGTTGAGGCCGTCGCCGCCGTGGTCACGGATGTCTTCATCGTCGCCGTGAGGTCGCCGTTCGTTGGAGCGTTCGTCAGACTTGTCGCGGTAGTAGTGAGCGTCACCGTATCCACCAACGTCACCCGCGCCAGCGTAGCCGCCTTCATGGCAGCGGTGAAGTCTCCAGCCGTCGGCGCGTTCGTGAGGTTCGTGACCGTCGTGACGGCCCCCGTCACTGCATCGATATAGCCTCCATACTGGAAAAGGCGCTGCTGAGGAGCCGGGAGACTCGCGTTGGAGACCTCGTAGATGTACTTGTCTCCAACCGTGAAGGCCGTCAGGGTTGTCAACCGGACCGTCCAAGTGCCCGTGTTGTAGGTGGCGTTGTCCGTCGTGCGGTGCGTCAAGGCCAACGTCGGCGTCGTGAGCGCCGTCGTCTTGAATGTGTTGTCGTTGAAATCGTAGGACTCGAAAGCGCCTGTTGTCGGGACGATATGGAAAACCCGAACGGTCGTCGCTCCCGCCGTGATCTTCGCGTTAGCCGCGTCGATCAGATAGGCAGTCACGAGAAGGCTCGTATCGCTCTCGCGTAGAAGGTCGATACCTCTGGATTCGGACATTCTAGAGTCCTCCGCCTGTCCTCAAGCCGGAACCGAATGCCCCACCACCACCAGATGCCAAGGTGACGAAGCTGGATTCCGCCGACAAGAAGTGCCGTTCGCATGGATCGACGCACTCGATCCGATAGTAGTAGGTCTGATTCGATTTCAGATCCGCCAATACGTGCGAATGACTCGTCACGGGAAGCGTGAAGTCCGTCGGATCGTCCGGGTCAAGGAATCCCCCGTACTTCCACGGCCCTACCACCGTCGCGTTGACTCGCGTGATCCCGGCGGAGCGCGAGAGCAGGATGCGTGACTTCGCCTTAATGCCGCTCGTAAACGTGATCGTCGCCCCGGCATTCGTGATCGACCCGACGACGATGGCCGTGATCGTCGTCGGCAGGTGCGGAGTGGCGATGGCGTTCGTTCGCTGCACTGTGAGCGTGCGATACTGGATTGGTGTGCTCGCCGATGTCGTGCCGCTAGCGTCGGTATCCACGTTGATCGAGAAGTTCGGATCGTTCCAGTCGCTTGTCGGCCCGGTCACGAGCCAGCCCGCCGTGGTCCCAGAGATTCCGCCGAAGGCCCCGTTCGTCCCCGCCAGATAGTCGTTGTCACTCGTTCCGTTCCGGATTCCAGTTTGAGCGGCGGCTACGGGATTCAGGTACGCCACATCGTTCGTCGATGACGTGAGCTTGAGGAGCGCATCCGACGCCACGGGGAATCGTCCAGCCGACGCGACGACGCTGTTGGAGACGACCACATCGGCGACTGCCGTGGCCGTCGCGCTGCGATTGGCGACGCCGGGACAATCGCCGCCGAAGTAGCACTCGTCGAAGGTGTGGACCCTCAAGGTTGCCGGGGTGACATCCACGCTCGCAACCGCACTGGCCTCGTTGAAGGCGATAAGTCGGGTGAACGTGGGAGATGCGGCCATCTGCCCCGTCACATTCGCCAAGCGGCACCCGTAGACGAGGATGTTCGTGAAAGCGGTTATGCTATTCCCCCCGAGGTTGATTCCGGCCGTGTTGCACCGAGTGACCTTCCAGTTCGAGCAGGTGTTCGTTCCACCGCTGGCGGCAAGATTGATTCCGGTATCGGCCCCCTCGCAGTAGATCGTGTCGTAGAGATTCGTCCCGCCAGACGGAGACACGTTGAATCCGATGCTTCCAACTCCTCCGCCGTACTGCGCGAGACTCTGATAGGTGTTCGTCCCTCCGCTCGGGATTAGCGAGAAGCTCGTCGTCGCGTTGTTGCCGACGTAGATGCGACAGTCCGTGACGGAGGCGTTGTTCGTCCCGTGCGAGTCACGGAATCCGATGTAGTAGAAGTCGCAGAAGGAAATCGACGGAGCGCCCGTGCTCGTGTGCGAGATGAAGGAAGTGAGTTGTGCCGCGCTCCACGTCGTCGATGCGCCCGTCGGCTGAAACGAAATGCGCCGCGTCGCGGATGAGGAGGCCGTGACGATCTTCCCGGACGTACTCGATGTGATGTTGAAGGTGCTGTCCCACTTGATCGGATTCGGCGTTCCCGCAGCCGGAGCCGTGATGGTGATGACAGCGGCAGCGTCGATCGTCGCGTTGCCCGAGACATGGTAGGTATCGGCGGCAACGGACAAGTCCCAATTCTGCGTCCCTTGAGCGCCGGTGATCGGAAAGTCTGCCATGTTACCCCATCGCCTTGACGCGGGCGTCGATCAGCGCCTGCTCTTCCGATGCCGTGAAGTAACTCGTCACTGTTCCATCGGCGTCAACATCCTTCGGCCATCGGTCAATCCCAGAGAGCCAGTTCGCAGTTTCGAGATCGGGGTCCGCGAACAACTGTCCAATCGGAAGAGACGCTTCACGGTCCATTGCCAGAAGTCCGACGCCGGTAGCCGCATCGAATCGGACACACTGAAAGTTGTGCGCGACACAGTTCGGCTCCATCTCCGGGGGACTCTTCCATCCGGTCCCAGGATTGACGATATACTGGACGAGGTAGAGATCGTGGCGTACCGGCATCGTCGGCTCCTAACAGCCCGCTCCCGGATGGATAGATGGGGAGCGGGTTCGTGAGAAGTCGGAGCTAGTCGTTGGCGATGGCGGTCGCCGCCGAGTGAGGAACGCTGGAGGCGTCGAAGACGAACGGGCGCGTGGTCCCATTCGTGAGATCGGTCACATTCGCCCCGTTCAGAGTCGTCATGTCGAACCCCGATACATTCTTGATGTACACCACCTGACCCACAACGACGCCCGTGAGCGTCAGAACGAAAGGAGCGTCAGCGGTTCCAGTGCTCAAAGTTACAACCGTCTTCCCGGAGGCATCGCCGGTGATGTCATCGTCAGCTTCACCGGGAACGTCCACGACACCCGTAACGACGATGGAGCCAGTGGAATCCGGCAGCGTCCATGTCTTGTCCGTGACAGTGAGAGTCGGAGCCGTCAACAGACCTTCGATGGTATCCGCCGCCGTGCCTTCCCAGAGGAGTCCAGTCGTTCCGAAAACCTCAGTGGAGGCTGAAAGCGCGGGGTCGCCCCCGAGAGTGCCGGAGTAATCGAACGCGAGACTAAGCGCCGCTCCCTCCGATCCTGCCGATCCGCCCGCGAGTCCGGTTAGAACCGAGGTATTCGCAGACGCGACGTAGTTCCCAGACGTGTCGGTGGTCAGAGCAATCGTATCGTCCAGAACCATCGTCCCCGTGACGGTGCCGGTGTCCCCGGTCGTAACGAGCGTTCCAGTGACATCGGGGAGGGTATACGTCCTGTCCGCCGTTGGATCAACGATGGTGATGCGACCCTCGAAGGTATCCGCACCGCCCGTGGCACCCTCGAACACGAGGTTATTCGACTCGCCCCAGATCGCATTCGCGGCATCCGGAGCGTTCGTCGAAAGCGTGGAGAGAAACACGGTCCCGCTGGCATCGGCCAAGGTTACAGTGCGCGCCCCTGTGGGATCGGTGATTGCAAGCGTGGTGTAATTCGCGTCGATGCCGGCTCCTCCGAACACGAAGGCATTCGCCCCGCCGATAGCCGACTGGAACGTGGCGATGTCGCCTGTCCCACTGCCAATGAGGATGTTCTTGTCGCCACCGGCGTTCGTGCCGATGTTGATCTGGCCGATACTGCCGGTATCGAGCGACAGAATGCCGGTCGTCCCGGTGGACAGGGTAATTGCCGTCGCAGCAGCAGAGTTGATGTTGCTGTTCACCGTCATCTGCGCACTGAACGTCTTCGCCCCTATCACCGTCTGCGCGAGAGTGAGTAGCTCGAAGGTGTCGGCCACACCGGCTGTGTTCGGAATCGTGATCGCCGTATCCGCCACGGTGGGATCGGCAGGGGTGAGCGTCACCTCGAAAGCGTCGGCAGTCGCCCCCTCGAATGTCCACCCATTCGACGTACCCCATACCGAGTTTGCCAGATCCGGGGCATTCGTCGCCAGCGTGGAAATGACCGCAGTCCCGGTGGCATTCGGAAGAGTGAACGTTCGATCCGCCGTGGGATCAACCACTGTCAACGTAGTCTCGTTGGCATCAACCGTGGTGCCCTCGAACTGGATGCCGGTGCCATAGGTTGTGGTGCCTGTAATCGTCACCGTGTCGGCGGAACTGTCACCGAGCGTGGTGTTGCCGTCCACGATCAGTTCGCCCGCCCAATTGCCGCCACCCGGCATCGTCCCTGTAGAGAGGTGAATCCCGCCTTGCGTCGCGGTTCCCGGCGCATCTGCGGCGAAAAGCCCAACTCCGAGCAGGGCGATCGCCAGAACGGAAGTGAGAATCGTGAAGTGACCGCTCAGATACTTCTTCATCGTCGGGCTCCTCAGAAGAGTGTTGGTTGAACGGGGGAGGGGACCAATCTCAGGCCCCCTCCCCAGAGTCGTCATGGTGAGACATCAGATCGGAACTACGAGGCCGCCTGAGAGCCCCAAATCCAGCGCCAGCCACGGGGACCGTTTCCGTGGTACATGTACACCTGGTGCCTCAGTTCCAGCGTGCTCATCTCCGTCGCCTTCTCGAACACCGGCTCCTGGATGGTGTACCAGGCCAGCATCATCTTCATCAGGCGCGTGTTCACCCCGAACCACCAGTTGGGGTTGTCCAGGAGCGGTGTGGAGAACAGCTTCATCCGCTTCTGGTCGTATCCCTCGATGCGCTCGAAGAGATTCCCGTTGAGGATGTTCGTGTTGCGGGATGGAGTCGCCGGATCATCGGTTGAGTTGATCGATTCCATGAACTCGACCGTCTTGGCGGGGTTGAACACGAGCCCGTCGATGTAGGCACGTTCCGGCCGCCCACGGTCGTTCTTGAGCTGCTGCGCCTGCGCGTGGAGGGCTTTGATCGCCCCGTGACTCACCACAACGCCAGCCGCATTGCCGATCCGGTTGTCCTGTGCGGGAGACCCGTCCTTGTTCGGATGCGCCGCCGCCACGAGAGGCTGTCCGTCACCGAGCAGATTTTCGGCCCCGGTATCGAAGGCGAAATTGAACACCTTCATGGCGTGATGTTCGAGGGTGTCCGCCACGGCGCTGGAGAACTCCTTCAGCTCGATCTTCACGATCGGCAGTTGCTGGGTGAGTTGCAGGGCTCTCTGCACGCTGAAGTACATGGCGTATTCTTCCTGCACGATCGACCGCCCGTAGCCCTCGAACGGGGTGTCCTGCTGGACGACGCCCGTGTACTTCGGCACTTCGCGGAATGCGCCGCCCGACGTGACCCTGACGACCTGCTGAGTCGTCTTGGACATCTGGTACATGTTGGCGCGGTACGGAATCTTCTTCTCGAAGTCGTTCTCGAAGATGCTCTTCAGGGCTGGGGAAATGCTGTCGGGAAACCCAGTGAGTGTCATCGCCATGAGAAAATCTCCTTGATGGTGTCCTTGTTGGGAGCCGTGCTAGTACGGCAGCATGGGCTCGACGATGCCGAAAATCTGAGGCGTCGTCGTCTGTCCGAGCACTGTCGCTCCGGCAGCGGCGAAGTCCCTGTGCGAAATGGCGAAACCGCCACGCCCGAGCGCATCCGGGGCTCCTGGAGGCGTCAACTGATCCTCGTATCCGTTCGGAAGTTGGATTCTGATTTCGAGCAGCTTGAATCCGTTTCCGCCGGCGTCCTCAAGGGCCTGCCCGAGAAGGCGAAGACCGGTTGCCTCTGTGCGAACGACCGTATCCAGCACTGGCGGGATGCGAATGAACTTCGATGCGTTCGTCGGCTGTGTCGTCCAGTTGTCCAGCACCGTGTACGAGGCGTTGGCGACGTTCGAGGTGACGTAGTACAGTTGCCCGGCACCGGGGCCGCTCACGATGAAGATGTAAGAGCCCTCCTGATTCGCGTCACTGTTGGCGAGCGTAATCGTGTTCGCGGTTCCGCCCATGGCAGAGACCACATCGGCCGCCGCGAACGAGAACGGGACACGATACTTGTCTCCATGACGATGGCTGTGACCAGCGATTCGGGCCTGCGTCCCGAGGGCCAGAGTCCCGTTCGTCCCGGCGTTCTGCGCGTTCGGAGCGGGCAGATTGATCGGGTACGGCTGATCCTGGTCCGCGAAGCCGAGGAAGTTCGCCGCAGAGGCACCGACGGCGGCAACAGTTCCGGGAGCCGACTTGCGGATGCCCGCCCCCTTGGCGATGTTCGCTGAAATCGGGAACCACGCCTTGCGAGTGTCCGTCGTTCCCGTGAGTGTCGAATGCACGCTGAACATGAGTCGCTCCTTGGTTGGGTGAACTCAGATTGTCAGAATCCGGAAACGGTTCGATTTCTGAATGCCGTCGAACCGCAGTTCGGACACTTCGCGTCTCTCTTCGTATCGCATCCACGGAACGCGCAGTTGATGCACTGAATCTTGTTCGGTTGCCACCGATACTGAACGCTCGGGCGGTTTCCGATGGGATACAGTTGCGTGCCGGGAAAGGGTTCCGGCCTTCCAATGCGCGTCCGTCGGTTTACCTGCGCGTCGTCCTTCTCCACTTCTCCAACTCCTTCCGCCATGCGGAGACAGTCGGGCGAGCCTTCGGATCGTTCTCCCGCTGCTCATCAGCCCAGAACTTGTAGCCCGTCAGTTCCTCGGGAGTCAGTTTCTCAGAAGCCGACGCCGTTGATGCTCCGGCTCCTCCGCTTGTCGGCGCGGTGACGGGCGGTTTCGGTGTCGCTGCAACCGTTCCACTCGGATTCCCGCCGGTGAGTTGCTGGATCAGATAGGGACGAGTCACAATCCCGAAGGCGTCGATCTCCGCATCTGGGTTGTATTCGTCCACGCCAAGCCTTGCCGCCGTTGCCGAGATGTTCTGCATGATCTCGGGCGTCGGAGCGATGTGGAGTCCCTCAAGCCCCTTGCGGACATAGACGGCCATCTTCTCTCCGGCAAGACGACCGACGTAATCCTGAACCGGCTGCAACCGTTGCATACGCTGCTCGACGATCTCTGTTGCACGGCGTTCCGCGTTGGTGAGTCCCCGTCCGAGTTTCTCGGTCATCTGCTTCGCCAGTTCCACGAGAAGCGGATCGTTCTCGTACCCTTGCGGGGGCGTCACGGTCAGATCGTCGTTTGCATCAGGCTGTCCCTGGGCTGGAGCGGCGGTTCCGTTTCCGCCTCCGTACAGGCTGCGCTCCAGTTCCATGACTCCCTTGTCAAAGCGCGGATCATTCGCGGCAAGGTGCTGAATTCGAAGCCCATACTGGATGCGGGCCTCCTGCGCGTTCAGCGCCTCTCCTCGCTGGTGCTGCGCCGTCTCCCACTTCTGCTTGTTGGAGAGATTGCGCATGTGCTCGCGGACTTGCTCGGTTGGCACGATTGTTCCGTCATCGAGCTGGAGTCCGCCACGGAGTTCGGCCAGCTTGATCGCCGCTTCGATGCCCGTCTTCTGGTTCGTCGTGAGTGCTGCGGGAGGTGCTGTTTCATCCGCCTTGGCCGCTGCCTCATCGTTGGCCTCGACGGCCTCAGCCTCCTGCGTCGCGTGTTCCGCCGCCGCCGCCGCAACGATCTCGTCCAGTCTGGCCTCCGCTGCCTGCGCCTTATCCGTACCGGGGACGACCGCACCCTTCGTCTCGGTTGTTGCCCCAGGTTCCACGAGTTCGACGGCCATGACTGTCTCCTCGCCGGTCTCCATCAGGACGCCGCGTATTCACCGGCCACGCCGCAGTGTCCGTATCCGATACGGGACAATCCCGAAGGGATCGTTCCCCGATTCGTTCGTGTTACTCCATCACCATCCCATTCACGGAGAACCGTTCCTTCGGTCTCGTCCGGGACTTTCCAGCCTTCTTCATGGCAACCGCGACGGCCTGAGCACCAGCGCGTCGGGCTCCGAATTTCGCCTTCGTGTGCGAAAATGTCTTGCCGCCGCGAAACTCGCGGATGTTCTCGGAGATCACGCCTTTCGATTTTCCAGACATGAGCGGCATGAGCGTCTCCTTGAAAACGAAAAAACCCGCGCAAGCCTTCCGGCTTGACCGCGGGTTCTTCCCTCTGGTCCGTGCTCGTTGTCTACAGGTTAGCGAACAGCACGTCCTCCGTCACATGCCCTATCTTCGGCAATCCGTCGCGGTATTCCACTTCGAACTTCCCGAACCGCGCCTTGACAAGTCGCCGATGAATCCGGATCAGTGCCTCTTCGTCCGAAGTGTACGGCGAAGCTGTCGCCGTGTCAAGCGAGTTTTTCTTTTCGACGATCACGCCGCCACTTCCTGCGGACCTGGTTGCTGCGGAACCGGCCCCTGTTGCGATTTCTCCCACGGAAGCGGAATCCCTCTTTGCTGGAACTCGGCGATCATCGCATCGAACTGCGGCTTGATCTGCTGCATCATCTGCTCCGCGTTCTGTTCCGACGCCTTCGCCGCAAGAATCTGATCCACGTGCGGGATGTCGAGCGCCCGGAGAAGATACTCCGACGGAAGCAGGGACTTGCCGTTGTCGTCCTTGAGCGGCGCAAGCGCCAGAGCCTGTTCAGCCCGGCCGACCTTGCTCTTCACCTGCGGAGTGTTGACCTCGATCTCCATCTCCATGCCCTGAACTGCATCCCTTAGATGCTGGGCGATCCATGCCACGTGGAACGCGCTCGGGTTCGGACTGCCGTCAGGGCTGTACGCCACGACCTGAGAAATGTACGGCGGTAGTCCCGCCATCGGATTATCGGGGCTGAGCGGTGACGAACCTCCCTGCGATTCCTTAATTCGCGTCTGCCTGTACGCCTCGATGCGGTCGTACAACCGCTTGCCTTTCTCGCCGGACAACGAGAGCCACCGCTTGTCGATACCACCGAAGTTCACCAGATTCTGGAGCATCTGTCTGGCAACACGTTCCAAGGCGAAGCCCATCATGGCGTTCTTCATCTTCGGTCGCAACATGGCGACAGACTGGATCGCCTCGATGGCCTGTGCTGCCGTTACCGATGCGGGCTTCTGACCGCGACTCGCCTCGTACTGCCCCGTGTCGTGATCGAAATACTGCTTCGCCATGTCGATGGCACGGAACACCTCGACGGCCATTGAGCCCGGCGTGAGGTACTGCGCCGCGCCGGTCGTGTCTCCGTTCGACTCGATGATCTCTCCGGGACTGTCTGTTACTTCAAGCCCCTCCGGAACACGGGTGATGTCCAGCATCAACTTCGGGAACGCCTGCATCTTCGTAAAATCGACCACGCATCCGAAGAGCTGGTTGATCGTGTCGCTGAGTTCGTTGGTGTTCCGGTACATCGAAATGCCGATGAGGCGTGTCGGGTCCATCCCCTCCTGGAGATAGACGACCGGAATGTGGCCGTACCTGTTCGCCTCGTCTAACAGAACGATGGGATCGCCCGTGCGGGGGAGGACCGCTATGGAGAGACGGCCCTTCGGATACTTCGAGACGTACTTCGTACCCGTCTGCACCCGTTCCGTGTTCGACGCGCCGATGTCTCCGCTTTGTGAGTCTACGGTCATACTCGTCAGCGTCTCATAGACAGGCTCCTCCACCGTCTCGCTGTCCCGATACCACGCCTCGACGAGCAGGAATTGATCCGCCGTCGCATCATCCGGGTACTTGTGCTCGAATTCGCCCTTGAAGAGATCGCGGTGCATCTCTCTGGAAACAGCCGTGGCCTCGGAGGGTTCCGCCTTCAGGTCTTCGAGCAGTTTGCAGGTCTCGCGTCCGCGAATGTCCTTCGGCCACTTCTCGTAAATCTGCACGGCATTCAGCATCGGCAATCGGAACCATGCGCCAGAACTCTGGAGGTCGTCGTTGTTCGCGCTGTAGGGATCGGCGAGACAGGTACGAAGATCGACGACGCTTATCACATTCCTGCCGGGATGCTCGTCGTTCGCATTCTCGAAGAGCGTCATAATCGGAGCGGCTCCGAACAGTCCTCCGCTCAGGGTCATCTCAAGACGCTTCTCCTTCATGGCACTCCGAGTCCACGTCTCCTCCATGATCCCCTGCACCATGTCGGCCGCAAGATCGCTGTCAGGCCCATTCTTGCCCCGGACATTCCAGCCCATCTCCTGATCGTTCCGCGTCGCCATCGCCAGTTCGAGGGCAGGTTTCTGAAGGTTGATCCGAGGATTCGACCGCCATGTCTTGACCGTGCCGACGCTGCCCGTCGGACCCTGCTGGTATCTGAGGAGGTTCCCCGCCTCCTCATCGGAGAGAATGTTCTTCCCCTTCTCCGCCGAGTCCAGCATCGCCCTGATCTTCGTGACGACTTCCTTCTCTCGCTCATCGCGTTTGCCGTACTCGCCTGCCTTGTCGGACGGAGGCTCCGTCTCCGACTCGGCAATGGAGGCGGCAAGAGTGCGAAGGGCATCCTCGAATTCTGCGTCGGTGCCGTCTTCCACCAAACTATCCTCTCACGATCTCGATGTGTCTCAGCCACGAGCAGCCGCATTTGTTACAGTAGGCGACCCTGAAATTGCGCGGTGTGCCACATCCGATCTCGCACGTCTTGCTCTCCGGCTCCACGGCGTCCCGAAGGTCGGGCGGTCGCATCCGCGAGTACGGTCCAACGAAAGTCGATCCCGCAACGAAGACGGGAAATCGGAACTCACGATCATCGTCGTCCAGCACGTCGCCCCGCTTCTCGCGTGAGGCCAATTTCTTCTCGTGCGTCCGAAGCGCCTCGTCCTTGGTCCTCTCGTATTCTGCCTTCTGCGCCACCAGCGACTCGTTGCACAGCGCCTCGTAGTAGGAGGGAGACTTGCAGATGGGGCACAGCGGATTGTCCCGGACGGATTCGGCGATGATTTCACTCATAGTTTCGCGGCTCCCTTGAGGTAACTGCGTCGGGTCTGCTCCATCACGTCGGGGTCCGCCTTGAACTCAAGGGGATTCACCGTTCCATTCGGAGGGGTCCAGTTCTCGGCGTTAATGACGTGCTTCATCCGCTCCTCGCGGGGCAGACTCGGATCGCACGGAATCTTCGGGATGAACGCACGCCTTCGCCCGTACTTGTCCAGGTCCGGCACCCGCAGATGCATGACCGCCTTCTCGTTCTCGTAGACATCCTTGTTCTCGGGCGAACGACGCAGGCTGAAACGACTCGCATTGGCGATGAGGTTCGGTGGTGTGATGAATCGAACGGCATCGACTCCGCATGGACACGGAAGCGACTCTGGATGCTCTTCGGACATTCGCCTCACAAGCGATTGCTCGATCCCACAGGTGCCGCATCGGTACACGTACTCAGGCATGTGATATTGCCCCGTTCCCTCCGCCCTTCGTGGCGGGCGGAACAATCACTCGCGGCATCGGAATCTCGCCAGAGTGAGCCTCAGAGAGACGCCGGATCAACTTGCTCGGATCGCGGATGCGAAGCGCCGATCGGATGTCGCCCTCGACGCGAGCCAAACGCTCCGGATCGTAGGGGATCGCCATCGGTTGTCGCGTCGGGTCGTTCTGTTGCTGCGGCGCATTCGTCCGTGGCTGTCGTGCCGGATTCTGCTGCTGCCGTGAGAGTGCCCATCCAAGGGCAAATGCCGAGATCGTGACGAGCACGAATCCAACGACGAGGAGCACCACCACCACCACCGTAAACGCGACAGTGCTCATACTCCCACCACCTGTCCCTTCACCGGGACAAAGTGCATGATCGGGATGTTGATCCCGATGGTGACGACGTTTGTCCCCGTGGTGAACACCACATCCGATCCATCGTCGATTCGCTTGAACCAGCATTCCGCCTGGATGAGCGTCGTGAACGCCGGGAACGTTAGCGTGTCCCCATCGCTCATCAGCGTCGGACTCGTGATGGAGAGTCCTTGAATCGACTTCGAGTAGACCGGGACCGGAGCCCCGTCAACGTGCGGTGTGACTGCGGCCATCGACTTCCCCCTTCCAACACCTTACTCGATCTTCTTCAGCCGCGCTTCGATGTCCTTCACCTGCTCGACCAGTTCCGAGATTGTCCGGCGAAGGACCGAATCCACCGATGGATGCCATGTTCCAATGCCGGTGCCACGTCTCGCTCGTTCGACGAACGTGAATCCTCGCACCCCGTGATCGTAGTGGACGAGAGAGAATACAGGGGAGTCCTGACCATTGAAGGTCTCGATGTCCGCGCAGTGCAGGATTATCGCGGGCACGTTGGAGCCGGGCGATTCTCGGGGAGTGTACAGAACGACCTCGCCAGCCCACGACGCGGTCTGCTCACGCACCAGCCGCTGCCGTGTGATCTGCACTCGCTCGTGGCGTTCGGCTTCAGTCTCGATGACGCCAACTGCGGTTGTTCCGGCGTTCCCCATGATTCAGTCTCCCCCGATTTTACTCGACGAGCCCCTTCTTCCGTCGCCTCTTCCCCGCCGAATCCATCGGACTCTTCGATGTCGCGCTGTCCTGCCCCTTCTCCTCGATCAGCCCGCTGACCGCGAGACGAACTTTGCGCCGAGAGAGATTCCGCGCCATCCTGGCGTCGTCGCTTCGACCGGGAAACGTTGAGTCCGGAAACCCTGTAATCGTCATGGGCATGGGACCGGCTCCAAGGAAGGCTGAACGTTCTGCCGGACGCGGGTACAAGGACACCGATGCGTCTGCATCGCACCGTTGGCGTCTCGGATGTAGCCGTAGATGCCGGTTCCGGAACACCGCTTGCAGCCGGATTTCGCTGTCACCGTGACCTTCGGACTCGTGTGGATCACGTTGCGATTGTGTCCGCGCATCGGTGCGTCCTTCCCCAAAAAAAAGACACGGCCTCGTATGGGATTCGTGGCCCCACGAGGCCGTGTCTTTGTCGCCCCTCCTCCGTCGAGGAAGGGCGTGGGTTCGTCACTCGTCTAAGTGGCGGATGAGTCGGAGGACAACTGCCTCCGCTCATCCGCAGAACGTGTCCTTGTACGGAGCATCTTCACTCCATACACGATTTGATGGAATCACGTCAAGGGTTTTTTTTCTAGGACACTCCCTCACTCCTCGTAGGCGTAGTTCCTCGGTCGTCTACCGCCCGATCTCGGTTCGAGTGTCCGCCTGAACTCTGAGACGAATCGTACCACGTAGAGCACCGCCGACGCCGGACCATCGCATCGGAGTCCAGAGGCATCGCGTGAGAGTGACAGCAACGACGAGATTGTGTCCGTGCAGGCAGGATCGACACGGAACCCCGCTCCATACTCCATCGGCTTCCTACAGAGCGCGACCAACTCGTCGGCGGCCATGTCGATTCGACCATCGGCTCCAATGGCGGAGAGCCCCGAGTGCGACCACACATCAATCTCGGTCGATCTCGCCACAGGCCCGACTCGGTGCGAAACAGCAGGCGTCTTCCCGGAGACATTCACGATCCATCTGAAATCACGTGGTGCCGATGGCACAGCATTGTCAGTCGGTCCTGTCCGATGTCTCTCCCCGAGAACACGCAGGCACAGACGACGGATCACGGCGTCCTGATCCAGTCCGACGAATGACACCTCATCGTAGACGTGTATCGCGCCGTCCGATGGCAGAGCCGCGAACACACACGAATATCGCCCCTGCTCGTCCTGGTGGACTCCCACGATCCGGTTGACGCTGGCAAAGATGATCTGCAACTCCCTGATCTGATCCGGCGCGGAGAACTGGAACAGCACGCGTCTCGATAGCGCCTCCTCCATGACCGCTCCCTTCATGGCGCAGAGAGCAAGGGCATCGCTCGCATCAGGAGACCGACCCAGCCGTTTGCGGATGTCGTCCTTCTTCTCGATCTGGATGAGGCCCTTCGGGTCTTCCTTGCGCTGGATGACAGACAACTCCGCCGCGAGCTTTGTGTCCTTCGGGTCTATGGCGATGGTGTTCGTCCTGAACCGCTCACGCAGATTCCAGTACATCTCGGCACGAAGATTCTTGTACTTCGCCTGATCCGATGAGCACGAGCCGAACGTCACCGGCGTCGTCATGAAGCCAGCGAGGTGTAAGGGGGCAATCACCCCGACGCCCACTCCACTGGCGTCCACGCGCACGTGTAGCGCCTTGACCTTGTGCTCGTCCGCAAGCCTCCTCACTGCCCCGCACGTATCGGTCGGGTCTTGTCCCTGCTGCTCGTAGATTTTCTTGAACCGGTCTCCGACACCGAGATAGATCACGTTCGAGTCCGTCCCCGACCAGGCGACATCGACGCCCATCGTCCGTATCGGCTCCGGGGCATCGGCTGGACGAGTTGGTTCCGCGTCACTCCATCGCTTCTGCGCCGCGTCGATCCAAGCCAGCGGGATGAGCGACTCCACCACCTCCGGAGAGAACTCGCCCCCGACGCGAGCCCGGAACATCGGACTATCTCGGCCCCACTCAGCCGCCTCGTTCTCGATGAACTCCTTCGAGCAGTACGGTGAATCCTCGCTCGATCCCGTGAAGCACGCGTAGGTGTCTCGCTTCGATGTGAACGCCGCGTAGAACTCGGAGTCCGGCTGATAATACGCGTTGCCTACGATGAGCAACTTCGAGACCGGCGCAGTCAGCAGCGAATTGATCGCAGGCCACATTCTCGGCTCGATTGCCTGAGCCTCGGAGACGATGACGCAGATTGCATGGGCGGAGTGGAACCCGGTGAACCCGCCGGGATCGTCAGCCGTGTATCCGATCATGTAGTGCTTCGGGTCTGCCGTCCGCAACGCCTCGGTCTGAAGGTCGCCGCCGATGCGCCACTCCGTTCCGCCGCGCTTGGCAGCGTTCCGGAACAATGACGCGATTTCAGCCCACATCACGTTCCGCACCTGTCTCTGTGTGGGCGCGGTCGTCACGACCACCGAACCCCGATACGCACAGTGAAACCAGAGGGCTGCGAGAGCGGCTGCCGAATCTTTCCCGAAAGAATGGCCTGTCTTCACAGCGACACGTGGCCGATCCCGAAACGCATTCAGGATGTCGATCTGCATTCCGAACGGCTGGAAGCCCACGATCTCGCGGGCGAAGAACTCAGGGGAACGGCGTATCGCCTCAGCAAGGTTCATCCCTTCTCGCACCTCTCGATGATCGCATCGGCCATGCGGACGAACGCAGCGGCCATGACGTGGTAGTCTATCGCGTCTAGGTGGCGAATGTCCTTGCCCATCATCCTGGCCGCCTGCGATTCAGGCGTCGTCTGCCACTCCCCAATCGTCGTTCCGGACGCGACGATCGCTGCCAGCAACTCACGCTTCGTCTGGTCGTCGAGCATGGTCATGGCAACACAATCCCTGTCTCATCGGATGAGGTCTGCATAGGGATAACCCCGCCCTTCTCGTTCGCCGCCGTGATGAGAAACGTGGCAAGCCTCTCACCGTCGAGGTCGGGCGAGCACTCGGCAACGAACTTGCCGTAATGGTCCAAAATCACCGTCTTCCACCGACAGTTCCAATCCGGCGTCTTGAGGTGAAACGGCGTCTTGTAGGTGTGTTCGTCGCCCAACTTCATCTCCTTACCGCTCTCACCCTGAATCCCGTCCTCACCCTCTCGCCCTCGTTCTCGATCTCACGCGCCGTCGGATGGCAGACCGTCCCGAACCACCGCTCCCCACACACCAGGCAGGCGATGTCAAATCGCCCGTCCTTCATCTCCATCGGAAATGCCGGGATACCATGACGATGCTCGCAGGTGGGGAAGGATGGTTGGGTCATGCCTTCACCTTCGAGCAGCGGTCGCAGAGGTAAATGCCGATGACAGCTTGCCCTCCATCCAGTAACTTCACGTCAAGATCAACCCTTCCTCCGAACGGGCACGTCGGCCATTCACGCTGAGTCCGCGTCACGACGCGGCGAATCTGCGGCAGAAACTCCGTGGCGATCACACAGCGTTCACTGTCGGTCCGAGTATCGTACTCGCTCCGCGTCCCTGCAATCTCCACCGGCGAGGCGTAGCGGCAGCGGGGTTCAGAAATGACGGGCTTCGGTGGAGGGGTGAGCCTCTCCGACTGTGGCACGAAATATTTGGCGTCATCGCTGCGATTCCACGTGAACTTTGCACAGGCATGACATGTTCCAGTGGCCCACGGAGATAGTCCGGTCCCACTCCATCCATACAGCACGCGCCCATAATCAGCTGTCCCCCAACCCCCCATCACGCCACACTTCGGGCACTTGAATGTTGTCGCTGACATGTATGGCGTGATCGGGATGAAGTCGTTCCCGTGCTTGGCCTCGTAGACCTCACGGCAGATGCAACCTTTGAACGGCAGATAGGATTTTCCACACCTCTCGCAGGTGTACTTGATCGTGTCGGGCATGGTGTCACTCATTTGTCACTTTCCTCCTTCACCGGACCCAGAGGCGGAACCACCTCCGCCAGTGTGATTGTCAATGCGGCTCCGATCCGAGAATATCCAGCCGCATCACGTCGTGCCACCCCTCCCCCGCCGTCGGCTCCTTCCCGGCTTCAACGCAGATCGGCCGAATCTGTATCCCTATCCATGAGTACGTCTCGTCACACGTCAGACGCATGATCCCGTCATTCAGTAAATTAAACGCGGCGTTCTCCAATGTCTCAAGAGGAATACTCCCCAACACCTTGTCCTTATCCGCCGCCTTGTCGAGCAGGGGACGCAATGCCGCGATCACCAGATCGAGTTCGCCCCCGGACAGATCGTGAAACGATTTCGTCATCATGTTACTGTCTCATTCGGAGGCGCAACCGCCTCAACCGCCGCCTCGATGTACTTGTCTGCTCGCTCTGCCAAATCCTGAATCGACACCGTGGCCTTGACAGCCTCGATTGTGTTGGCGTCCTCACGGATTTGCAGGGCTCGCCACGACAGAGCACCAGCCCCGGAGAGCAGGGCATTGTACGTCTTCAGCGCGAGCAGTTGCTGCTTCGGGCTCTCAGCGTTACGAGCCAAGTTCGACAAAATGGTGAGCTGATCGTCGATGGTGAGCGCCTTGGACTCCAGCCCTTGCCGCTGAAGTTTTCGCAGATACTGGAGTGCTGAACTTTCCAGACGGCCCATGACGTTCCGATTGCGCATCCGGCGAGAGAGCTTGGCGTCAGGGCTGGGCATGGATAGCCGGGCGCGATCAGAGGCGTCCAGTGCGGGGGGGGGGGTGTCGCTCATGACTCCAGTCTACGCTGTTCAGCCCGACTCGTCAACCTCGTCCTCTGCCCCGCTCTCTCCCACATGCACCGCTCCGCCTCACGATAGTTTGTGTGCGCCTTGCAGTCCAGCGGCTCGTCGCAGTGCCAGTGCGGACGCCACACCAGAAACTCCTCGCACGCGGGTAGGTGCTCGGATTTCCAGCGATGGATCGCGCATTCCATTTTCGCGTGAGATTCGATCGCGCAGACTGGCAGACTCAGAAGCTCTACGGGAACTCCTGAACCGTGGACGTGGAGTGGCAGGATTATTTCGTCATCTCCTCACGTGTCTCCGCGTTCGCAAATTGACGCCACGCTTTCCGGAACACCAGCGCGACATCGCCTGTCGGACCAGTTCGATTCTTCGCTACTATCAACTTCACCGCGTTGTCCGTCGGGTCGGCACCGTGCGGACGATGCAGGAACAGGACCATGTCGGCGTCCTGCTCCTGACTACCACTCTCCCGCAGGTCCGAGAGACGCGGCTCGCGTTGATCGGAGTCCGGGCCGCGATTCAACTGCGTGAGGGCGAGGACGACTATCCCGAGTTCGCCCGCGATCGCCTTCAACGCCCGCGATATCTCCGCCACCTCACCCTCACGATGACGCCCTCGCTCGTGGGGCACTCCGACGAGACCGAGGTAGTCTACCACGAGGAGCACGATCCCGTGCTCCTGTCGGTAGCGTCGAGCCTCAGCCCTCAGGTCGGAAAGAGACAGCCCAGCGTGACACGTCAACCAGAGCGGCACTCCCTCCGAGTGCATCGCCGCATCCCGGAGGAGCGTCAGAGCCTCCACGTCGGCGGTTTTGGGATCGTTCATCGCGCTGGGCGGAACCTTCGCCCACAACGACATCACCGTCGATGCAACCTCGAACTGGCTCATTTCGAGGGACATGAGCGCCACGGGTTTCTCACGTCGGCAGGCGAGATCGACGGCTAGATTTGTAGCCCACGTGGACTTCCCTTGACTCGTCCTCCCCGCGAGCAGCACGAGTTGCCCAGGCCTGAACCCGCCGATCAACTTGTCGAGATCGACGAACCCGGTTGTGAGATGCGAATCGGCCGACCCCGCCAGCACCGATTCCACCTCCGCGAGCAGCGATGTGGCGGCTGCGTGCCACGAGACTGAGGATATCGCCCCCGTGCGCCCCCTCGAGATCGCGGCGAGGCCCGACTGCATCCGCCCGAGTACCTCGTCCGACTCCGCGTCGTTCGCGCCGCAGGCCGAGATCATCTCCCACGACAGCCGCATGAGGGACCGGAGGACCGCGCAGTCCCGGACGGCCCGGCAGTAGTGCTCGATGTTTGCGGGGAATCCTCCGGCGTCCATCAGACCGGTGAGATAGTCGAATCCTCCCGCACTCGCCAGAGTCCCCGAGCGATCGAGTTCGCGGTGCAGGATCGTGAGATCGACCGGCACGTCGGAGTTGTACAACCGCGCCATCGCGGCGAACAACAGACCGTTGCCAGGCAGATAGAACGATTCGGGGGACAATATTTTCGTGGCGATCGGGATGCACGCGGGGTCCACGAGCATCGATCGGAGGACGGATCGTTCCTGTTCGAGACTGTTCGGCGGCTCCGGTACGTTCGTCGCGGCGTCCATGTCGTCGCTCACTGTGAGTATGCCCGGCTCCGCGCAGTGGGACATGGACGGGCGCACGTGGGATCGGGGATCGGAGGGACGTGCACCAGCGACCGCGCAGAGCCGGGCTGAATGTTGGGGAGTGGTTCGGAGTCCATGTCGCTCGTAACTCTACCATCAACCCGCGGGCTGTCAAGTGGAAATCGGTGGAATCGTGCGAAAATAAAACATCTGTTGCAGGTAGGTCTGTCCGCTCACGCATACGGCCATGAAATCAGCCCACGACTGTCGGAGTTTGTGCGCCCCCGGTTTGGCGGCATGAAGCGCCTCAATCCAGAATTCCACGCCGGGCACTGCATGATCCCAGCCCTTACCCATAAACCCCTCAGGACGACAGACTGCCACATTCTTGACGGATGATAACCGCAAACCATTCATATCAAAGACGTTACGCCGGTCGACAACGCCAGTTGAGTCTCGGAATGTCCAGAAGTGCCGCGAAAGGCGGTGCGCGCCGATTGGCCCATTTCCTAGCCACTCTGAAAGCTAAAGGTATCGCCTCTAAAGAGTTATCGTTGCGCGCCAAAGAGCCGATCTTGTTCATCTTGTCGTTTGATCGAAAGGACTATGACGGAGGCGCCTCAACGCTCCTAGATGCCACCAGACGCGCTCGGATGCACCCGGGGCACTCCCGCCCCTGTTCGTCCAGCCCCTCGCGGTGTGAGCCATCGTGACGCCGCACAGGCGCAGCCAGCGCGACGATCTCATCCTCGATCCTTGCCCTCTCTGCGGGCTGCTGCACACCCATCGCACAGATCGCCTCGATCCGGGCAGTAAGTCCCCGGCCAATGTCGCCCAGGTGGTGGGGCGCATCTAGGGGACGCGATCTCGTGTTCATGCCATCGCCTCATCAGATCGTCCTCTGTGCCGTAGACCACAACCAGAAAACCACATCCCATCCCGCCGGTTCCGCACCAGCAATGCCTCAACTCCGACTTGTCAGGCACCATGTTCCATCCTCCATGTCACGCATCCTCCGCACTCCCTCCCATGCTCGTCCAGCCCCTCACGGTGCGAGCCGGGGTGCGGTGGGCGTCCAGGACGGATCGCACCGAGGGGCTGAACGTCATCATCCCATCCCTGCTCTGACAGCCAGCGATCGGGGGATCGGATGAATCTGCCGCCCTCTCGTTGCGCGTCGGGACTCCGAGCTACAGCCTCAGCCCCGCGAACAATCGCCTCGGCAAGTTCAGTCGTAAGATCAAGCGATATGAAGGTTTGCAGCGCAATCTGTCGCTTGGAGTGCTTCGGATACGCCCTCCAGAATCGCTCGAAGTCCTTCAGCACCCTGTCGTTGTGGCCGTTGTTGGGTTTCTCCCCATCCGCCCCCCCTCCGTTTCCGCTTTTGTCCTCCCTTGGGGGGGGAACAACAGAAGAATGGGGTAGGGGGAGGGAAACTTTCGGAACAACGGAGTCGGGGGTATCTGCTGTTGCTTCTGCCTTCTTCTCTATCTCTACTCTACTCTCATGGTGTGACACACCGTGACCGTCTGTGACTACCTGTGACTGTATGTGACTACCTGTGACATGCTGTGACGCGGCACGCTGTGAACGCGATCTGCGCTGTCGTTCGGCGTCGTATGTTCTATCAGTGTTCGTGCGGGGTTTCCTCATGCCGCCACGAGACTCCCAATCGTGTAGGATGACTGTATCCTCATCGACGCGGTCCAGCCACCCCCACTCGACCAGTGCCTCGACGAGTCTCTCCGGCGTGATATCATCCCCATCGGAGTCTGAGGCTGGAAACATTCCGGTACAGTGAATCTCCCCCGGACCCATCGGGGTAGCACCGTAGGCGAGAGTGCCGCGATCGTCGCCGAATTCCTCTGCGTACATCCAGAGTCTGACGACGCACGGCCACAGCATATCTGCGTCCGAGTGGAGTTTGGCGGCCAAGCCGAGCATTTTGGGATGTCGCGGCAGCCCGGTGCAGAGCGGAATCCATCGTAGATGTGGCATTTGTTTTCGGCGGGAACCCCTTCCCAGCCGCCTCGGTTCACGACCCTTGTCGCTCCCCACGTGCGCGGTGGTACGGTCGAGGAGTCCCGAGAGGGAACCGCGAGGCGCGCACGGGGGAGCCGGGTCGGAATTGTCTGTAGATGGAGATCATGGAATCTCGATCCGTACCGTCCGAGACTCTACCCCATCACGTCCAGGGTGTCAAGACCTATTTCATCGCTGGGCGCGAAATATTCGCAGACTGCGATTGCAACCCGCAATGGGATGCCGCGTTTTGTCATTTTTCGCGTGCGTCCTGCGATGTCACCTCCCGGTGCCACTCCGCAACCGCTGAATCGTATACAGGATCGGGAGATTGCGCGAGCGTATACGATTCGGGCACGTGCCTTGCAACTCTGTTTTCTCGCTCGCCGGGGGGACCGGCGGGACACGAAAACACGAAAGGAGCAGCGATGTATTACTCCGCAGCGGTTGCGACCAGCGAGTTCTGCGATTCTTTGCGCTTGACGCAGAAATTTCTGCGGCGAGCGATTCGCGCTGGTCACCCCGCGAAAGTCAAAAAGCTACTCGAACAATTGCGAGCGCGCACTGAAAGCGCAATCGGCGATTGCAGCGGCGAACGCGCAAAGTGCGTGTCCTGGGCCGCGATGCGGCCCCCTCCGCTCATCGTTTCCTAGCCTGCAGGTAGCTCGGACGGTCGCCCCCGCTCACGCGGGGGCCTCCGCCCCTCGCCGGGGGGACCGGCGGGACGAACCAGAACGAGGAGGGAATGAAATGGAGACATCGACCGAGCCACGTATCTATCTGGATCGCAACGCCGCGCCTAAGATTTTTGCGGCGGCAATCCGGAAGGTGCTGCATCGCGCTGGCGAAAGTGGCATCAGCGTCACGTGCCGTCCCGGAACGAGTAACGTTCACGTCCGGATTGCCGATCGTTGGACGCATCTTTCAATAGAAGATCATTACGGACCGGGTGGCGCACTTCGTTGCGGCGGATGCCGATCAAGAGGAGAACATCGGGAGAAGATCGAGAAATTGATCCTGTCCGAATTCCAGCATCATGGAGACAAAAGCGAATACCAGAGCGATCATTTCGATTTTCGATTCATCGTTTCCTAGCCTGCCCGAACGGCGTCCGCTCCCTCCCTCCCGCATTTCGGGTATGTATGGGGGAGCGGACCCGCCCGCGCAGACTGCGCGATACCGACGCCGCCCCGGGACGGGCGGCAGAAAAGAGGGAAACGTGAGCAATCACGCGAACGTGACGGAAATAACAATTCACACGGTAGACGGAAGACCGTTGCGAATCATGCGCGGCAAGGATTTTTCTTTTCTCGGCGGGGGAAGTGGCGTCCGTACCATGATTCAAGGGGGGAGGATGAAACGGCCGGACCTGATGCATTGGGGGATATACAGCCGTGCGGAGGGAACGGCGGAAGTACAGGGGCTGTACAGGGGACACTATGCGGATTATGTCGTCCTCTTGGATGATCTTCGGGCCGCATGTTCCGCACGCGGCAACAAACCCGTGAACGACTACGAGTCGGTGCCGCGAGCCGAGAAGCGATGCCGGAAGCACGTCAAGCATGAGGCCCCCAACGAGTACGAGGCCCTCCGCCGGTGCGCTGACGTTCTCCGGGCGCTCGTCCGGAGGGACAACGCAGAGGAGCGTATCGCCCTCTGGCTGGACGCGGAGAAGGCCCTCGCCGCTCTGGCCGAGGCGGAGAAAGGAGGCGGAGCGTGACGACGAACGAACTCCGGGCCGAAGTGGACCGCACGATCGCGTGGATACAGGCGGCGCTGGAGAACCAAAACGAAGCACAGGCAGAAGCGGATCGGTGCGCACAAGAGGTGGCCTACGTGACGAAGGAACTGATTCGGTTGCAGGGAGAACTTCACTGGCAAATCAACCACCCACACAAGCCCGCCGGCGCGGGCGGAAAGGAGTGAGGATGCGTACCTATCCAGCTACCACCATCGACGGCACCGCCCTGGGAATGCTCACCCCCGCCGATGCCTGCCGAGGACGATCCTGCAAGATCAACTTCGGCAATGGCAGAGTGCTAACGATCCTGTCCCCCGAGTCGATGTCGGACGAGGCCGACCGACTTCTCCGCGAGGACCGCGAACGCCGGAAGGCGGCGACGCCTCCGATGCCTGCCGCCGTGAAGGCGCGGTTAAACTCGCCAGAGGAACGGTTGCTGGCGAATCAGAGACGGGAGGCGCGATCGGCGCGGTACAAGGCCGCTCTCACCGCCGTCACTCTTAAATGCGCCACCGTGCGCAGAAAGGTTTGACATGCCGCGCAAGTGCTCGTACTCAAATCTGCACGCGGACGACATCGCTATCGTCTCCGTCCGCCTATCACGCGACGATCTGAAATGGCTGACGCGACGGGGGCGACGAGTCAGCGATGCACTCCGGCAGTTGGTGGTGGAAGCTAGGGGTGGCGATATCAACAAGGTTCTGTCTTGACCGCCGATGCTTTTTCTGTTCGCGTCCGCCCGATTCTTCTTGACCGGTTGTTGGCGCGTGGTAAACTGCGCCCATCATCCAGTGAATGAGGAGACCCCCATGCCGCATGATTCCCCGCCCCCACCTGCGACTCTCGTCTATGGCGACGCCCCAACGCCGGACGGCAGCGTGCGCATCCGTGTGACGGACCCGCCCTTCGGAGCGTACTACACGCCGCGTCCCCTCGCGGAGGCCATTGACCCCGCGAGCGGGACCGGGCGATTCCTCATCGACATCGCCCGCGATCCAGTGATCGGCAATCCATCACACTGAGGAGAATGATCCATGCCGCACGAGCGCCGGAAAGACCCCCACGCCGTGATCCTCGGTCGTCGTGGCGGACTCAAGGGAGGTCATGCCAGAGCGCGGAGTCTCTCGCAGTCGCGGCGTAGCGAGATCGCCCGTTTGGCGAACCAGTCCACGCGGCGGATGCTGCTCTTCGAGCGGAGAAAACGCGAGGAGCGTCACGAGGAGCGTCACTAGGAGAACGTCCATGAAAATAGTTTGCTTCAGGTGTGGGCGAATCGTTTCCGCTCACTGGATAGAAGGCGCGGCGTACTGCATCGGGCGGCACTTGTCCTTGAAGGGACGCAGGAACAGGGTACGGGCGACTCGGGCGAGCGTATGCGGCGAGTTCCTGATGTCGCGTTCCAATGTCATCCTTCAGCGTGCCCTGAAATGGTCACCAGCGAGGAGCGTCACGAGGACGCCCGATGATCCAGCATCGGGGCGGCTTGCGAGGCGGCAAACTATTTTTGTGGACGCACGAGATTCATGTTGACTTGATCGGCTAAGGTGGTACACTTCCCCGTGGAGGCGCGAGAATGTTTTTTTCCCCCCATATCAGCCCATCCCCCCGGCCGCACGACGCGAGCCTCTCGCGCCTCCACGCAGGCGGTTCCGTCCGCGCCGGGGGGACGGGCGTTTCTACAGAAGGAGTGAAAACATGAGCACGGACTTGGCGACGAGGACAGCGCAGGACAGTCTCGGCCTCGGATTCTCGGCCTCGGCCTCGGCGGATCAGATGAAGGCGGCGTTGGAGTGGTGCAAGATCGTAACCTCATCGGGGATCGTCCCCAAGGGATACGCGGGCAAGCCGAATGATCTGTTCGTTGCCGCGTGCTTCGGTGCTCGGCACGGGATCGACCCGCTCGAATCCGCGAATTCCATCGCGGTAATCAACGGACGCCCGACGATGTGGGGGGACATGGTTCTCGCACTCGTCAACCGTTCCTCCGAGTTTGAGTCCATCGCGGAACGCGATCCAGCCGAGTGCGAGTCCAAGGGCGAGGGACGCTGCGAGGTGAAGCGCAAGGGCAGAGAGCCCATCGTCCGCACCTTCTCCGTCGCGCAGGCACAGAAGGCGGGCCTCTGGACCAAGGACTCGCCGTGGAAATACTACCCCGGCCGGATGCTACAGATGCGCGCCCGGAGCTACGCCCTTCGGGATTGCTTCCCGGATGTTCTCAAGGGCCTCCGTATCCGCGAACTGGAGACGGAGGACACCCGAGACGTTGAGGTCACGGTGGTTGAGGGGCCGCATCGAGCGGAACCGCTCAAGCCTGGCGATGCAGACAGGCTTCTCCAGGGTGTCGGAGTCTCGGCCACTCCCAGCGCGTCGGCTCCGACGAGGGCCAGTGCTTCGGGTACTCCTCCGGCGGCGGAGTCGAACGGTTCCGCCAAGGTCCGTGGGATTCTCATTCAGGTCGGGATGAAGACTGGCGAGAAGAACGGGAAGCCGTGGAAGCGTCATTGGGTCAAGCTCGACAACGACTGGCTCGGATCGACGTTCAGCGACACCATCGGCGCAGAGTTGCAGGCCCTTGACAAGAAGCAGATCGAGATCACGTACTCGGTCAAGGGCGACTTCAACACCATCGAATCGGTCTCCGAGGTCAAAGCGCCATCGGAGCACCACGACGGGTCCGATGGATCGGTGCCAGCCAGCATGTTCGATGATGAGGCTGGGACTCAGGGATAGATCGACGCTCAGTGTGCCGAAACGGGGAGGCGGGCAGGTAGAGGCGTTGGGTGAGTGTGGTGCTCGCCTCCTTCCGTGACGCCGACACTCTGCCCGCCTTCTCCCAGGCAGATGGAGGAGACAATGGACGAAGGCACAACTATTCGATCTCAAGTACCCGATCGCCGGAGTGAGGCGATCGAGGCGTTGCGCATCTGGCGTGCGCCCACTTGTTATCGAACGCTGATGATCGAATCCCACCTCACAAGTGGGGGACACATGGCGGCGGCGGCGGCATCCTGCATCTATTGTGCGCCGAAACACGATCGATTGCGCCTCATCGAGTCCGCACTCTGCGTGGGTGGAGACGCCGCAAGGGCAGCAGCGTGCCACATCGGTTTTGCACCGAAGCGACATCGTACACGGCTGATCGCGTCGGCGCTCGCTCTCGGTGGCGAAACTACCGAGGAAGGCAGATCGCGGATCTGTCTCGCTCCTATGTCTGATCAGGCGAGATTGATCAAGCTCGCCAAGCTCAACATGATCGATTGGAGGTTCGGTACCACACATGGGCGAACTGGAGTTTCGACCGGGACCGCACGAATACTGGAAAGACGGGCGACGCATCCCCGGCTTCCACGATGAAGCGCATGCCGTCGGGCTGATCCACGGCACGGAGCACATTCCGGAACGCTACAGGATCGCCGGGTCGAATACCCACGCCGCGATCCACTTCGCGCTCGAAGGCGACCTCGACGAGGCCAGCGTTGCGCCTGCGGACATGGTACTCGTGCGGAAGGCCCTCGCCTATCTCGCCCCGTGGCGTGAGAGGGGCTGCAAGATCGTGGCGGAGCGGCCCGTATACTCAGAACTCGGTTACGCGACGTGCGCCGATACGTACTGGATCGAGGGGACAACCCTGCATGTCCTCGACTGGAAGTCGAAGGTTCGGTTGCCGTGGTATCCGCTGCAACTGGTGGCGACAGCAGACGCCGTGCGAGAGACGATTCATCGGGAGATGCGAGACGCCTTCGTCCCGACCCTCAATCTCCGACTCGTGTATCTCGATCACGATCCGATCATCGTCGAACCTGTTTATGAAGATCAGGAGCAGGAATTGCGAGCGGAATGGGGGCGATGCTGCGAGCACTACGACTGGATGGTGCGCAACGGGATCGTCCGGCCCAAGACCGTCGCCGTGCCGGAGCCTGAAACTACCGTGACCGACGCCGATCTGGCGGAGGCTCAGAGGCTACTGAGGGAGGCGCAGGCATGAAGACCGTCAAGACCGTCAACCATACTGAGGCCGCCGTGCTAAAGGTCCTAGCCTTGGATAGACTCAAGCCGGGAATCGAAACGCAGTTGCTTGACGAGATTGGACAGGGCGGCTATCCGCGGCACGTAGCCAGACATCTTCTTCTCGGATTGTTGTACATCGTCAAGCACCGCCTTGAGAACAGAGTGCAGAACACGAAAGATGTAAACGAAGCCATTGTGCAAGTGACCGCCGACATGGTGATGGACGGGTTGGGGCTTGAGGCCCCGGCAGTAGCGCAGAATAGGAACTAAGGCCGAGGCGGCATTTCGGATTCTACACGAAAGGATGGGACCATGAAGCTCACGCTCACGAACTGGAAGGTCAAGGGAGGCCTCTCGTGAGTGAGCGCCCCCGCCTCCTCGACCTCTTCTGCGGCGCTGGCGGGGCCGCTGTCGGCTATCACCGCGCAGGATTCGATGTCGTAGGCGTGGCCATTGTACCCCAACCGCACTTTCCTTTCGAGTTCGTTCAGTGCGACTGGCAAGAAGCGCTGGCCACGATCCCGGGGGCATGGGAGCGAGCCGGAGAAGAGTACGCGATTCACGCCTCTCCACCGTGCCAGCGATACTCAACGATGACAAAAAAGTGGGGACGCAGCGGGGATCATCCAGACCTTGTGGAACCTGTGCGCGAGGCCCTCGTTGTTGTTGAAGTTCCGTATGTCATCGAAAACGTGGTGGGTGCCCCATTGAACAGCCCAATCATGCTCTGCGGGTCAATGTTCGGCCTCGGCGCGAACGGGGGGCAGATCCGCCGCCACAGACTGTTCGAGACATCATTCCAGATGCCTGTATTCCTGCCACCGTGCAGGCACATCGGACGTGCGATAGCGGTCTACGGACATGCCGGAGGCTCATCGAAAAGAGACGGATTGAAATTCGGTGGAACCAACGAATGGCGTGAGGCGATGGGAATAGACTGGATGACTGGGGCAGAGTTGGCTCAAGCGATTCCGCCAGCGTACACAGAATTCATCGGCCACACCCTCAGCAAGGCGCTGAAAAAAGGGGAAACGACATGAAGCTCACAACGACAAACTGGAAGGTCGCCGGAGTCCGGAGCTACGATCTGGACGCGCACATGCTCATCGCGGGACCGAACGGGTCAGGCAAGTCGGCGATCCAGGACGCCCTCCGATTCCTCTTCCTCGGCTGCGTCCCCACGGTGGGGAAGCGCGAGGCCGATACGATGCGACTCGTCGTCGGAGACAAGGCCAGCGTCTCGCTCGCATTCGGGGACAAGGTGGCGACCCGGACCATCGAACGGCGCGGATCGAAGACGACGACGAAGGCGGAATGCTCGTGGATCAAGGGCGCAACGCCATCGGATCACGCAAAGGCACTCCTCAATCTCGTCGGCCAGAGTGAGGATGAGGTCGCCGAACTCCTGGACGTGCGCGAACTCATCCGCCTTCCTCCGAATCAGCGGGCACAACGGATCGAGAAGCTCATCGGGTCCGGTGCCTCGTCGCCGGAGCAGGATGCGGAGGGAGTCGTCAAGGCGGCGGCGGTGAGGATCGCGAAGATTGCGCCGGACCGCGTGCCTGAGAAACTCTCCGGGGTGTTCGCCAACCTCAAGCCCGTCGAATCGGAGGCGTTCAACGCCGCCATGCCGATGCTCGTGGCGAAGCTCCGCGCCAGCGTGCCAGAGGCGCTCGCGTGGGCGAACGGCGAGAAGAGGGACCGGGGCGCGGAGCACGCCCAGAAGGCATCGGCACGGGATGAACTCTTCGGCCGCCTTGCCGCCATCCCGGCAGGGCCGGATACCGAAATGCTCCAGAATCGTCTGAGAGACATGCAGAGACAGGTCGGTGCCCTCCGGGAGGGCAAACAGCATTGGGAGGGCCAGGAACGGCAGCGGAGGGTCTTGGCGGGGCGCGTGGACGACCTGAAACACCGCCATGTGACCGCCAGCGTAATGCTGGCCACTGCTGCTGGGGTGGCAGAATCTGCCGCTAAGAGGTTGGGGCTGGCGATAGAGCTGCGTAGGCAGGCGCGGGCGCTCCCTATCCCGACGCGCCCGAATCTCTCAGCCGCCGACAAGATGGAGGACGAGGCGAGAACGATATTCGCCGAGGCCCGAGCGATTACCGTTATGTCGGTGCCAACTGACGCCCTCGAACTTGACGCCTACACTCGCGCCAATGACGCTCTCCGGTTGGCGCGTGACAACCCGTGGAACCGGGTGGCGGTCCATGTCGCCGTGCTGGCGACGTGTGAACTCTCTCCGATTGCATCGGAGGCTGTGGATGCAATCAACAAGATCGTCTCTGAACAGGCCCCGATGGACGCCGACGAAGCCGAGATGCACGTCAAGAACGCGAACGCCGCGCTCGTAGCAAAACGCGACGAGATTGGACGCGTGACGACGGAACAGGCCGGAGTAGTCTGCCGAAAACTCGCACTCGACTCCAAGGCGCGGAGACTCGACGCCGATGCCCGCGCACTCAGGACCGAGAAGCTGGCCGAATTCGACCGGGCTGGCGAAACCTACCGGAAGCAGATATCTGCTGTGGAGTCCGAGGCTACCGAGATCGAGGCGAAGGCGCGTAACGCGGCGAAAGATGAAGCCGCCGCACGTGCCGAAGTAGACTCGGTCGTCTCCACTCTCCGCGAATCAGAATCCTCCCTCGCTCTCCTCGAAGCGCCGACGCCGGAACCACCGAGCGCCGACGAGCGAGAGCGGGACATCATCCCGATTCAGGCCGCGTTGGAGCAGGCGGCTCGTCTCTCAGCCATGAACGCGGAGTTCGCCGCGATGATTGCTGGATGCGACAAGGCGATGGCGGCGCGTGACGTGTTCGCCGCAATCGAATGGGCATTGCAACGGCTCCGTGAGCAGAAAATCGGAGCAGGCGGCGGACTGCTCGGAGCCATGACCGCGTTCCTGGACGCGGGGGGCTTCGAGGTCAAACCGTACATCGACGCGGACAAGGGCAGGGTGGAGATCGGCTGGGAGTCTGACGGGATGCGCGTGAGCGTCGAGGCCCTGTCTGGCGGGGAGTTCATCGCGTTCACGACTGGATTAACAGCCGCCATGCTTTCACTCTCCAAGGCCCCGCTCAAGTTCCTGCTGGTCGAGGCGGCGGAGTGCGATGAGGGAACGCTGGCCTGTCTGTTGGACGCCCTTCACGGACTCTCTGGCGTCACTTGCATAGTGGCGCGGCCGAACTTTGGAGGGGATACGGAGGGATGGAACGAGATCGCCCTGGACGGAATCGGGATCGGGGACCGAAGACCATGATCGGGATCAAGCTCGTAGACCGCGACGGCTACTCCCGCCGTGGACAGACCGGCGAGACACTCTGGCTCCCCGCCGTGGGACAGATCATCGCCCCATTGGGTGTGGGGACAGAATCGTGCGGTCCCGGAGTGATTCACTTCTATGGTTCCGCGACGGAGGCCGCGCTGTACGATCCGATGCACGGGGAGTATGGCGACTCCGCCCGCATCCTGGAAATCGAGGTCGAGGCGGCGAAGACCGACGGTCTCAAGTGGTGGACCAGCGAACCCATCCGCGTTCTTCGTGAAATCGACAAAGTTACGATCTCCACGGAGGAGCGGGTCGCGTGGGTGATCTGCCTCTCTCCCCCCGCATCGACTCGCACGTGGGCGGTGGGCTGGCTCTCCTGGAAGGATCGGTCGGGGAAGGCGGCGGAGGCGGCGGCGGCGAGGGCGGCGGCGTGGAAGGCGAGGGCGGCGG
>ERZ1292644.204-Hain-H14-01um-R2-204-length-43349-cov-7_pt1 | contig 43349 bp, 38 predicted proteins | sample MGYA00564402_ERZ1292644 | MGnify/ENA primary metagenome ERZ1292644 (study PRJEB36523, sample SAMEA6512644) | groundwater metagenome | collected 2019-01-09 | study: AquaDiva: Metagenomics assemblies of 32 groundwater samples
TTTGCACGCCGATCACCCCACGAAGGGGGTGCCTATTGCACGCTGATCCTCAGCGTTGCAGCAAGAAGCCGAACGGAGCCTGGTTACCGATTTCCTCTTGGGCGACTATAGCCTCGCCGACGCAGCATTGACGCCGTTTCTTGCGCGAATGGAATTGCTGGGACTGCTGCTCCCTGAGGCAGAAGGGCCCCGCCTGCATCAATGGTGGAAGCGGGTTCAGAACCGTCCGTCTTTCGAGATTGCCGTCACCGCCGCTGCACCCGAAAATGCCGATCAGATCCGGCAACTCGCCGCCGCGGCGCAGGAGCAGATCGCAAGTCGCTACGCAAGGTGACGACTTCGGGGGCGTCGGGGCGGAGGTCTTGTTCCGCTGGTGTCCAACGTCAATAGCTCAGGGCCAGCTGCTCGCGGCACCATTGCGGGACGCAAACCGCGCTTCAGCAGCAGCGATCCGCTCTGCATAGGCTTCCATCGCGGTCTCCTTGATCGGCCCATAGCCACGCACGGCGTCAATTTCGTCCAGCAGTGCAGCCGCTTCCGGCAGATTTGCATCGCTCAGCCCATCGAGCGTGCGCTCCGCTAGTTGCTCATAGTCGCCAATGAGCTTGCGCTCCGCACGGCGCTCCGCTGTCATGCCGAAAGGGTCGCACATCGTTCCGCGCAGGAATTTCAGGCCTTTCAGGAAACGCAATGCGGGCAGCATCAACCATGCGGGAAATTCGCGCTTGGCCGGCCGCCCATCGCGCCCGCGTCCGCCCAGAAAGGGAGGCGCCAGATTGAAGCTCAGGCGCGCGCCTTCGGCGAAACTCTCGCGCAAACGCGCGTGCAGCTTCGGATCGACCAGCATCCGCGCAACCTCATACTCATCCTTGATTGCCAGCAATTTGGCATAGTTGCGCGCAAAGATGGTCGTCAGAATAGTTGAATCGGGAACCGCCGCGCTTTCACGCGCCTGCACCGCCGAAACGCGTTCGCGGTAGCGCTGCGCAAGTGCTTCGTTCTGATAGGTGGCAAGGTGCGCGGAACGATGCGCCACGATCGCTTCCAATGTGTTGGGTACGGCATCCTCGACGTCTGGCCGAGGCATCATTGCCGTCACCCGACCGGGATTGGCGACCAAAAGGCGTCCTAGACGAAAGGCATTGTGATTGAGACGGACCGCGACGCCGTTCAGCGTGATCGCCTGTTCCATCGCCGCAACCGAAACCGGCAACAGGCCCGATTGCGCCGCCATGCCCACGACCATCAGATTGGCAGCAATGGTGTCGCCGGTCAGGCCAAGCGCGAGCGCCGTCGCATCGACCTGTTGCATGCGCTCCGCGCCGATCTTTTCGGCAAGATGCGCGACCAGCACTTCGCTTTGCGGAACAGCGTCGCGATCGAATTGAAACGCCACCGTCGGAACCACCGCTTCATTGGCAATGGCACGGCTTTTCGGCGACAGCGTCGATGCTGATTCGGGCGAAAGCGCCGCGACCAGATCGAAGGCGAGCAGCAGGTCGGCCTCTCCGCTCCCCAGCCGCTGCGTATGCAGATCGTCCGGTGTGTCTGCGATGCGGATGTGGCTGAACACCGCACCGTTTTTCTGAGCCAGTCCCGTCATGTCGAACAGGGATGCTGCGCGTCCGTCGATATGCGCCGCCATGCCGATCAGGGCACCCACGGTGATGACGCCCGTGCCGCCGATGCCTGCAACCATGATGTTGTATTTGCCCGGCACCACCTTGGGCGTTTCAAGTGAATCGAACAGCGCGTCCGTCAGTGTGACACCGCTCGGCGTTCGCGGCTCGGCATCGCGGATGGTGATGAACGACGGGCAAAATCCGTCGGCGCAGCTATAATCCTTATTGCAGCTCGACTGGTCGATCGCGCGCTTGCGGCCAAACGGGGTTTCCCGCGGCAGGATACTGACGCAGCTCGATTGGACCGAACAATCGCCGCAGCCTTCGCAAACATCTTCGGCGATGAACATCCGCTTGGGCGGATTAGGGAAATTGCCGTGCTTGCGACGGCGTCGCTTCTCTGCCGCGCACGTCTGCTCATAGATCAGCACCGTGCAGCCCGGCGTTTCGCGCAGCATCCGCTGTACGCTGTCCAGCTCGTCGCGATGCTCGATGGTTACCACCTTCGGCATGGTCCGGTCGCGACGATGGTGATCGGGATTGTCGCTCAGGACGACCACCTTGCCGACACCTTCGTGCAGAAGCTGCTGTGCGATTTCCGAAACCGATAAAGGGCCATCGACAGGCTGGCCACCCGTCATGGCAACGGCATCGTTGTAGAGGATCTTGTAGGTAATGTTGACGCCGGAGGCGACCGCTGCCCGGATCGCTAGCAATCCGGAATGATAATAGGTGCCGTCGCCCATATTCTGAAAAATGTGCGGGGTGTCGGTGAAGGGCGCCAGCCCCATCCAGTTGGCGCCCTCGCCCCCCATCTGAGTCGGCAGCATCGCCTTGTCGGGGGTGACGAAGTTGACCATCGTGTGGCACCCGATGCCGGTCATCGAAACGCTGCCGTCAGGGATTAGTGTCGAGCGGTTGTGCGGACAGCCCGAGCAGAAAAACGGGCTCCGCTTCAGACTGGCTATATGGGCATTGTCGGGGCGGGCGGACGTAAGGTGCGCAATCGCCCGATCGATTGCCGCGTCGCGAATGCCGAGTTCGGCCAGCCTGCCCGCAATCAGCCGCGCGATATCGGCGGGATCGAGCTGAACGACGGACGACAGTAGTGCCCGTCCGCTTTCATCCTTTTTCCCAATCAGAAGCGGCGCATCGCGATCGTTGACGAGCGCCTCGGCGATCTGCACCTCGAGAAACGCCTTCTTCTCCTCGACCACCAGCAGCGTGTCGTGCCCGCTCGCGAATTCGGCGACACGCTCGCCGTCGAGCGGCCAGATGCACCCGACCTTGTACAGCGAGATGCCCATTGCCGCAGCGCGCACCGCGTCCAGGCCAAGCAGTTCCAGCGCCTGCATCACGTCGCCATGGCTCTTGCCGGTACTCACGATGGCAAGCCGCGGCGTCCCCGCACGAAAGACCGTTCGGTCGATCCGGTTGGCGCGAACGAACGGGATGACCAGCGGCAGTCGGTGCTCGACCACGATCTGTTCCGCGCGCAGCGGATTATAGGGTCGGATCGCAGCGTGCAGCCCTTCGGGCGGCCGCGATGCGATGGGTGGCAGCGCGGGCGCGAAATGTTCGAGGTCGATATCGATCGTAGCGGTCTGTTCGACCACTTCGTTGACGCACTTCACGGCAGTCCACAGACCCGAATGGCGCGAGAGCGCAAGCGCCAGCAATCCATAGTGCAGAATCTCGCTCACGTCGGCGGGATAGAAACAGGGGATCAGGCTCGCGGCAATAGCCTGTTCGCTTTGATGCGCGACGGTTGACGATTTGCCCCCATGATCGTCGCCATAGAACAGGACGACACCGCCTTTGGCATGAGCGCCCGCATAATTGCCATGCTTGAACGCATCGCCCGACCGATCGACCCCGGGACCCTTGCCATACCATGCGGCAAACACGCCATCATATCGAGCGCCGGGCAGCTGATCGATCTGTTGCGTGCCGGCGATGGCAGTCGCCGCTAGGTCTTCATTTACGCCAGGCTGAAACTTGATATGCGCCGCCTCAAGCCGCCTGGACGTCGACCATAGGGTCATGTCCACATTGCCCAGCGGCGATCCGCGATAGCCGCTGATATAGCCCGCCGTCTTCAATCCCGCCCGCGCATCGAGCGCGGCCTGCGTAAGCATCACGCGGGCCAGCGCCTGGGTGCCGTTCAGCATCACGCGCCCAGTGGTTACATTCCATTTGTCGTCTAGGGTGATTATGGTCATATCGGTCCCGTTTCTCGTCCGTGACCGTCTATCGGAAGCGCTGATGAAGCGCTGTCACCTGCATGACAGCGCAGATTGCTCTCCCCTGCCAACCGAAGGAGAAGGAGTGATGACTGAACGATATTCGGCATTCGATTTGCTGCAATGGCTTTCAAAGGACACCGCCGATGCGTTTCTGGCGGAAGGCAAAACGCGCCACTTTCCTGCACGCAGTTCGATCTATCTGCAGTCCGAAGAAGGCCGGGATATGTTCCGGCTTGTATCCGGGACGGTCAGACTGTCGCTGATCGGCGATGATGGCCGCGATCTTCTATACCAGTTGTTCAGCCCCGGCGATTGTTTCGGCACCAGCAGCGTCGTTGACGAAGAACCACGCCCCCATACCGCAGAAGCGTTTGACCACGTGACATTGCAGGTGTTCGACCGCGCGACGATAAACCGACTGCGGCAAGCGCATCCCGAACTGAACGATGCCCTGCTGAAGCTGCTGTCGCGGCATATGCGGCTGCTCAGCGACTATTTTGCGGCGGCTACGTTCGACGAAGTGTCGTCAAGGCTCGCCCAGCGCCTTCTCGACATTACGGAAACCTTCGGCGTTGCGCGCGACGATGGAATCGGTCTGTCCCGGCGGCTCTCGCAGTCCGAACTCGCGGCGATGGTTGGCACCGCCCGACAGACCGTAAACAAGGTGCTGCACGAGTTTCAGGAGTTAGGCATCATGTCGCTCCATCAGGGCTCCATGATATTCACCGACCTTGCCAAACTTCGCGAAATCGCACTGAAGGGCGCCCGGCTGCAACATTTCGCGGCGGTTTCATCCTGATACGGAACGTCACCGCGGATGCGTGCTTGGTCAAGATCACGTCCGTTGTCGGAAATGCAATGCCCTGACCTTCGTGCTCCATCACGTCCCGTCAAACATCAATCTCGGCAGCGTCAACACTCAAGGCGGAAGGGCTGAGAGAACGGCTGCTCACCCCTATGGTGCAGCGGCGCCATGACAGAAGCGCTTTGAGGACTAAGACCTTGGTCAGAAAATCCCGGAAGCGGTTGCGGTTGCCTCCCGCCGATGCGATGGAGGCGCCGGGTGTTCGTTTTCCATATGCAGGTGCGGGCAGGTATTCACGCTGGTCGGGCCGCCAGCGACCATTAGCCGTATTCGGACGATCATATCATGTACCACCCCCACGCGCACCCGAGCGCGATCCGGCGCTTTCTTGAAGCGCAGTCGTCCGCTGGAATCGTGCTGATGGGCGCTGCGGTCGCGGCACTGCTGATCGCCAACTCGCCCTTGGCGCAGGATTATGCTGCAATCCTCCATGCCAACGTCGGACCGCTTTCGCTGGAACATTGGATCAACGATGGTCTGATGACGATATTCTTCCTGCTGGTCGGGCTGGAGATCAAGCGAGAGATTCTGGATGGCCAGCTTTCCACATGGCCGCGGCGCGCCCTGCCAGGTGTGGCCGCGCTTGGCGGGATGATCGTTCCGGCGCTGATCTACCTTGGTTTTAATCGAGGTTCGACAGCAATCGGATGGGCGATCCCGGCGGCGACCGACATCGCATTTGCGCTGGGCGTCATCGCGCTTCTTGGAAGGCGGGTGCCGGGATCGCTGCGCATATTTCTGGCTGCGCTGGCGATCATTGATGATCTGGGTGCGGTGATCATCATCGCTGCTTTTTACACGTCTGGCCTTTCGCTGCCTTATCTTGCGGGCGCGATCCTCGCGATTTTTGTCCTGATCGGGTTTAACCGTTTCGGGGTTCGCCGCTTGTCGCCCTACCTGCTGGTTGGGCTGCTCCTCTGGCTACTGATATTGTGGTCGGGCCTGCACGCGACGCTGGCTGGCGTCATACTTGCCTTTGCCATACCGATGGAGCGCACCCCTGGCCGCTCCGACGCTGACTGCGACAGCCCCTTGCATCGTCTCGAGCGCGCGCTGCAAAAGCCCGTCGGCTTTATCGTTGTTCCGATTTTCGGCTTGGCGAATGCTGGCGTGCCGTTGCTCGGATTGCCATCCGGCGCGTTGATGGCGCCCGTCACATTCGGTGCCGCCGCCGGGCTGATATTCGGGAAGGCGATCGGCGTGTTTTGCTTTTCATCCTTGGCTGTCCGCATGGGGATAGCGGATTTTCCCGCCCATGCGAGCCGTATCCAGATGCTGGGCATAGCGCTTCTTTGCGGTATTGGCTTTACGATGAGCATCTTCATCACGCTTCTTGCGTTTCCCGACAGTCCATTGCTGCAAGCGCAGGCCAAGATCGCCATTTTGACGGGGTCGTTTGTCTCCGGGCTGATCGGCTTTGCCGTGCTGCATCGGGCGGGTAATGTGGCGCTACATGCATCGGGGGACATGGCGGAATGAGCATGGAAGGATTGACCGAACGCGCATATGTCGCGGGCAGGCGGGTGAATGCGGGGCTGGCCCGGCTGGCCCTGTATCGCTGGTGGCGGCGGCGCGTCGTCGGGACAATCGACCATCAGGCGGTCGTCGCCCGCATCATCGACGAAAGTGGATGGTCGCCCCGCTATGCTTTCATGACGATGATGTCCGCGGGCATTGCGGTGCTCGGCCTGCTGCTATCATCCCCGGCGGTTGTGATCGGCGCGATGCTGATCTCGCCATTGATGAGTCCAATTCTGGGCTTCGGATTCAGCCTCGCGCTGTTCGATTTCGCCGAGATGCGGCGATCGCTTTTGGCGCTTGCCATCGGCTCCTTCGCTGCCGTTGCCTTCACGGCGCTGATTGTGACAGCCTCGCCATTGCAGGCGCCCACGGCGGAGATTGTCGCGCGCACGCGCCCCAATCTCTTTGACCTTGGCGTCGCGCTGTTTGCCGCGCTGGCCGGCAGCTTCGCGATCATTCGCGGCCGGGGCGAGACGATCGTGGGCGTCGCCATCGCCACGGCGTTGATGCCGCCGCTCGCCGTAGTGGGCTATGGTCTTGCGACCTGGAACCTGCCGGTGCTGGGGGGCGCGCTTGCGCTATTTGTCACCAACTTCATTACCATCTCGCTCTCCGCAACGGTGATGGCGCGCTATTATGGCTTCGGGCATCATCTCTCCAGCCGCCAGAGTTGGGCGCAGACCGTGGTGCTGCTGCTCGTCTTTGCCGTCATGGCCGTGCCGCTCGGCCTGTCGCTCAACCGCATTGCCCGTGAGGCGCTGACGATATCCAGCGTTCGATCGTTGCTGAACGAACGCTTCGGCGGCGATGCGCGCGTGACCCAGTTGGAAGTGGCGTTCGACCGCAATCCCAATGTCGTCCGTGCGGTCGTCATCACGCCACGCAATCGGACCCAGAGAACCGCGGATCTGCAGCAGGCGATCGAGACGGCGCTTGGCTATCCGGTTCGGCTCGATATCGATCAGATCCTGCTCGAACCGGGCGCCGGCGCGCTCGACGCGCAGCGCGAGGAATTGCGGCAAGCGGGCGAACAGACAAATTTGGAGGCGCAGCGCATGGCCGCGCTGGCGCGGATGATCGCCCTGATCACCGGAGTTGCCAGCGATGATGTGACGATCGACCGCGATCACCGCCGCGCGACCGCAGCCGCCGTTCCGCTGCCGGGCGCGACCGTCGCCACCTATCGCACATTGGAGGAACGCGCCGCAGCCGAAACCGATGGCTGGCACGTTGCGATCGTACCGCCGCAAGGCCCGTTGCCGGAGATCGCCTTCGCCGATAATGTCGATACGCTCGATCCATCGGCGCGCGCTGCAGTGCTGACGTCCATCTGGGCGGCACAACGCTGGAACGTGCCGATGCTGGCTGTGCCCGGATTGCCGGTCGGCGAACCGCCAGCACGTCCCAACCTGACCCAACGCCGCGCCATGACCGTGGCCGCCCTGCTGGCGACGCAGGGCATCCGTGCCGCCCCCGCGCCGGGCGGGGGGCAACGCTTCAGCCTGTCTATCGGGGACGCACAATGATCGGCGGCCTCAGGCTGACGCCGTTTGACGCGGCAGCGATCCTCATCGTCCTGGCCGCCGCTCTTGGATATTTCAACTATCGCTATCTGAAGCTGCCCTCGTCGATCGGGTTGACCGTGATGGGTGCGATTGCTTCATTGCTCGTGGTCGGGATCGACCGAATTCTGCCCGGCGCGGACTTTGCGCGCGATGTCGTTCGGTTCATCGCCGGCATTGATTTCCACACCACGTTGATGGACGGGATGCTTTCCTTCCTGCTGTTCGCGGGCGCGCTCCACGTCGACTGGGGGGAGATGCGGCGCGGGCGCTGGCCGATCATTGTGTTGAGTACGATTGGTGTAGCCCTTTCCACCGCCCTTGTCGGTGGTGGCTTCCTGCTGCTCGCCCGCGCGATCGGGTTCGATTTGCCAGCGATCTGGTGCTTCGTGTTCGGGGCGCTCATCAGCCCGACCGATCCGGTGTCGGTGATGGGGGTACTCAAACGCGCGAACGTCTCGCCCACGCTGGAGGCGACTGTGGCCGGTGAGAGCCTGTTCAATGATGGTGTCGGCGTTGTGATCTTCACCATTCTCCTGGCGTCCGCCCTGTCTGGCGATGCATTCTCAATGGCCCATGCGGCAGAACTATTCGCGGTGGAGGCAGGCGGCGGCGTGCTGCTTGGACTGATTGTCGGGTGGCTGGCGTTCCGGATGATGCGTTCGATCGACGACTATAAGGTCGAGGTTTTGATCAGCCTTGCAGTCGTGATGGGCGGCTATGCGATTGCCCGGCCGCTGCATGCCAGCGGCCCGGTAGCGATGGCGGTGGCGGGGCTCATCATCGGCAATGCCGGGGTCGCGCATGCGATGAGCGAGACGACGCGCGATTATCTCCATAAATTCTGGGATCTGATCGACGATATATTGAACACTGTGCTGTTCCTGCTGATCGGGCTGGAGGTTGTGACGATCCCCGCTGATTTGCGGCTCCTCGTCCTCGGACTGGCTGCCATTCCTCTGGCGCTCGTAGCTCGCTCGCTGTCGGTGTTGCTGCCGCTTCGTGCGATCCGGCCAGGGCACCGATATGGCCGGGTTGTGCCGGTCACCCTGATCTGGGGCGGCTTGCGTGGCGGCATCTCAATTGCGCTGGCGCTCGGATTGCCCGATGGGCCTGCGCGTTCGGTGATCCTTGCCGCCACTTATGTCGTCGTCCTGTTCTCCGTCATTGTTCAGGGCGGCACGATCAAGCGGGTGCTGGAACGGCTCACTGCTGCCGATGCGAGGAACCAGTCATGAAGGCACGCCTGCTGCGACTGTCCAACGACCTGCGCGAAAGCTACTGGTTCGTGCCGACGATCATGGCCATCGCCGCTCTGCTGCTGGCGTCGGGAATGGTCTATGTCGACAGCCACGCTGGTTCGACCTGGATGGACGGGATGCCGTGGCTCTATGCCGCGCGTCCCGATGGTGCCCGCGCCCTGCTGTCCTCGATCGGCGGGTCGATGATCGGGGTGGCCGGCACCACCTTTTCGGTGACGATCGCCGCCGTTGTCTACGCCTCCGGCCAGTATGGCCCGCGCTTGCTCAGCAACTTCATGTCCGATCGCGGTAACCAGGTAACGCTGGGTACCTTTATCGCGACCTTCGTCTATTCGCTGACGGTGTTGCGCACGATACGATCGGCCGGGGAAAGCGGCGCGAGCGCACCCGCATTCGTGCCGCAACTGGCGCTGCTGGTGGCGTTGATCCTCGTCCTCTGTTCGATCGCGGTGCTGATCTTCTTCATTCACCATGTGCCGATGCGGATACATATCAACAATGTGATCGAACGCATTGGCGACCGATTGATTGAGGAGATAGACTCCCGCTTTCCGACTTATATAGGCGAAGCGCCCGGCGAGCGCCCGGACAATCCTTCTGTTCCCTCCGCCTTCCGCGAAGACGCGACCTCTGCCGAATATGAGCGCCGGACGCCTGTTCGATCGAAGAACATCGGCTATATCCAGTTGATCGACGAAGGCACGCTGCTCGCGGCCGCGCGTGAGCATGATCTGGTGATCCGCCTGCAATATCAGTCCGGCGACTTCGCGCATAATGGCAGCGTGCTGCTGGAAGCCTGGCCCGCCGAACGATGCGGTGAGGATGCGGTGAAGGCGTTGCGTGAAGCCTTCGCGGTCGGCGCGCGGCGCACGGCTCTCCAGGATCTGCGCTTCCTGATCGATGAACTGGTGGAGATTGCGGCGCGCGCCCTTTCGCCGGGGGTCAATGACCCGTTCACCGCGAACAGCTGCCTCGACTGGCTTGGCGCGGCGATGGCGGAACTGGCCCGACGCGACCTTCCATCGCACCTGCGCACTGACGAAGACCATGCGCTGCGGGTCATTGCCTATCCGGTGACGTTCGACGGCTTCATTGACCGCGCGTTCGGTGCACTTGCCCAATATGCCAGTGCGGACAGGATCGCGGGTAAGCGCTTCCTGGAGGCGCTCGGCGATGTCGCGCTTAGCTGCGACGATGCTGGGCGGATTGCCACGCTTGTTGACGAGGCGCGCGCGTTTCGGACGCTGGCGGAGGGGAAGCTGGACGGGGCGTGTCGCGACGTGGTTGTCGGTCGCGCCGACCTTCTGCTCCGGGCGTTGGCGGCTCCGGATTACAAACGCCGGCTACGGGACGATATTGGTTGGCTGGGCGGCTCCGCATGATTATCGCATTTGCCGGGCGGCTTTGCCTGACTTCCGCAGTGTTACGCGCTATGGCGGACGGATCATGGTGAATCTTCCCGAACAGGCGCGCGATCTGCTGCGCGAACATGGCCCCACCGCGCCCGTATGGCGGCGACGTGTCGCTATTCTTGGCGGCGCAGTCACGATCGGCCTGGTCGCTCTGCTGTTCGCGCATCTCGCCGACTGGGCGGGCGAACGCTTTACCGTCCTTGCCATGCGCTGGTGGTGGGCGCCGCTGATCGTCACGCCGCTGGGCTATGCCGCCATTGCCGGCATCACCGCTCGCCTCGCGCCTGCGGCGCGCGGGTCGGGCATACCGCAAGTCATGGCGGCGACGCGCGATCCCGATCATGCCATGTCGGCGCTCGTGTCGGCGCGGATCGTCATCGTAAAGCTTGGCCTGACGATCGGCACGCTGCTTGTTGGTGCATCGACCGGGCGTGAGGGCCCAACCGTTCAGGTCGCGGCGTCGATCATGGGCTATGCGCACCGGATCATGGCCATCCCCCTGCGCGCGTCGGTGTTTATCGCAGGTGGCGCAGCTGGCGTCGCTGGCGCTTTCAATACCCCGCTTGCCGGCGTTGCCTTCGCTATCGAGGAACTGGCCGCCGCCTATGAACAGCGCATGACCTTGCTCGTCATGACCGCCGTGCTCATCGCGGGCATGACCAGCCTCGGCCTGTCGGGCGACTATGTCTATTTTGGTGTGATGCGGCAGACGCTGTCAGTGCGTGAGACGATGCTGGCAGCGCCCTGCGCTGGCGTGCTGGGCGGGCTGATGGGTGCGTTCTTTTCGCGCGCTGTACTGGTGACAGGGCGCACGCGCTGGTCTCCCGTCGCGTGGCTGCGGGCGCGACCGATGCTGTTCGCCGGGCTGCTTGGCGCCATCGTCGCGATCATCGGGGTCGCCACCGGGCTGACATGGGGCACCGGCTACAGCGCGGCGCGTGCGATCATCACCGGGGCCGATGCGCCCCACTGGTATGGCTTGGCCAAGCTGGCGACGACGCTTGCAACGGCGGTGTCGGGCATGCCCGGCGGTATCTTCGCGCCGTCTCTGTCGGTCGGCGCAGGTGTCGGCGACATGCTTCGCTGGCTGTTCCCGACCTATCCGGGTGGCGCGATCGTGCTGCTGGGAATGGTCGCTTACTTTACCGGCGTTGTTCGCGCACCGCTGACTGCGGTCATAATCATCTCGGAAACGACGGCCAGCCGCGGCTTGATGATGCCGCTGCTCGCCTCGGCGCTGATCGCCGATGTGGTTGCACAGACCGTCTCGAAGGAGCGGCTTTACCACGCGCTCTCGCTTTCATTCCTGCCACCGCCGGCCGAGACAGATGCGGAAGCGGAGTCCGCTCGTCACGATCCGGCAGAAACGCCTAGATCATGACAATGGGCAGACCTGAGCCAGGGTAGGGCAGGGCATCGGGCCGACGGCCGAGCCATTACACCAGCCAGTAACGCAGTCCCAGCGATACCAGCAGCAGCGCGGCAACGCTCGCCGTCCATATGCCGACGAACCAGCCGAGCCTCACCAGGTGCGCGCGCATCAATGATATCCTTCGCTGTCGACCTTGCCCCGGAACACCCAATAGGCCCAGGCGGTATAAGCCAGGATCACCGGCACCAGAACGGCCCCGCCCACCAGCATGAACAACTGGCTGCGATAGGGGGCCGCCGCTTCCCAGATCGTGACGCGGGCAGGGATGACATAGGGCCATATCGAAATCCCCAGTCCCAGCAGGCAAAGGCCAAACAGCGCGAGCGCCCAGAGAAAAGGCTGCGCGTCCTTGCGCTGCGACAGGCTGCGATAGAATAGCGCGGTGACGATGACGGTCGCCAGCGGCACCTGCGCTGTGGCAAGGATGCCGGGCCAGGAGAGCCAGCGGCTCTGATAGCTCGCCTCCAATGTCAATGTGGCCAGGCTGACCGCGCCGATCAGAATGAGCAGCGCGATGCCCAGCCGTCCGGCATAGGTCACCACCTGCCGCTGCAACCCGCCTTCCGTCTTCCAGTTGAGCCAGCAGGCACCCAGCAGGGCGTAGCCCACCATGAGGGCAACCCCGGTCAGCAGCGAGAAGGGCGACAGCCATTCCCACCAGCCACCGGCATAGGCGCGTCCCTCCACGCTGATCCCCTGCAACAATGCGCCCAGCGCCACACCTTGGGCAAAGGTCGCCACTGCCGAACCGCCGGTAAAGGCGCGGTCCCACATCGCCCTGTGGGCCGGATCGCGCCAGCGAAACTCGAACGCCACGCCGCGCAGGACAAGGCCCAGCAGCATTGCGATCAGCGGCGCATACAGGGCGGGCAGGATGATGGCATAGGCGAGGGGAAAGGCAGCGAGCAGGCCGCCGCCGCCCAGCACCAGCCAGGTTTCGTTACCGTCCCATACCGGCGCGATGCTGTTCATCGCCGTGTCGCGATCTTTTCCCACCTTGAACAGCGGGAAGAGGATGCCGATGCCAAGGTCGAATCCATCCATCACGACATAGGCGATGATCGCAAAGCCGATGATGGCGGCCCAGATGACAGTCAGGTCGATCATCCTTCGCCTCCTTCGATGGCGGGTGCAGGTGTGATGCCGGCGGTGCGGATCGGCGCGCCGTCCAGCGTACTTTCATGCGCTTGCGGTGGCTTCCTCATAAGGTGCAGAAGATACCAGATGCCCATGCCGAATACGCTGAAATAGACAAGGACGAACGCCAGCAGCGATGCTGCGACCGCGGGCGCATCCAGCGGCGAAGCGCTGGCGGTAGTGCGTAGCAGGCCATAGACGGTGAAGGGCTGCCGCCCGACTTCGGTTACGATCCAGCCGGCCAGCACTGCGATGAAACCCGATGGTCCCAGCAGTAACGCCGCGCGATGCAGCCACGTCCATTCATGCAATTTGCCGCGCCAGCGGGCGATCAGGCTCCACAGACCAAGGCCCAGCATTGCAAGCCCTAAGCCGACCATGACGCGAAACGCCCAGAACACGATACCCACCGGGGGCTGATCGGCATCGGGTACGCTGTCCAGCCCCTTCATAGGGGCATTCAGATCATGTTTGAGGATTAGCGACGACGCCTTGGGGATGGAGATGGCGTAATCGACGCGCTTCCTGGCGCTGTCGGGAATGCCGAACAGGATCAGCGGCGCACCGTCAGGATGGCTCTCATAATGGCCTTCCATCGCCATCACCTTGACCGGCTGATGCTCCAGCGTGTTGAGGCCATGCATGTCGCCTGCAAATATCTGGATTGGTGCGACGATCGCCGCCATCCACATCGCCATGGAAAACATGGTGCGCGCGCCGGGATTGGTCCGGTCCTTGAGGAGGTGCCAGGCGCCGACGCCACCGACCGCAAAGGCCGTCGTCAGATAGGCGGCCAACACGGTATGGACCAGCCGGTAGGGAAAGCTGGGATTGAATATGATCGCTGTCCAGCTTGGGCCTGGCAGGAACTGTCCGTTCGCGCCGATCTCATAGCCTGTCGGCGTCTGCATCCAGCTGTTGACCGACAATATCCAGAAGGCCGAAATGAAGGTGCCGATCGCGACTGCGCACGTAGCCGTGAAATGCAGCTTGCGCCCCACCTTGTTGATGCCGAACAGCATGACGCCCAGAAAGCCGGCCTCCAGGAAGAAGGCAGTCAACACCTCATAGGCCATCAACGGGCCAATGATCGGGCCGGCCTTATCGGAAAAGACCGACCAGTTGGTGCCGAACTGATATGACATGACCAGGCCCGATACCACGCCCATGGCGAATACGACCGCGAAAATCTTGAGCCAATAGCGGAACAGATTGGCGTAAACGCCCTTGCCGGTCGCCAGCCATAGTCCCTCCAACACCATCAGATAACTGGCAAGGCCTATGGAAAAGGCAGGAAACAGGAAGTGAAAACTCACCGTGAAGGCGAATTGCGCGCGGGCAAGAAGCAGTGCGTCAAGCGAGTCGAACATGGGCATGTCCTTTCACCCGCCATGTAGCAGGCGGGGAGGGGGAAGGGGATTGGTCAGATTGTCATGCCGGGCAAAAAGGCAGCCGCGCTGCGCCAGAGCATGTAGAGGGCGACGATGAAGATCAGCCCGGCAAACACCATGGTCAGCCGGCCCGTCTTGCCGCCCAGCGTTTCGGCCAACCGCGTGCCACCAATGCTGCCGACAACACCACCGACCACGAATATCCCAGCGAGCGGCCAGTTGACCAGACCCGAAAAGGCGTAGTTCGCGGCCGTTGTGAGGCCAAAAGCCGTCACCGCGACAAGCGACGTGCCGACCGCCATCAACATGGGCATGCCCGTCGATGCCACCAGTCCGGGCACGATCAGGAAACCGCCGCCAATCCCGAAAAAGCCGGAAAATAATCCCGACCCCAATCCATAGGTAACGACCTTGGGCGCCTTTTCCCGATTGCATTCGGCCCCAGGATTGCCCGGATTGCCGCGCCCTTTCAGCATCAGCACACCGACGAGCAGCATGACCAATGCAAAGAGGAACAGCAGCTTGTCGCCATCGACCATCTTGCCAAAGGTCGATCCGGCGAGCGCGCCTACGATCCCGGCCGCCGCATAGATGCCGCCGCACCGCCATTTGACATGATGCGCGCGGGCATGGCTGGCGAGGCCAGCCGCCGCATTGGCCGCGACAGCCAGAGCGCTGGTGCCGATGGCGACATGGGCGTTGGGCACGCCGACCAGATAGACCATCAACGGCACGGCGAGGATCGATCCGCCCCCGCCGACAAGGCCCAGCACGAAGCCGACCAGACCGCCCGACAGGCCGCCCAGCAGATATTGCATGTTCGTCATCATGACTGCGCGCCGATCAGGCAGGGCTTTACCATCCACTCGCGCCCCTTGAGCATCCCGTGCCAGTAGACGGGCGGCAGGATCGTGTCCTTCAGCAGCCAGGACAGGCGCGAAGGCCGGGTGCCATCGATCAACCAGTTGGGGAAGCTTGGCATCAACTTGCCGCCATAGCCAAATTCAGCCAGCACGATCTTGCCTGCCTCGACCGTCAGCGGGCAACTGCCATAGCCGTCATAGATCGCGACAGGCGGCTGGCCATCCAGTGCCGCCAGCGCGTTGACCGCGACCACCGGCGCCTGCTTGCGCGCGGCCGCCATGGTTTTGGCATTGGAAGCCGAACAAGCGTCGCCCAGAGCGTAAATGTCCGGATAGCGCGGGTGGCGGAGCGTGGCTTCATCCACCTCGACAAAGCCAGAGGCCGCCGCCAGCGGGCTATGGCGGATGAAATCGGGGGCCATTTGTGGCGGCACGACGTGGATCATGTCGAACCGCTCGGCCACGCGCCGAACGCTGTCGCCGTCCGCCTGCTCGAAGATCGCGGTTTTGGACGGCCCATCTATTTCGACCAGCTTCGACCCGAAGTTCAGGTTGATGCCGTAGCGCCTGACATAGTCCATCAACGCCGGGACATAGGCGGGAACGCCGAACAGGACGGCGCCCGCCGTATGGAACTGCACGTCGCAATTGCCCAGCATGCCGGCCTTCTCCCAGCGATGGCAGGACAGATACATCGCCTTCTGCGGCGCGCCTGCGCATTTGATCGGCATGGGCGGCTGGGTGAACAGGGCGCGGCCACCCTTGAACTGTTTGACGATACGGTTGGTATAAGGGGCCAGATCGTAGCGATAGTTGGAGGTCACGCCGTCATTGCCCAAGGCTTCCGACAGACCGGGGATGGCGTTCCAGTCCAATTTAACGCCCGGACAAACGATCAGCACGCCATAGGTGACCCGTCGGTCGTCATGCAGTACTACCTGCTTCTCATCGGGCAGGAAAGCGCTAGCCGATGCCTTGATCCACGTCACGCCGCGCGGAATGAGTCGCGCTTCCTCACGCCGTGTAAAGCCGCTGTCGAACACGCCCGCACCCACCATGGTCCAGCCGGGCTGATAATAATGGGCCTCACTGGGTTCGATGATCGCAAGGCGGATACCCCGCCGTCGTTTTAGAATGCTGGCGGCGGTCGCGATCCCGGCGCTGCCACCGCCCACGATTACAACGTCATAATGGGCAGCGTCCTGACGGACCAATGCCCCCGCCATCTCCGCCAGCTTTTCCGCGCGTGCGCCCGACCGGCAATAGGCAAGCACGGGTCCCGGCAGGCTGTCGAGCGCGGCTCGCATGGCGATGGCATCGGCATCGGTCAGCGCCCCGGCCACCGCAGGAACATAGGCAAAGTCCAGTCCCGCGGCCCGGGCAGCGGCGCCCATCTCCTCTGCCGTCGGCTGATCCGCGCCTTCGCCATCGGGGCGGTTGCACAGGATCGCACGGAAACCCATCGCCGCTGCCTGCGCGATATCCGCCGGGGTTAGTTGCGCGGTGACACTCAGTGTCGGGGTCAATTGCTTGATGGCCATGATGAACCTCCTCTATCCGGCGCGGCCGGTTATGATTTTATCGTGAAGTGATGGATCGCCATGCCGCCCAGCATGGCCAGCACGAAGGGTGCGGCCGCCGCCGGGGAAAGCGCGAGGCTGGCAATGGCGGGACCGGGGCAAAGCCCGCCAATGCCCCAGCCGATACCGAACACTATTGCGCCAAGCGCCAGCTTGCCGTCGATCGCGCGCGTGTCGGGCAGAGCGAAAGCACGGTCGGCAAAGGGGCGGCTGACCCGTCTTTGGACCATCCATGCAAGCGCCATCGGGATCATCGCGCCGCCCATGACGAAGGCGAGCGTGGGATCCCATGCGCCGAACAGGTCAAGGAAGGCGCGAACCCGCATGGGGTCTGCCATGCCCGAAATGGCAAGCCCGCCGCCAAAGAGTGCGCCCGACAATAAGGCAATGATGATCCGCATCATATCATGCCCGTCAGGCGCATGAGCGCCACGGTTGCAAAGCCGCTGCCCATGAACAAGGCAGTCGCCACGATTGATCGGCGGGACAGGCGAGACAGGCCGCATACCCCATGGCCGCTGGTGCAGCCCGATCCCAGCCGGGTGCCAAATCCCACGATCAGACCCGCGACGATCAACAAGCCAGGCGCTGGAAAGGTGGCAGGGATGCCATCTGACAGCAGCGCAACCAGGACCGCGCCAACAGGCAATCCAACGGTGAATGCTATCGCCACGCCGCGCGGCGGGCCGCTGGCAGACAGGCCGATGGCCCGCGCCGCAAGCCCGCTGACCCCGGCGATCCGCCCCAGCCCCAGCAACATGATCGCGGCAGCCAGCCCGATCATGAGGCCGCCGATCAGGCCCGCAATTGGCTGCGCATCTGGAAACCCCGCTATCATAGCTGGTTAACCGGGATTTTGAGATAGGTGACGCCATTGTCGTCGGGCGGCGGCAGATGGCCTGCGCGCATATTCACCTGCACCGATGGCAGGATGAGGCGGGGCATGTCGAGGGTGGCGTCGCGCGCTTCGCGCATGGCGACGAAATCATCCTCGCTCACGCCGTCATGCGCGTGGATGTTGGCGCGGCGCTGTTCGGCGACCGTGGTTTCCCAGGCATAATGATCGCGCCCTTCGGGCAGATAATCGTGGCACAGGAACAGCCGGGTTTCCGGTGGCAATTCCAGCAGGCGACGGAGCGACCGGAACAAGGTGCGTGCATCGCCGCCGGGGAAGTCGGCGCGGGCCGTGCCATAATCAGGCATGAACATGGTGTCGCCCACAAACGCTGCGTCGCCGATGACATAGGCGACGCAGGCCGGGGTATGGCCGGGGACATGCAGCACCGTGACCGCGATATTGCCGATCATGAACTGGTCACCATCGGCCCAAAGATGGTCGAAGTCCGACCCGTCACGCTGAAACGCCGTACCTGCGTTGAACAGCGCGCCAAAGGTGTGCTGCACTTCGCAGATATGCGCGCCGATCGCGATCTTGCCGCCCAGTTTCTGCTGAAGATAGGGCGCCGCCGACAGATGGTCGGCATGGGCGTGGGTTTCCAGATGCCAGTCGACGCTCAACCCCTGCGCTTCCACATAGGCGATGACCGGTTCGACCGCTTCATGGCCCGTACGTCCAGCGGCGGGATCATAGGTCAGCACGCTGTCGATCACGGCCGCGCGACGGGTTTCGGCGTCATGCACCACATAGGTGAACGTGAAGGTCGGCGCGTCGAAGAAGGCCTTGACCACCGGCACTCCGCTTCTGGCGACACTGACCTGTACAAAGGCTTTTTCAAGTGCGGGATCGGTCATGCGACTCTCCTTCAATTTCACATTTACACATACCATGTATTTATATAATATGAAATCGTCAAGGGGTTGCAACACGCCTCTGGCAGTTGCAGGAAAGCGCCATGAATGATGTCACGACTTCCCGCCCGATCCCGCTTCGTATCGGTTCCCCCGCACCCGATTTTCGGGCGCGCTCGACAATGGGCGATTTTCAGTTGTCGGCGCTGCGGGGACAGTGGGTGATTTTCTTTTCCCATCCGGCTGATTTCACGCCGGTGTGCAGCACCGAATTTGCGGCTCTTGCACGGCGGCAGGCGGACTTTGCGGCGCGCGACTGCCGGTTGGTGGGCGTGTCCGTCGACAGCCTGTATTCCCACATCGCCTGGGTCCGGGCGCTGCGCGATCTGTTCGATGTAGAGATCGAGTTCCCGATCATCGAAGACCCCAGCATGGCCGTTGGCCGCGCCTATGGGATGATCGACGAGCATGCGGCGGACAGCATGACCATGCGGACGACCTTCTTCATCGACCCGCAGGGCGTGATCCGCGCGACCACGGCCTACCCCCACAATGTCGGTCGATCCGTGGATGAAATGCTGCGCCTGCTATGCGCGTTGCAACGGGTCGACAGCGGAACCAGCCTGACGCCGGAAGGCTGGATACCCGATCAGCCGGTCTTGCTGCCGCCTGCGCAAGGCACCGACGCCGCGCCCGATTGGTTCTGCCGGATGGCGCCCCAGTCATGACCGCGCTCTACCAGGATCGCGATGCAGCCGCGGCTGCTGCGGACAAGATCAAGACATTCGCCCAGGCCCAGCGCCTGATGATCCTGTCCTGCCTGCTGCGCGGCGAGTATAATGTCGGGGAAATCGCCGACATCACCTCCATCGGCCAGCCAGCGCTCAGCCAGCAGTTGGCCGAACTGCGCCGCGCTGACCTCGTTCAGACGCGCAAGGAAGCCAAGCAGGTCTGGTACAGGCTGGCGGACGAGAATGTGGCGCTCTGCGTACGCAATATCGAGGCGATGTTTGGCTTCGGTGGTAGCCCGGTTTTACCCGTTGCAAGACCCACGACAATATCGGCGCCAGCAGCCGAAGGCGTGGCCGGTTTCGCCCGTATTCTTTGAAAACAAGGCTTCGGCCGGTCGAAGATGAAAGCGCATGATGCTGTAGGCAAGGCGTCTAGTCGGGCTTGCCGCCATTCCAACGGATGTCGCTGGCCGCGATAATGGACTGGCCGCGCATAATCGACCAGAGGCGATGGGCTGTCTTGGGGTCCCAATCGATCGCCTGCCCCTCCGTCGCGATGGGGATGGTCGCCAGCAACTCCAGCGTCGATCCAGCGCTTGGCAGGCGCATGACATAGAGTTCGGGCCGGTCATGCCCCGTGACATATAGACGCCCGTCCGGTCCCCAGCTCATGCCCGAGCAGCTGAACGGCGCAAAACGCGCCAGCACCTCTGTCGGGAACAGCCATCCCCGCAACTGCCGGAACTGATCGTCAAGCTGTACGAGGGTCGTGTAGCGATGGTCGCGGTCGGCTTCCCTGCCCTTGCCGTCATAATTGGCGAACATCGCCCACCAGGCCCCGTCATGCCTATCAAGCGCGGTCAATGATCCTGGTCCCATGCCCAGGCTGATGCTGCGTATATGGCGCAGGCTCCTGGTATCGAAGATTTCGACAGCGCTCGTTTGTGGCACCGCCGGATAGTTGGACGCGGCGCATATCAGTTCACGGCCTACCACCGTGCAGCTGTTCATATGCGCAAATAATGTCCGGTCGCCCTTCCACTGCGCGATGCGCACGCCGTCGCTGATCCGATATTTGCCGATCCGATCATTATCGATCGCATAGATATGAACGCCATCGGAAGCGACGCCCTGCCGCGCTTCCTCTGCCTCTATGCGCAGGGTCACCGGCGCAATGTCGGCAGGGACGGCTGGCTGCGCCGCGCCCTGAACGGCAAGCAGCACGGGCAAAAGGAGAGAGACGAGCATCTCCACCCTATATGCCGACATTTGTGACGGCTTCATGATCGGCGCAACGATGACAAGCGGTTCGTCCAGCCTTCATCATTCCGTCACGAATAATGCATCAGCCTGTTATGAATATCCGACATGGGCGGGTCATGCACTGCTCTCTTCCGCCGTTACCGCCAAGCGACAATGCTATCGTCGGCAGCAACCGTGAAGCGGCTTTGTCACCGCGCGTTCTGGTCTTTCTGCATGGACCCGGCCCCGGTGGGGTCGAACGCATTGCGTTGCGGCTGATCAACGGTTGGCGGCGGGACGGCATGGACGTGCGCTTGCTCCTCGGCAACCCTGAAAGGTCGATGCAGCATGAAATGCCGCCCGGCGACGCCACCCAATATCTTCCGGCCTGGCCGTTGATCGGCCGACGCCTGGCCAGCCTGCGCCTTTTGGTTGCTATGGCGCGCGCCATTGATGCGTACCGGCCCGACATTCTGTTTTGTGCCGGCAATGTCTATGCGATCGTGGCCGTGCTGCTGAAATTGCGGCTGGGGCGGCGCTGCCCGCTCATTCTGGCCAAGATCAGCAACGACCTGATGCGATCCGACATGCCATGGATCATGCGGCCATTTTATCGGCTTTGGCTGCGCATACAGGGCAGGGCGATCGACCATTTTGCCGCCCTGTCCGATCCGATGGCACAGGAAGTCGCAGCACGGATGGGCGTTGATCATGCGCGCGTGCATGTCGTGCCCAATCCGGTGCTGGCGCTGGCCGATCTCGATGACGTCGCGCCATTGCCGTCATCGTCGCTGCCGCGCCGGGGCAGGCATTTCGTGGCGGTGGGTCGGTTGGAACGGCAGAAAAATTATCCGCTGATGCTGCGCGCTTTCGCGGCGGGACGCGGGCCGGACGACAGGCTGACCATTTTTGGACAAGGGCGCGCGCGTGACGGGCTCGAACGTCTGGCCGCCCGTCTCGGCATTGCAGGGAAGCTTTGTTTTGCCGGATTCAGCGCGGATGTCCGACGCCAGTTGCCGGACCATGACGTGTTGCTGCTGTCATCCCGCTATGAAGGGCAGCCGGGCGTGGTGGTCGAAGCGCTGGCATGCGGCCTTCCGATCATCGCCACCCGATGCTGCGCCAGCATGTCGCCCCTGCTTGACGATGGCGCGCTCGGCACGCTGGTCGATGGCGATGATGAAGCGGCGTTCGCTGATGCCATCCGTGCCGCGCACAGCGATATGCAGGATCGTCCGCGCGCCCGCGCAAAGGCGGCGGCGTTCACCATCGAACGCGCCGTTCCAGCCTATCGCGCGCTTTTCCGTCACATGCTGACCCAGTCCCCGCGCCAGCGCCACGCCGCGCTTGCCACGCTCCATTCGCAATCCCCTCTGGAGGCGCAGCTGTCATGAGCCAAGCCGATACCCTTGCCCCGCTGATCAACCCGCAGGGTGCGCGCGCCATATTGGACCCGACACCGCTGGTGCGGTCTGGCCGCAACTGGACGGCATGGTTCGGTCCGCTCATCTCCTTTGCGATATTGGCGGTCGTATTCGTCCAGATCGGCTCCTTCGATTTTCACAAGCTTGTCGCGATGCTGCCGAGAACGCCGCTCTTCTGGTTGCTGTTTGCCGTGACATACAGCCTGACGCCGGTGTGCGACTGGGTCATTTTCAACCGATTATGGTCGATACCAGCCGGTGGCCTGTCAGCCTTGTTTCGCAAGCGGATCAGCAATGAATTGCTGCTTGGCTATCTTGGCGATGTCTATTTCTACGCATGGGCGCGGCGGCATGTGACGATGGCCGGATCGCCCTTCGGCGCAGTCAAGGATTCAGCGATATTGTCGGGCGTGATGGGCAATATCGTCACGCTGGCGATGCTGCTCTTCACGCTGCCGCTGCTGTCATCGCTGCGGTTGGCGATGGACGGGCGGGCGCTGGGCATTTCGCTCACCATCCTTGTGGCGACTTCCTTTGGCCCCATCCTGTTCAGCCGCAAGGTTTTCAGCCTGCCCTGGCCCGAACGGCGGATGGTGGCGGGGGTGCATCTGGCGCGGATTGTCGCGAATGTGCTGCTTTATGCGACATTGTGGCACCTGCTGCTGCCCGATGTCGCGCTGAGCTGGTGGTTCATGCTCTCGACGCTGCGGCTGGTCCTCTCCCGCCTGCCGATGGTGCCTAACAAGGACGTGCTGTTCGCAGGCGTCGCCGTTTTCCTCGTCGGGCGTGAACTGGAAATTGCGCAGGTTCTGGCCGTGATCGCCAGCCTGCTGCTGGCCGCGCATCTGCTGGTCGGATTGATCCTGGGCGTGAGCGGGCTTGTGAAACAGCGGAGGCAGGCATGACAATTCCGGCCCTTTGGACGATCGGCATCATCGCCGCTGCGGCGGTGCCGACCATCCCGTCGACCCCGGATCTGGGGAAAGCGGAAGCGCGCTGTCGCCCCGGCGAGAACGGCCCTTCCCTACTGCTGGACATAGTGGGGCTGAAGGATCGGGAAGGCCGCCTGAAGGCGGAAGTCTATCCGGCCAATGATCAGGATTTTCTTCAGGACGACAATATCCTGATTTCCCAGGGCAAGACATTCCGCCGGGTGGAAGCGCCGGTCGAGCAAGTTGCGACGCAAAATGGCCATGTGGCGCAAATTTGCATCCGTGTGCCGGGGCCTGGCCGTTATGCGGTCAGCGTGCTGCATGATCGCGACGGCAATCGGAAATTCGGGCTATCGGTCGACGGCGTCGGCTTTGGCGGCAACCCGAAGCTGGGCATGGGCAAGCCCAAGGCCGCAGCCGCCACGATGATCGTCGGCAGCGGGCCGACGCGCGGGCGGATCATCATGAATTATCGCCGGGGATTATTGTCCTTCGGCCCGATCAAGGCGCTTTAGGTCATGCGGATCGTCGACATTTGCGCCTTTTACGCGCCGCAGGGCGGGGGCGTTAAAACCTATGTCCGGCACAAAATGCTGGCCGGGCCTGCACGCGGGCATGAAATCATCATTCTTGCGCCAGCGGCGCAGGCGCATGTGGAATATTTTGGCGATCATGGGCGCATCGAATATGTGCCCGGCCGCCGCTTCCCGCTCGACGGACGCTATCATTATTTTCATGATGAAGCGGCCCTGCACGCCCGGCTGGATGCCCTGCGCCCCGATCTGGTGGAGGCATCGACGCCATGGGGGAGCGCATCAATGGTCGCCAACTGGCGCGGCGATGTTCCGCGCAGCCTGATCATGCATGCCGATCCACTGGGCAACTACGCCTATCGCTGGTTTCGCAGCCTTGCCAGCCGCGAACAGATTGATCGCGGATTTGACTGGTTCTGGCGGCATTTGCGGCGTCTGGACGCGCGCTTCGATCATATCGTGTGCGCGAGCGACGAACTGGCGACACGGCTTGTAAATGGCGGCCTGCGGCATGTCGTCACCAATCGAATGGGGGTGCAGCCCGGCATATTCTCGCCCCGTCACCGCGACCCCGATCTGCGGCGAAGGCTGCTGCAATGGTGCGACCTGGATGAGGATGCGCTGCTGTTGTTCGGTGCCGGGCGTCACGCCCCGGAAAAACGATGGCCGATGATCATCGAAGCGGTAACGGCGTGTGGCTTCGATCGCCCGGTCGGCCTCGTCATTGCTGGCGATGGTCGCGCGCGCGCCAGCGTGCAGCGCGCCGCAGCGGACAATCCGCATGTCCGGCTGATGGCGCCGATCACGGACCGCCATGGCTTTGCCAGCCTGCTCGCCAGCGCCGACGCGCTGGTCCATGGCAGCGAATCCGAAACCTTCTGCATGATCGCGGCAGAGGCGCGGGCCAGCGGCATTCCGATGTTCTTGCCCGATGGCGGGGCAGCGGCGGATCATCTGGTGCCGGGCGCTGGCCATCATTACCGCGCGGCCGACGCATCCAGCCTGGCAGCGGCCATTCGCCTTTTCCTGGCGCAGGGTCCGTCCGGTCATCTGGCCAATGCTAGCGCCGCCGCCATTGATACGCGCACCATGGACGCGCATTTCGCCGACCTATTCACCCTCTATGAAGCGACCAGACGCAGCCTGCCGATCGCTGCATGACAATTACTGGTCGGTTCAGTGACGCCGCCGCCATCCAACTTTCATCATATTGCAGTGCGGAAGAAACGCGCACGACTCATTGGCGAGCTAGGAGGACGCCAGCCAGTGGGGGGCATCATCATGCATAAGACTTTGCGAGCCATGCTGTTTGCAGGGCTGGTCAGCTTCGTTGCAACCGGATCGACCAGCAGCAACCTGCCAGACCGCCTGAACATGGTGCAGGCATTGCCGGATGGCGGCAATACGACTTTGTCCATGATGACATATAATATCAAGGGTTTGCCCTGGCCGCTCGCGGTCGACAGGGATACCGCGCTGGTGCGGATCGGCACGCGTTTGCGCGCCCTTCGGCAACGGGGGCATCAGCCGCATATCCTGTTGCTACAGGAAGCGTTCACGCCGCAAGCGGCCGAGATTGCGCGCTCGTCCGGCTATCGGCACATGACATTCGGGCCGGATCGGCAGATGCGTTCGCCGATTGCGCCAAGCGCTGCGGATCAGGCGTTTCTTGCTGAGGCCCGCTGGGATCGCGGCGAGGCGTTGGGGAAGCAGACCGACAGCGGCCTCATCATCCTGTCCGATTATCCCATCCTGCGCGTCCGACGCCTGGCCTTTCCGGATTTCGCCTGCGCCGGGTTCGATTGCCTGGCCAACAAGGGCGTCGTGATTGCCGATATGCAGGTGCCCGGCGAAGCGGAACCTGTCGCCATTGTCAATATCCATCTCAATGCGCGCAAGGCGTCGGGCGTTTCCGTGAGCCGATCGCTGGCGGCCTATGCGCGGCAGGTCGATCTGAGCGCCCGTTTCATCGCCAGCGCGGTCCCGCACACGCGCACATTGATGATCGGTGGCGACATGAATATTGGCGGCAATAGCGACCGCAGCCGCATCTTCTTCGACGGCTTTGCTCGCCATGGCCTGTCGTTCGTCGCAGCGAGGCAGGGCGGCGCGCAGTTGGCGCTCGATCAGGCGACGATCCCGGCCCCGCAGGCACGGGCGGACCTTAAACATGCGATGCAGCGCCGCAAGGACTGGATCTTCGCGCGCGCGGGGCGCGGCTCATCGCTCGTCGTCAGGGGCGCGCATGTGCCTTTCGGATCGGAGCCTGATGGGCAGCCACTCTCCGACCATTTCGGCTATGTCATATCCTATGACCGTCAGCGCCCGCAGTTGGCGATGGCCGATGCCCCAGCCGCCAGCGCAAGGGATCATCGCTGATGCGCGGACGGCATCTACTGGCTTTGGCGATGGTGGCGTTGCAGGGTACCACTGCAGCGGCACAGGACAAGATCATCGATCAGAGCATCAGCTATGCGCTGAAGCCAGCGATATGGCGATCGCCCCTTGTGGAAGCGCGTAGCACCACGCCGGATTATGGCCTGATAGGCGCGATCCGCCCGCTTTCGGGTGACGAGCCGGATCATGTCATGGCCCTGCGCCTCCAGCGCCAGAGCCGCCGGTTCGTCGCTGCGCAGGCAGACACCGCATGGCCATTAAATGCACGGGGTTACGATCACCGCCCACGCAGCCGTACCCGAATGCTCCTGGTCGATGATCATTTTGCCCTTTCCGATCAGATAGCGATGACGCTCGGCTTTGCCGGGGTGAAGGTCAGCAACCGCAATGCCAATGTGACGATCGGCAGCGGCGACGATCGGCTGCGCGCACATGACTGGTTCATGCCCCATGCCAGCGTTCACTTCCGTCCCATCCCGGCACTCACTTTGTCGATGGACTATAACGAAGCCATGCGCGCCTATGGGGATACCGGATTTACCGGCCCGCTTGGCCTTTCGCGGCCTGATTTCGAAGCGTTGCGCCGATCCTTGCGGCCTGAAAAGAGCCGTGTCGCGTCGGTAGGCGGCCAATGGTCGGGCGGCGACATGACGGTCACGACCAGCCTTTATCGCGCCGACGTCCGCAATGGCCTGTCCTTTGCGCACCGGGCCTATCTGCCGGTCAATATCGGGTCCGCCAGCCTGTTGGGCGTGAAGATGATGGCCCGGCACCAGTTGACGCCGCAGATCGACTGGTCCGTTCGCTACCAGCAGGCGGCGGTTGAAACCATGACCGGGCGATCGGTGCAGGAACGGGAAATGACCCTGGCCGCCGCCTGGACTGTCGGGCCGTGGCGCGTCGCGGCGCAGGGATCGCATACCGGTCGTGCGGCGCTTGCGCTGCCGGGTGCCCAGCAATCGCCGCTGCGTGCGGAAGGCAGCATCGAATATGCGCCGGTGCAAACGGGTCGCCGGCGTTTGCGCCTTGCCGCGCGCTTCATCAATCCCAGCCGCCTTGTCAGCAACGGCGCCTTTGGCCCTGCGCCAGCGGGGAGCGTCCATGCGGTCGATCAGGCGCGGGCCGTGATGTTCAGCGCTGACATGGGCTGGTAAGCGTCCTCCCCTGTCATGACCAAGGCCGTGCGCGCCCACACGCTCTCCATTTTCCTGCTGGTGCTCGCCGTGCTGTTGGGCATCGCAGCGTTCCGGCCGATCGACCATGATGAAGGGCAATATGTCGCCGCGGTCGCATTGATGCGATCGGGTCTGCCCTATCGCGATTTCGCCTATCTCCAGACGCCGCTGCAACCGCTGATCTTCGCGCCGCTGGCATGGCTGTGCGAGGGCTGGCTGTTTCTTGCCCTGCGCGCGGTCAATGCCTTGTGCGCGGCAGGGGCGGCGGCCCTGCTATTTCGGGCCCTGTGCAGGGAGGGTGGATCGTCGCGCAACGCCGGGATCGCGACCATCGCGCTCGTCACCTGCCATGCTTTCCTGTTTGCTGCCACGGTCGCGCGCAACGATGCCTTGCCCTTGCTGCTGCACATGGCGGGCCTCGCGCTGCTGCTGGGCGCGCTCGGTCAGGCTCGCCGCCCATTGTCTTACATGCTCGCCGGGCTGTTGCTGGGCGCAGCGGCGTCAGCCAAGATCAGCTATGGCCTGCCCGCCGCCGCCATCGGCTTGTTCACGCTGCTGAACATGCGCCGGGTTGGGCCGATGAACGTTCTGGCTCTGGCGGCAGGGGGGATGGCCGGTGGATTGCCTATCCTGATCCTGTGGGGGATCGCGCCAGACGCCGCCTGGTTCGGCATTATCGACTATAGCCTGAAGGCGCCATTGGAATGGCAAATGCTGAACCAGCGGGCCTATATGGTGGAAACGCCGCTCAGCGCGGTGCGGCTGCTACGCTTTCTGGCGCAGGGCCCAGCCCTGTTTGCGCTTATCATGATAGGGATGGCGCGCCTTCGACATGGGAAATCTTCCATGGCAGAGGGGCTGCTGAACTTCGTGATCCTGGCGGGGTTGGTCGCTGCATGGCTGCCCCGACCCATTTATGCCCAATATCTGGTGCCGTTGCTGCCAGCGCTGTTTCTCCGCTTCGGCTTGATGCTGGATGACCTGCGCTGGTCGCGCCCCGCGATCACCGCCATTTTGATATTGTGCATGGGGGCAGGGGTCGCCGAAACGGCAATCCGCATTGCCCCGAACGTCGCAAGCGCCGACAGTCCCATCCTGTCGGCAACGATGGACGCTCATGCGATCGGGCGGATCGTGCGCGCCGCCGGTGTGACTGGTCCGATCGTCAGCCTGACGCCGGAACGGGTCGCTGACAGCGGGATTAGGCTCGATCCGCGTTTTGCCGCAGGCCCGTTCCTGTTTCGCACGCGCAACCTGCTCACCCCGGCGCAGCGGGCCGCATTTCATGTCCTGAATGGCGACAGCGTCGCGGAAGGCCTGACCCGCTATCCGCCCGCAGCGATCGTGACGGGTCAGGAAAGCGCGCCTTCGCCTGCCAGTCCCCAGGGTCTCGAATCGCCCCTGATCGCCTGGGCCAAGGCGCAAGGCTATAGCGCCACGACGCTGCCATCGGGTGCGGTCACGCTGTATCTCCAACGGGAATGATGGTCAGGCGATCATAGCTCTCATTCGCCATCCATATGGCGGCGACGGGCCGCGCGGGCATGTTTCGCCCTGGGGTAAGCGCATTTTTGCAACGATCCGTGCAAGTCATTCTATTGGATCGGTAGGGCAGGATGGGCCTAAAGGGGGGCCATGGCCCGCCTGTCAAAGCCTTCCTTCCTGCCAGACCCGTTTCTGCTCTGCCTGATCGCGACGGTGGCAGGGGCGTCTTTCGCACCGGTGCGCGGCGCGGCCATATCCTGGGTGGGGGCAGCGACGGACTTTGCGATCGCGTTGCTATTTTTCCTGCACGGGGCAAAATTGTCGCGCGCCGCGGTGCTTGCGGGGGCGGGCAACTGGCGGTTGCACCTTTATGTGCTGGCCTCGACCTATATGCTTTTTCCGGCGATTGGCCTCAGCCTCGTCGCCCTTTTGCGCGGCTATGGCGATGGCTTGCTGTTGACCGGCCTCCTCTATCTCAGCCTGCTGCCATCGACGGTCCAGTCCTCTATCGCCTTTACCGCCATAGCGGGTGGCAATGTCGCTGCGGCGGTATGCAGTGCATCCCTGTCCAACATTGTCGGCATCATCCTGACGCCGCTTCTGGTCGGCCTGTTCATGGCGGTGGATGGCGGAGGCAGCGGCTTTTCCTGGCATTCGGTGCAGGCCATCGCGCTGCAATTGCTGGTGCCTTTTCTGGCGGGCCATCTGCTGCGGCCCTGGATCGGCGCATTCATCGATCGCCACAAAAAGCTGTTGATGCCGGTCGATCGCGGGTCGATCCTGCTGGTCGTCTATACAGCGTTCAGTGCCGCCGTGGTCGGTGGTATCTGGTCGCAGGTGGGCATTGCGGACCTGTTGCTGCTATTGCTGCTCAGTCTGTTGATGCTGATCATCGTAATGGGCGCGATTCTGGGTCTTGCGCGCCTGGTCGGCCTGCCGCGCGCGGACATGATCGTCTTGCTGTTCTGCGGGTCCAAGAAAAGCCTGGTGTCGGGCGTGCCGATGGCGGGCGCGCTTTTCCCCGCCGCGCAGGTTGGCGTCATCATCCTGCCGCTGATGATCTTTCACCAGATCCAGCTGTTCCTCTGCGCCGCGCTGGCGGGTCGCTTTGCGCGAGGCGGGGCAACACTTCAACGCCCGGCGCTGCCGCGCACCGGGGCAGAGATTGAGGATGCTGCGCAGAGGCGGGGCCTGACCATCGCCGAACCCTGCATGGCGGGCGTCAGCGCCAATCTGGCGCTGCTGGATCGTCATGCCGACACCTTGTTTGCGGCTGGAAAAGCGTGAAGCAGGCCGTCGAGATCGCCGCCGCTGTCCGGTCGGGAAAGACCAGCGCCATGGCCGTGCTGGAGCAATGCCTGGCCGGATTGGCGGCCGAAGGCGGGCGACTGGTCGCGGTGACGCGCATTCTGGCCGATCGCGCCCGGTCGGAGGCAGCCGCCGTCGATGCCGCCATCGCGGCAGGGCACGAAGCCGGACCATTGGCGGGCGTGCCCTATGGCGTGAAGGATCTGTTCGATGTGCGCGGCCTGCCCACCACGGCCGGGTCCAGCCTTTATGCCGATGCGCCGCCAGCGCAATCCGATGCGGAGGCCATATGCCGCCTGCGCGCTGCCGGGGCGGTGCTGGTCGCGACGCTCAACATGGACGAATTCGCCTATGGCTTCGCCACCATCAACGCGCGGCACGGCACGACCCGCAACCCCCATGCTCCTGACCGGCTGGCTGGCGGATCATCGGGGGGATCGGCGGCGGTAGTGGCAGCGGGGCTTCTGCCCTTCTCGCTTGGCTCCGACACCAATGGATCGATCCGCGTTCCCGCCAGCCTGACCGGCATTTACGGCATCAAGCCCAGCCACGGCGCGCTGCCGATGGGCGGGGTATTTCCCTTCGCCGACAGTTTCGACGATATTGGTCCCTTCGCCGTCTCCGTGGCGGACATGCGGTCTATCTGGGACGTGCTGGCCGAAAGGCAGGCAGCGCAGGATGATCCGATCCGCATCGCGCGATTGGGCGGGCGGTTTCGTGACAATGTCGATCCCGATCAGATCGCCGCGATGGATGCCATTGCGCCCGACGCGCCCCTGATCGAACTACCCGACATTGCCCGCGCGCGCTCTGCCGCTTTCCTGATCACCGCAGCGGAAGGCGGCAGATTGCACCGAGAGGCGCTCACCCGCGACGCAATGGCGTTCGATCCTGCCACGCGGGACCGGCTGATCGCAGGGGCCCTGTTGCCCGACGCCCTCTATGACGCGGCGCAGGCGTTTCGCGCGGAATATAGGCAACGCATCGCAGACATCATGGCGGACTATGATGTGCTGCTGGCCCCCGCAACGCCCTGTCCCGCGCCGCTGATCGCCGATCCGCAGATATTGATCGACGGCGCGCTGTCGCCAGCCCGCGCAGACCTGGGCATTCACAGCCAGCCGATCAGCTTCACCGGCCTGCCATCGCTCAGCGTGCCGCTGCGCCGTCCGGGTCGCTTGCCGCTGGGGCTGCAATTGATCGGCAGGGAAGGGGGCGAAGCGACATTATTCCGTTTCGCCGCCCTATTGGAAGACAAGGGGCTGACCGGCATAACATGGCCAGCGGGCGCATATCAGGGGGACGCATAATGACGGACGTGGCGGTACAGCCGGGGGCGGGGGGGCTCGAACGCTATTTCGGCCTGTGGGAACGGGGAACGTCGGCCCAGACGGAGGTGCTGGCCGGTTTCACCACCTTTCTGACCATGGCCTATATCGTGCTGGTCAATCCCGCTATCCTGGGACAGGCGGGGATGCCGATTGCAGCGGTGGCGGCGGCGACCTGTTTTGCGGCGGCCTTTGGATCGATCCTGATGGGGCTGGTCGCCAACACGCCGCTGGCACTGGCGCCGGGCATGGGCCTCAACGCCTATTTCAGCTTCACCGTGGTCCAGCAGATGGGCGTCCCCTGGCCGGTTGCGCTGGGTTGTGTGTTCATTTCAGGGATCGCCTTCCTGATCCTGACGCTGACCGGCGTGCGGCAGATGATCGTCGCGGCCATACCGATGCATCTGTTCGCCGCAGTTGCGGGCGGGATCGGCCTGTTCATCGGGTTTATTGGCCTCAAAAATGCCGGGATCATCGTCGCCAATCCTGCGACTTTCGTGGCATTGGGTGATTTGAAGGCACCAGGCGCCGCTCTGGCCCTGTTCGGCCTGCTGGTCATCGGCGTGCTCAGCGTCTGGAACGTGCGCGGCGCGATGCTGATCGGCATCGTCGCGACCACTTTGGTAGGATGGCTATGTGGCCAGGTCGTCATCAATCCGGAACCCTACAGCCTTGACGCCTTGACCGGCACCGCCTTCCAGCTTGACCTGTCGGGCGTGTTCGGCCTGACCGGCAGCCATGGGCTAGGTCTCCTTGAAATCCTCTTCGTCTTTCTCTTCGTCGACCTGTTCGACAATATCGGCACGCTGGTCGCAGTGACCAAGCGGGCGGGACTGATCGACAAGGCGGGTCGCATTCCCGGCCTCAATCGCATCCTCATCACCGACGCGGCAGCCACGATCGTCGGATCGGTCGCAGGGACCAGCACCGTCACCTCCTATGTCGAAAGTGCGGCGGGCGTGCAGGCGGGCGGGCGTACCGGGCTGACCGCTGTGGTCACCGGCCTGCTATTCCTGGCGACCATGTTCGTTGCCCCCTATGCCCAGATCGTCCCGCTGGCCGCGACCGCGCCCGCTCTCATCGTCGTTGGCGGGTTGATGCTGTTGCCGCTGACTGAAATCGAGTGGGAAGACCCGCTTTCGGCCATTCCCGCCTTTCTGACCGTGGCGATGATCCCGCTCACTTTTTCGATCGCCAACGGCCTTGCCTTTGGCATCACGGCCCATGCGATATTGAAGCTGTTGCGCGGCACGGCGACACGCGCTGACTGGTTCCTATTCCTGCTCGCTGGCCTGTTCGTTGTCCGCTTCATCTGGATGAGCGCAGCATGATCCGCGCGCTCTTCCTCGCCCTATGCGCGCTATTGCTGCCCCTGTCCGTGCAGGCAAAGCCGCTCGACCGGACCCCGCGTACAGTGGTCATGACCGCCTTTGCGCCAGAATGGGATGCGCTCGCTCATACCGTCGCCAAGCCCCGAACCTATAAGGTCAACGGCCTCACTTTCCTGACCGGCACCATGGCGGGCAAGCCGGTGCTGCTGATGCAGAGCGGCGTCAGCATGGTCAACGCCGCAATGAATACCCAATTGGTACTGGATCGTTTCACGGTGAAGCGGATCGTCTTTTCCGGCATTGCAGGCGGGGTCGATCCGGCCCTGTCGATCGGCGATGTCATCGTCGCGGAAGATTGGGCGCAATATCTGGAAGTGTCCTTCGCGCGCCAGACGCCGCAGGGCTGGGTTGTCCCCGAACCTGTCGATGCCGACGCGCCGCCGCCCTTTGGCATGATGTTCCCGCGCGGGGTGCGGCTGGGCAATGCGACCGACGCGCCGCGCCGCCATTATCGGCAGGCCGTCGATCCGGCATTGCTGGCGATCGCCCGCAAAATCGCGCCGGGCCTTACCCTGCGCCGTTGCGTGGAAGGGCAGGCGACCAGCGCAACCTGCCTCGCGCATGAACCCAAAATCGTGGTTGGCGGCACGGGCGTCAGCGCCGGGGTCTATGCCGACAATGCCGAATTTCGCGACTATCTGGCCAAGGCGTGGAAAGCGCGCGTTCTGGACATGGAAAGCGCGGCGGTGGTGCAGGTCGCCTATGCCAATCAGGTGCCGGTCATCGTGTTCCGCAGCCTGTCCGATCTGGCCGGGGGAGATGCTGGCGCGAACCAGATGACGACGTTCATGGCGCTGGCATCGGTCAACAGCGCCGATGTCGTGCGCGCCTTCGTTGCTGCGCTGCCGGACTAGGACGATGGCGCTTTCCACCATCAGCGGCACGAACGGTATGGTAACCGCCCCCCATTTTCTGGCGGCGCAGGCGGGTTGCGACGTGCTGAAGGACGGCGGCAACGCCGTTGAAGCCGCGGTTGCCGTCGCAGCCACGCTGGCTGTGGTCTATCCCCACATGACCGGCATCGGCGGGGACAGTTTCTGGCTGGTTGCCGAGCCGGATGGCGCAGTCCACAGCGTCCATGGCTGCGGCGGGGCCGCAGCGCGCGCAGACCTTGGCCTCTATGCCGGGATGGACGCGGTGCCCACACGCGGGCCGCTTGCCGCCAATACGGTGGCGGGGACGGTGTCTGGCTGGGCGGCGATACTGGAAAGCGGTGGGGGCAGGCTGCCCCTGTCCCGTCTGTTGCGCGACGCCATCCACCATGCCGATACTGGCGTAGCGGTGACCAGCGGCGGCGCGGCCATCGCAGCGGCCAAGGGCGCGGAGCTGCGCATCCAGCCCGGCGCCTATGCCGCTATCTTCGAGCCGGAAGGCCGCCCCTTGCGCGAAGGCGACAGGCTGCGCCAGCCCGCCCTCGCCGCGACGCTGCGGCGGATCGCCGACGATGGCCCGACCGATTTCTACGCCGGCGCGCTGGCCGATATGGTCGCGCTGGATCTGGCGGAGTTGGGCAGCCCGGTTGGTCGCGATGATCTGGCCGCGCATCAGGCAAGCCGACCCGCGCCGCTCAAGACCCGCATCACCGGCATTGACCTCTACAACAGCGCCCCGCCGACGCAGGGCTTTGCGTCGCTGATGATCCTCGCCTTGTTCGACCGGTTGCGCGCGGTTCAGGCGGACGGCTTTGATCATGTTCACGGCCTGGTCGAGGCGACCAAGCAGGCCTTCCTGCTGCGCGATACCCATGTCGGCGACCCCGCTTTCCATGATTTCGACTATCAGGGACTGCTCGATGATCCCGCCGCGCTGGACACCATCGCTGCCTCGATCGACCCGGCCCGCGCCATGCCCTGGCCTCGCCCGTCGGCACAGGGGGACACATGCTGGTTCGCCGCCGCAGACAAGGACGGGCGGATGGTAAGCGCCATCCAGTCCACCTACTTCGAGTTCGGATCGGGGCTGGTGCTGCCGCGCACCGGCATCACCTGGCAGAACCGGGGCAGCAGCTTTCGTCTGGCAGCGGACGGCTGGAACGCGCTTCGGCCCGGACGCAAGCCGTTCCATACGCTCAACCCCGCGCTTGCCCGTTTCGATGATGGGCGCCTCATGGCCTATGGCACGATGGGCGGGGAGGGGCAGCCCCAGACCCAGGCTGCGCTCTTCTCCCGCTACGCCCGTTTCGGCGTCGATCTCCAGCAGGCGATCAGCGCGCCCCGCTGGCTGCTGGGGCGGACATGGGGCGAGAACAGCACGACATTGAAGCTGGAGGACGGGTTCGACGACAAGCTCTACACCGATCTTGCAGCGGCAGGCCATGATGTCGAGCGGGTCGGGCCGCTGACCGCGATGATGGGCCATGCCGGGGCGATCGTTCGCCATGGCGATGGCCGCCTGGATGGGGCGACCGATCCGCGCAGCGACGGACAGGTGGCGGCATGGTGAGCGGAGGCGCAAGAGCGGTGGCGCGCTGCGACGCACTGGGCGTCGCGCCCTATAGCGACATGGCGCATGGTCTCTATCGCGGCTATCTGACCAAGGCCTATGCCGCGGCGCAGGAAGCGCTCGCCGGATGGATGGCGCAGGCGGGCATGGCCGTGCGCCGCGATGCCGCCGCCAACCTTATTGGTCGCTATGAAGGCACGTTGCCTGGCGCGCCCACTCTGCTCATTGGCAGCCATCTCGACAGCGTGCGCGATGGGGGGCGCTATGATGGGCCGCTTGGCATCATGCTGGGTGTCGAGGCCGTGGCGACCCTGCAACAGAACGGCCAGCGCCCGCCTTTCCCGATCGAAGTCATTGCTTTTGGGGATGAGGAAGGGTCTCGCTTTCCCGCAGCCATGCTCACCAGTCGTGCAGTTGCCGGGACTTTGGCTCTCGACGCACTCGATCTTGTGGATGCGGACGGTGTGGCGCTGGCGCATGCGGGCGTCAACCTGTCCAACTATCTGTCCGCGGCCCGCGCGCCCGGCTCCACCCTTGCCTATCTTGAAGCCCATATCGAACAGGGGCCGGTGCTGGAGGCCGAGGGACTGGCCGTTGGGACAGTGACCGGGATCGCCGCCCAATTGCGCTATCAGGCGATCGTCAGGGGCATGGCCGGTCATGCGGGCACGAGTTCGATGCCGCTGCGGCGCGATGCGCTGGCTGGCGCTGCCGAAATGATCCTGGCGATCGAGGGGATCGCCCGCGCCGATGCGTCCGATCTGGTCGCGACGGTGGGACGGATAGAGGCGATGCCGGGCGCGCCCAATGTCATAGCAGGCGAAGTCCGCTTCACGATCGACATAAGATCAGGTGACGCGGCGCGTCGTGATCGGGCCGCGGAAGCTATATGCGATGCGCTGGCCGGCATAGCCGATCGCCGCGATCTCGATTTCGCGATCCAGCGCGTCCACGACCTGCCCGCCAGCCCGTGCAACGTGGCGCTCATGGACCTGATGGACGCCGCCATCGCGGCTGTGGGGCATCCGGTCCGCCGCCTTGTATCGGGGGCGGGGCATGACGCCATGGTCATGGCAGCGCTCTGTCCTACGGCCATGCTCTTCATCCGTTGTCGGCACGGTATCAGCCATAATCCGGCCGAACATGTCGACCCCGCCGACGTTGATGTGGCATTGCAGGTCATGCTTGGCTTTATCGACCGATTGGGAGCGACATTTGACCCCGCTTGATCCTCTGCTCTTTGGCGAAATCGACCCGCCGCAACGCCTGTTGATGGGGCCGGGGCCGGTCAACGCCCATCCCCGCGTGCTGCGCGCCATGGCGGCCGATCTGCTGGGTCAGTTCGACCCGGAAATGACCGGCTATATGAACCAGGTCATGGCGCTCTATCGCCCGATTTTCGGCACGCAGAACCAATGGACCATGTTGATCGACGGGACAGCCCGCGCGGGAATAGAGGCGGCGCTGGTGTCGCTGGTCGCGCCGGGCGACACGGTGCTGGTGATCGACTTTGGTCGCTTCGGGCTGCTGCTGCGTGAAATATTGACCCGTATCGGCGCGGTCATCGAAACCGTCGACGCGCCCTGGGGCGAAGTCGTGCCGATGGAGGCGATCGCCGCCGCCATCGCCCGCACCGGCCCCAGGATCGTGGCTTGCGTTCATGGCGACACGTCCACGACCATGGCCCAGCCGCTCGATGGCCTTGGCGACCTGTGCCGGGCGGCTGGCGCGCTCTGCTATGTCGATGCGACCGCCACTATCGGTGGCATGGAAATTGCTGCCGATCGATGGGGCGTCGATGTCGTGACCGGCGGGCTGCAAAAATGCCTCGGCGGCCCGTCCGGTTCTGCCCCCATCACCATTTCGGATCGCGCGGCTGATCATATTTTTGCTCGCCGTCATACCGAAGCGGGCATCCGCAGCGCCGACAGCGTCGATGGCGCAGGTCCGCGTATCGGTTCCAACTATTTCGACCTCGCCATGATCATGGATTACTGGTCCGACAAGCGGTTGAACCATCATACCGAAGCCACATCCATGCTGTACGCAGCGCGGGAATGTGCGCGCGTGATGCTGGGGGAGGGGCTGGAGGCGCGCTATGCCCGCCACGCCGCCGCAGGCCGGGCCATGAGCGCAGGGTTGCGCGCCATGGGCCTTACTTTGTTTGGCGATGACATCCATCGCATGACCAATGTGACCGGCGTGTTCATCCCCGATGGCGTCGATAATGACCGGGTCCGGGCCGCCATGCGCGATCATTTCGAAATTGAGATCGGCACCGCCTTCGGGCCGTTGCAGGGCCGCATCTGGCGGATGGGCGCGATGGGCTACAATGCCATGAAGCATAAGGTGTTGATAACACTGGGCGCTCTGGAAGCTTGTCTGCTGCGTGAAGGTTTCGCCCTGCCGCCCGGCGCAGCGGTCCCGGCAGCGTTGGAGGCGTGGGACGCATGAGTGTTGATCGCGATTATGTCATCCTCCCCTTGCAGGGGAGGTGGCTGGCCGCAGGCCAGACGGAGGGGTGTCTTTCTCTCGATAGGGGAACACCCCTCCACCATTCGCTTCGCGAACGGTCCCCCTCCCCCAAAGGGGGAGGATTTATGTGGGGAATGCGTTCATGAATCGCGATCTCATCGGCTATGGCCAGCACCCGCCTGACCCGCGCTGGCCCGGTGGCGCGCGCATCGCGGTCCAGTTCGTCGTCAACTATGAAGAAGGCGCGGAAAATAGCGTCCTCAACGGCGACAAGGGGTCCGAAGCCTTCCTGTCGGACATGGTCGGGGCGGCAAGCCACCCGGCGCGGGCGATGGCGATGGAAAGCCTGTATGAATATGGCAGCCGCGCCGGTTTCTGGCGCTTGCATCGCCTGTTCACCGAACGCGGCCTGCCCGTGACCATATTCGGCGTCGCCAATGCCATGGCGATGAACCCCGGTGCGGTAGAGGCCATGCTGGCGGCGAATTGGGAAATCGCCAGCCACGGCCTTAAATGGATCGACTATCAATATGTCCCCGAAGAGGTGGAACGCGCCCATATCGCACAGGCCATCGCGCTGCATGAAAAGCTGACCGGCACTCGCCCGCTCGGCTGGTATCAGGGCCGCACGTCGCCCAACACCGCGCGGCTGGTGCGCGAAGAAGGTGGCTTCGTCTATGACGCGGACAGCTATGCTGACGACCTGCCTTATTATGCAGAAGGGCAGCTGATCGTCCCCTACACGCTCGACGCCAACGACATGAAGTGCGTTGCGCTTAACGGCTTTACCGATGGCGAGCAGTTCTTCCGCTATCTGCGCGACACGTTCGATCAGCTGCGTGCCGAGGGTGGCCGGATGATGTCGGTCGGCCTGCACGGTCGCATCGCCGGGCGACCGGCCCGCGCCGCCGCGCTCGCCCGCTTCCTGGACCATGTCATCGCCAGCGGCGATGCCTGGGTCGCCCGGCGCATCGACATTGCCCGCCACTGGATGGAGGTCCACCCCGCATGACCATAGACGATCCGATCCTGCTCGCCGAAGTCACCGCTGCCTTCATGGAATATGAGCGCGCGCTGATGGCGGATGATGTGCCCGCCATGGACGGGCTGTTCCATGACGCGCCCACCACCAACCGTTATGGCGTGGGCGAAGTGCTCTATGGCATTGAAGAGATCCGCGAATTCCGCAAGGGCCGCGGCGGATCGCCGCAGCGCAAGCTGGGGAAGGTGGCGATCACCGTCTATGGCGACAGCTTCGCTACCGCTGACGCCGAATTTTTCCGCGACAATAGCGAGCGGCGTGGCCGCCAGACCCAGAGCTGGGTCAAATTCGCGGATGGCTGGAAGGTCGTATCGGCCCATGTCAGTCTGGAGGGCAATACGCATTGACTGCGCTGTTCGAACATAGTCCCTGGGTCGAGGCGCGGGCGGACGCGCGGCCATCGTCGGGCAACCGCCATGCCGACCTGATGGCGGTTGTCCATGACGCGACGCCCGACGAACAATTGGCGCTGATCCGCGCGCATCCTGAACTGGCGGGCAAGGCGGCGATTGACAAGACACTGACCGATGCCTCCGCCGCTGAACAGGCGTCGGCGGGTTTGGATCGACTGACCAGCCAAGAATATGCACGGTTCCACGCCTTGAACGCGGCCTATAGCGCGCGCTTCGATTTCCCCTTCATCATCTGCGTGCGGCTGACCGACAAGGCGGGTATATTGGCCGCCATGGAGCAGCGGCTCAGCCATGGGCGCGACGAAGAGATCGCAACCGCGCTTGCCCAGATTGGCGAGATCGTCCGGCTGCGGCTGGAGGATATGGCATGAGCCTGGCCGCGCTGGAATCCGAGCTGGCCCGGCAACTCGTGCTGATCGGCCATGGCGGCGCCGACTGGACCCGTCCGCGCACCCATCCGAACGGGCATGTCCATGACGTCATCATCGTCGGCGGCGGGCAGAGCGGCCTGGCCGCAGCCTTTGGCCTGCTGCGCGAGCGTGTGTCCAACATCCTGGTCATCGACGAAAATCCTGCCGGGCTGGAAGGTCCATGGGACACTTATGCGCGGATGATAACCCTGCGCACGCCCAAGGAACTCAACCCCATCGATTTCGGTATTCCGGCGCTGACCTATCGCGCCTGGTGGGAAGCGCAGCATGGCGCGGCGGGCTGGGAGGCGGTCGACAAGATCGCGCGTGGCGACTGGATGGCCTATCTGCGCTGGTATCGTCGCGTCTTGAACCTGCCAGTGCGCAACGACACCAAACTCTCCCTGATCGAGCCGATGGAGGATGGCGTTCACCGCCTGCATCTGGACGGTCAGCCGCCGCTACTGGCGCGCAAGGTGGTGCTGGCGACCGGCATACAGGGCGGTGGCGAATGGCACGCGCCCGCCATGATCCGCGACGCCCTGCCCCGCGACCGCTACGCCCATACCAGCGAACCGATCGACTTTGCCGCGCTCGCTGGCAAGCGCATCGGCATATTGGGGGGAGGGGCCTCGGCCTTCGACAATGCCAATGCGGCGCTGAGCCTCGGCGTGGGTGAGGCGCATGTCTTCATACGCCGCCCCGTGCTGCCGCGCATCAACCCGATCCGCTTCATGGAACGGGTCGGTTTCACCGGCCGCTATCCCGCGCTGTCAGACGCGGACAAATATGCGGTGATGGCGTCGTTTCTTGGCCATAACCAGCCGCCCACCAACGACACGTTCGATCGCGCAGCCGCCTGGCCCGGCTTCGACCTTCATCTGGGCGCGCCCTGGCTGTCGGTCGATCTGATCGACGATCAGGTATGCGTGACCACGCCGCAGGGTGCGTATGCGTTCGATTTCGTGATCCTGTCGACCGGCCTTGTCAGCGACCCCGGCCTGCGCAGCGAACTGGGCGCGGTCGCGCCGCATATCGCGCGCTGGGCCGATCGTTTCACCCCTCCGCCCGGCGGCGCCAATGCGCTGATCGATACGCATCCTTATCTGGGCGAGGGCTTTGAACTGATACCCCGGACCGAAGCTGGCGCAGCGGCGCTGCACGGACTGTTCGCCTTCAACTATTCAGCGCTCATCAGCCTTGGCCTGTCGGCATCCGCCCTGTCGGGCCTGCAAACCGCGCTGCCCCGGCTGCTGCGCGGCATCACCGACCAGCTTTTCCTGGATGACCGCACCGCGCTGGTCGCTGACCTGCTGGCCTATGATGAAGCGGAATTTGTCGGGCAGTGGCCAAAACCCCAAGAGGAGGCAGCATGATGGCCAGCCTTTCCACCCATGTCCTCGACACCAGCCATGGCTGCCCCGCCGCCGACGTCGCGCTGCGCCTGCTCCATAGCGACGGGACGATCCTGTTCGCCGGTGTGACTGATGCCGATGGCCGCTGCCCCGGCCTGCCGCCGGTCGCGCCGGGGCGCTATCGGCTGGAATTCGCGATTGCCCGCTATTTTGCCGGGCGCGGCGTTGCGCTGGCCGATCCGCCCTTCCTCGACTCCGTCATCATCGATTTCGGCATTGCCGATGGGAGCCATTATCACGTCCCCTTGCTCGTCTCGCCCTATGGCTATTCAACCTATCGGGGCAGTTGAAATGAGCGTGCAATTCCTGCTGGATGGCGATCTGGTCGAGATCGCCGATGTCGATCCCACCGCTACCCTGCTCGATCATCTGCGCTACAGGATGCGCCGCACCGGCACCAAGGAGGGCTGCGCGGAGGGCGATTGCGGTGCCTGCACCGTGCTGGTTGGCGATCTGGATGGCGACGCTATCGTCTGGCGCGCGGTCAATGCCTGCATCCTGTTCTTGCCGATGCTGGATGGTCGCGCACTGCTGACCGTCGAAAGCCTGGCGCCCGCCGGCGCGCTTAATCCGTTGCAGGCATGCATGGCTGCCAATGGCAGTTCGCAATGCGGCTTTTGCACGCCGGGGTTCGTCATGTCGCTCTATGGTCGCTGCGTCGGGGCAAGTGGGCATGACCTGCCGGTCGCCGACGTGCTGGCGGGCAATCTGTGCCGTTGCACAGGCTATGGCCCCATCCTGGCCGCAGCCGATGCCACCGGGCCGCTGGAGCGGGACGACACGGCAACCGCGGTCGCGCTGAAGGCGTTGCGCGAGCGGCCCGCAGCATCAGGCCAGCATGGCGATCGCCGCTGGTTCGCGCCGCGCAGTGGAGCCGAGCTTGCTGACCTGCTCGCCGACCATCCCGATGCGCGCATGGTCGCGGGCGCCACCGATGTGGGCCTTTGGGTGACGAAGGGATTGCGGAGCATCGACACGCTGATCTTTCTGGGCGACGTTACCGAATTACAGACGATCGAGGAAAGCCCTGCAGGCGTCCGGCTGGGCGCGGGGGTGCGCTATGCCGACGCCCACGCCGCCTTTGCCCGCCTTCATCCCGATCTGGGCGAACTTACCCGCCGGATCGGCGGGCTTCAGGTGCGCAATGCCGGGACGGTCGGCGGCAATATCGCCAATGGATCGCCCATCGGGGATGGTCCGCCCGCATTCATCGCGCTTGGGGCGGAACTGACGTTGCGCAGCCGGGACGGGCGACGGACGATGGCGCTGGAGGACTATTTCCTCGACTATGGCAAGCAGGATCGTCGCCCCTGGGAATTTGTCGAAAGCCTGTGGATTCCGCGACCCGATTCCCAAGCCATCATCCATATCGCCAAATTGTCCCGCCGCTTCGACAGCGATATTTCAGCGGTCTGCGGTGCATTTCATCTGGCCGTCGCTGACGGGATCGTGACCGGCGCGCGTGTCGCCTTTGGCGGCATGGCGGCCACGCCGCGCCGGGCGCCGATGTGCGAAGCCGCGCTGACGGGTCAGCCTTTCACGCTGGCGACGGTGGAAAAGGCGGCTGACGCGCTGCGCGCCGACTATGCCCCCCTCTCCGACGTTCGCGGGTCCGCTGCCTATCGCCTCGACGCCGCCGCCAATCTGCTGCTGCGCCTCTGGCACCGGGAACAGGGGCAGGCCGTGTCGGTGCTTGGTCTGGAAGCCGTCCATGGCTGATCGCGATCCTGCATGGCATGTTCTGCCCAAGCCCTCACACCCGCATGACAGCGCGCCGCTCCATGTCACGGGCGCGGCCCGCTATGCCGATGACGGGCCGGAACCTGTCGACATGCTCCATCTGGCTTTTGGCCAGAGCGCCCATGCCCATGCCCGCATCCGGTCCATGGACCTGTCTGCCGTCCGGGCGGCCGAAGGTGTCGTGCATGTCTTTACCGCCGCCGACATCCCCGGCGCGAATGATGTCAGTCCGGTCGCAGGCGACGATCGGCTGCTGGCCGATGGCGAAGTGATCTGCGTTGGACAAGCCATCTTCCTGGTCGCCGCCACCAGCCAGCGCGCGGCGCGCAAGGCCGCCCGCCTCGCCAGTATAGACTATGAACCATTGCCCGCCTGCCTGACGATCGCGGCGGCGCAGGCGGCCAAGTCACTGATCGAACCGACCCAGCGGATGGCGCGCGGCGATGCTGCTGCTGCGCTGGCCAGCGCGCCCCATCGCATGACTGGCAGCTTCGATATGGGCGGGCAGGATCATTTCTATCTGGAGGGGCAGGTCGCTGTCGCGACACCGGGCGAAGATGGCCAGATTCATCTGCTCTGTTCCACCCAGCATCCCAGCGAAATCCAGCATCTGGTCGCCCATATGCTGCATCGCCGCTCCGCCGACGTGACGGTGGAGGTACGCCGCATGGGCGGCGCCTTTGGTGGCAAGGAAACGCAGGCGGCTCTGTTCGCCGCGGCGGCCGCGCTGGTCGCGGACAAAACGGGCCGCCCCGCCAAATTCCGCTGCGACCGGGACGATGACATGGTGATGACGGGCAAGCGGCACGCCTTCCGCGTCACCT